>Ga0115550_1000166_pt1 | contig 60951 bp, 46 predicted proteins | sample COGITO_mtgs_1005_FD_87177 | JGI IMG/M metagenome (GOLD analysis project Ga0115550, IMG submission 87177) | Pelagic marine microbial communities from North Sea - COGITO_mtgs_100511 | ecosystem: Environmental > Aquatic > Marine > Epipelagic | place: Germany:Helgoland, sampling site Kabeltonne...
ATTCCAGTCGAAATTCCGGGCTAAAAGTAGGTCTTGTTTTTTTGTTCATCATGTCACCTAATTGCTTATGAGGTGGATCATAACACCTCTAATCAGATGGCCAAATTCAGTGTGCCACTACACCTAGAAGGAATTTAAATCATGCTCAACGAGAGGTTTAGTGAAGAAGTCATTAAATCGACTAGGATCATAGCTGGTTTATTGGCTGGGATTTTTACAGCACTTGCAGGTGTAGCAGCTTATATCCAAAGCTCTTTTGGTCTCTACATATTTTCGGCAGCCATTGTTCTATGCCTTCTTGTAACTGCTGTTTCACACTTCGTTAAACCTAAAATTCTTATTCCCAAAAAGTCACTCGGGTTCTTTGATATTGATTGGCAGTAATGTCAAATATAACAAGGCGGTGTTGTCGCCTTCAGCTGGGACTGCCATTCCGCTGGCGCTCCATGTCGGCCCCAAACCGCGGCGTTAGGGCTTTTTATGGGTGCGCTTGCATACTCACAAGTAACTCTTCGGATCTTTGGGGATGATTTGATACCTGAAGACGTTTCAAATTTGCTAGGTGCTAAAGCAACTAAAAGTAAAAAGAAAGGTGATGAAAAAGTCGACAAAGTTAGCGGAAAGGTGCGGATTGCCAAAACGGGTAGCTGGCATTTAAATGCTGAAAAGAGAGAGCCTGAAGACCTAAACGCCCAGATTGAGGAAATTTTATCCCAGCTAACAAGTGACTTAGCGATCTGGGAAAAGCTCTGCCAAAGCTACAAAGTTGATATGTTCTGCGGGTTGTTTATGGGCAACTGGAACGATGGTTTGAGCTTATCACCTGAAACCATGCAGGCACTTGGCCAGCGCGGAGTAGTTTTAAGTTTAGATATTTATAATGGGTCGGATGATTAAGGTGGTTGTCGGCCCTAACAAACAAATTTTATCGCCAGCAAAAAACGATGGCTGTGACGTCAACCCACTGCGCCAAATTTGGGCGTAATGCGTATCTCAGATTATGGAGAATCTTTTGAACCTAACAGTTAAAACATCTAAGGCCGACTATGACGCTTTCTACGCTTATACAGCATCTAAGGTGCTGAAGTCTTATACTTGGATTCCAATGCTGAAAAATGTTCTTCTTTGGTTGGTGTTAGCTTTTAGCTTTATGTCGTTTTTTCAGTTTCAGTCTGGAGGTATTGAAAAAAAGTTGTTTATTTTTGTTTTGATATTATCCATTCCGTTTTTTGTTTACGTTGCACTAAGCAAACTGATGGAATCGAAAATTTCGCAATGTTTTGCTCCTAATGAAAATGGCATAATGATTGGCCCTAAAGAGTTTGAAATAAGCCCTGATGGTATCAAAGAGCTCCATCTATATGGCTACAACTTTTACACATGGAACGTTGTACAACAAATAGAAGAAGTAAACGGTTCAATCTACATTTTTGTAGATAATGTACTTGCAATAATTTTTAATCCAGAGTCGTTGAAGTCTGATGAATTTAAAAGAGAGTTTTTGAGTACTTTAAATAAATACGTATAACCAGCGCCTTAATCATCGCGGCCTTCGGCCGCTAGACACTTTATAGTTGGTGAGCATGGTCTAAAAAATGGACCCGCTTTTTATCCGATAAAAAGGGTTTTCAGTAGTTCATACTATCAAGTTATAACAAACGGTTGTATGGGCGCTAAATAAAAAATGTGCGACGGCGACGGATTACGCTATCGCTTCAGCCGTACCTAAGCCGGGCGCAATGTGTTGATGGAGTTAGAGTAATGGATATGACTTCAGAATATCTGAAAGGATGCTCGCCTTACATTAGCAGACTAGTATATGACGTTGGCAAAAGGCAGCTATTATTGGTCTGTGTTGATGCTCCGGAAACATGTATACCATTGATAGAAATAATATTTAATGGCATAGCGTCTTATAAAGAGGAAACGCTTGACATTGAGTTTGACGATTTATGTATTGATAGTGTAATCGGAATTATTAGGCTGGATGAAAAGACCATTTGTATTCACACCGAAAAAAAAGAGATTACAATAAATTTCGATGGAAATCTTGTTAAAAACTCAATCGCATAACATTACATATGTAGTGCGGGCGTGTCAGCATCACGTTTAAATTGAACTATCCGAGTGTAAGTTTGTGCTTCGCCACAACATTGCTCCAGCAATGTTGTGGCGAAGCACAAATGTTTTAGCATTTGAACGGCGTTGCCGACTTGGAGGGGCAAAGCCGCAGGCTTTGATAATATAAGAAACTTGCCAGCGGCGAAACGCTTTTAAAACAGCAGCCTACGGACGCAAGCCGCTAAACTATCACTCACTAATATCATCCGCCTGATACTCACCTTCAGGCATTTCGAAAGCGTCGAAGGCTTCGATAGCCGCCGCATCTTCAAGCTCTGCAGCTCGAATCAAAGCCAACCTCGCCAGAACCTGATGGTTTTTCTCAAGTTTGCGGGCTGGCGGAATGACCAGCGTGGTTTTTAAATTCATTTCGGCGTCGGGCAGGGCGGACAAAGGCAAATAGGTGATGCGGGCTTGCTGGAAAGGCAAACTGGCGGCTTCGTATAAAATCACTTGGTGGTTGAGCGGGTAGTGCCCGGCCAGCAAGTCAACTAAGACCTGGCGGTAGGCGGCGCCGGTGGCAAAGCGGGCATGGCTTTTGTCGCCGGCGATGCCGACTTGCCACAGCACCAGGTAGGCCGTTGGGTCGGTATTGCGTTGATAAAACATATACTGACTGGTTTCGAAATACTGACAACCGACTTTGCCGGGGTCGATACCAAGCGCGGCGTGTAAACAGTCGGCAGCGCTGATGCCGGGCTCCATATGGGCGGCGTAACCTTCACCGCGGGCCAGCTCGATGACTTTGTGCGGCGCGTAAGCAAATACGCCAGGGTGGCCGTAAAAAGCACACACCACTTTTTTGCCTAATCGCACTTCGGCCAACATTAACTCAATCATTTCCCGATAAGTGATATGGCGCGATTTGCCCTCGGCGTATAGTGGCGCAAAACTTCGGACATCCGGATGCATTTCTTGAAGCCACAGCTCGGTAATACCATCCGCCACTCCGGCAAATACCACGTCGGCGTTTTCAATATAACTGCGTGACAACGGGCAAAGATGTGAACCTAATGTGATACCGGTGCCGACAATCACAATGCTGCCTGGTTTCATCGAGAACATCCTTCTGCTTTTTATGGGGCGAAAATTGGGTTGAATTCAGGCTTCAGCCAGCATGTCGGCTTGGGTATAAAAGTGGTCTCTGAGCTGTTGCAGAAACAGTATATTTTCAGCCGTCGGGTACAGTAAAAAGCGCTGAAGTTCTGCATTCTCCTGTAGTTCATCCGGCGTCTCAACAAAACCAAACTGTTGGATATGTTTTACCGCGCCACGGTTTTGCGGGTTGACGCGTGCACCCAAAGCCGGTATTTCTGCTTCGGTAAAACAATGCAGAAACAAAGTAGTTAAGGCTTCATCAGCGTAACCTAAGCCCCGCCCAGCTGAACTTAACATGATGCCAAGTTCAAATGGCGCCAAGCTCTCAGGTTTGGCAATCAGTGAGATAAAACCAATCACTTGTGGTTGGTCGTTTAGTTTGATGGCAAAAAAATGCCAGCCGGAATCTGCATTTTCGGTACGTTTTAAATTGCGCTGAAAAAATACTTCACTCTGTGCTTTATCATAACAAGGTCCGATATATTTCATGGTGACCGGATCAGCATACAAGTTTTGATAAAGCGTTAATTCTTCGTTGGTCATTGCGGCCAGGTTCAAGCGCGCGCTTTGAATCAGTTTTTTAATCGGGTAGGTCATAGTGTTGCAGCAAATTCTTCTTTTTGTTGGGTCGATTCAAACAGTGTAACTTTATTGCGCCCCTGATTTTTTGACAGATAAAGGGCGATATCGGCATCGCGGAACAGTTGTCTGAGTTCATAACCAGAGCGATCGGTGCAGGTAACACCAAAACTAGCGGTTGTTTTGATTGGGTGACCACAGCCGCTGCAGTCAATCTGTTCAATAACATCCCGTAGAATTTCTGCCAGTAACGCGGCTTTTTCTGCAGTGCAAGCCGGCAAAAAAATCGCGAATTCTTCGCCACCGATCCGGCCGAATATGTCGACATTACGTACAAACTGCCGGCAATGCTCTACGATTGCTTTTAATACCCAGTCGCCTGTTAAATGCCCATATTGATCGTTGATCTGTTTAAACCAGTCCAAATCAAAAATAATAAAAGCGTCAATCTGCTTTACTGTTCTACTAATTTCTAAGGTTGCCGATACATTTTTTGTAAAATGATAGCGGTTGCTGATGCCGACCAAACTATCGTTTTCGGCAAGTTTGCGATAAAAGCTGGAATTTCGAAATAGTCTAAAAGCAAGGTAGCTTAAAAAAGTCAGAAGCGTTAAGAGTAAGGCAATGAACAATCGTTTGTTGCTGTTTTCAACAGTTGATAATTCATTTTCAAGCATCAACAAAGTATTGTTTTTTTCAAGTAGGGCAATTTTTTGATTTTTATCAATGATCTCATTTTTAGCAAGGTGATAGGCGGTTTGCTGTAGTGAGATCGTATCTTTAAATATTTTATCTGCTTCAATATGATTTTTGTATGAAGCCAAAGCCGCATTGGGATTGCCAAGTTTCTCTTCAACCTCGGCTTTTAATTTCAAAGCATTCACAATAGGTTCGCTTGATGATGAAATGTTTTTCATTTTCAGTAGCTTATCTAGGTTTGCATTGGCCATTTCAGTTTTATTTAACGATAACTGCGCTTGGCCTAACAAGACATAATAATGACCAGTTAAATGAACATACCCTATAGTTTCAACTTCCTTCAGATGCGTGATTAGAGTCTTTTCAGCTTTATCAAATTCTTTATGGAGTAGATAATATTTTGCTGTTAATGCGTGGCCAAATAACTCAACAAGATGTTGCTTGTGTTCTTTACAGTACTCAATACCAGCATTTATTTTATCCAGGCTAACGCTTTCAGGTGCAAGTTCCTGGCTACTATAGTTATTGTAAAATAGCGCAGTACAGCGCTGAAAACCCTGAATATCGGTATCAAGAAGTTCCTGACTAATGGTCTTGGTTTCGTGATACAGCTTCAAAGTCATGTATGAGGTTAGCGCTTGTACCTTTACGCTGGGTTTTAATTCGGGATCTGAAATTTTTTCAACGAGTTCAGATGCCTGGAACAAATAGCTAAAGGCTGCAGTGATATTCTGCTTCACTGTCATCATATTCGATAACATTAACAGGGTGCGGTATTGTAAATCGACAGAATTTCCAGTGACTAATGCTTGTTGATAAAGTTTGATAGCTTGATCATGTTCACCGACGACTTGTGACTTATACCCTTGCAGGAATAGATAATATTGTTGCTGGTTGCTGGTAAGCTTTTGTTCTGAAATTTGTTGCAGTAAGTTTTGTAATTCAGTTGGGTTTGAAATCCGGGCCTTATCTGCTTCAGCAAATAAAGAATCCAAATTGGGTTCTGATAAAGCTGGTACTGCAACAAAAAGCAGTACCAGGCTTAATAGCGTAATGATTATTTTCACATTAACTATTATTGGAAACGCACTGACTGCTGCGGTGTTTTGGGTTCTTCTTGTTCAGTAGGTTGTTCCTCTTCTTCTGCAGTGCCTTCTACAACACAACGATAAACCGGAACTTCCAGCATTTCTGACAGCGCTTCAACGTTGCCTTGAAATAAGGCCGCTAATTGCTTGGTATCTGTGGTTGAGTCACTAAACATTGCCACCAGTTGGGTCTGACTTAATTGCTGCAATGCTGAATTGGTGCCGAGTTGCTCAATAACATGGATCAGTGACATATCTATCCCTAAATTTAGCTGAGTGGAACTTCGATTTGATGTTGAACCACACGCCTGAATCAGTTCTCACATCAACGTTTTGTTAATAGCTCATATGCCTATTTAGACTAACTGAAGTTGTTTGTTTTGAAAAGGAAAAAAACAGGTACTGGCGAAGAGTCAGCCGGATAAATCACCGGCTGTGGTTGAGATACATCAAGCGGGTCTGATATTGGGGAGATCGCGCCACTTTGTGATCAACAAAGCGGCGTGAAGGTCGGGTGTTATCGTTAAAACAGCCGTAACGGTTAAGCGTAAAGCAGGGTTATTTCCCTGATATCGTACACATCGGGCTATTTTTCACCACATAAGGCCGAATCAGCGGTGCCATGCCTTTAAGCACTTGCAGCGGTAGAGCTGAGGTGAAGCTAAAACCATCTGCGCCTTTGCCAGGCACGAATGCAGTCAGAGTGCCGAAATAGTTGTCACCTAAGAAAAACACAAAGGTGGCGGTGCGGTTGTTCACGGTCGACGCCATCACTTTGCCGCGGACTACCAAGGTGGCCACACGGTTGTCGCCGGTACCGGTTTTACCGCCAATTTTCAGCGCACTGCCATCGGCTTTCTTAAAGCTGCCGGTTAACCGCCGCGCGGTACCAAGCTCCGCGACCTGACCTAAAGTTTTCTTCAGCGCCCGCGCCACTTCCGGCCGCATCACTCGCTCACCGGCACTGGCGTTATATTGCAGCATGGTTTCGTAAGGGGTTTTGGCAGCAAAATGCAGGCTGTCGATGCGGATCGTTGGCAGTTTGATCCCATCATTCTGAATAATACCCATTAGCTCAGCCAATGCCGCCGGACGGTCGCCAGAGCTGCCCAGCGCGGTACCTAACGATGGCACTAAGTGATCAAAAGCGTAACCCAGTTTGGCCCAGCGCTGGTGGATATCGAGGAAAGCTTCTACTTCCAGCATAATGCGAATGCGGTTGTCGCGGGCGCTGCGGTTACTGGTTTTAAATAACCAGCGATATACTTGCTGACGCTGTTCGCTACTTTGCGCCACGGCGTCGTTAAAGTTGGCGTCGGGATTTTTATTCATGTAGCTCAGTAACCACAGTTCCAGCGGGTGCACTTTGGCGATATAACCCTGATCCGGCAGACTGAATTTACCAGGACCATATTTGTTATACAGCTCGTTCAGTTTTTTCGGCGTCAGTTGTTCGTCCGGCAGTTTGTCGGTCAAAAAACGGCTGAATAGCGCAAAATCAGATTCCGGTAATAAATAACGATGCACTGCGGCCAGCCGGTCCGGGGTTTGTTTTAAACCATCAAAGAATACTTCGAGGCGTTCATCCGCCGGTTTTTGCTGGTACTTACGCCAGAATTTACGTAAAAACTCGGTGCCTTCTTTATCAATAAACCGGCGTAAATACTCTTCCCGTTTTGGATCTTTATCGCTGCGCAATAACAACGAGCTGCTGCCAAGCGTTTGATAACTACTGGAATAAGCCACGATATCACGCATCAACCGCACAAACGGCAGGTTGTGGGATTGCTGCAATGATTCGGCTACGGTCGGCACTTTGCCATCTTCTTTTCTATCGAAATTATTAAATACCTGTAGGCCACCGCCGGTGAAAAACCGCTCGGCAGGGGAGGCGGAATATTTGCGTTGCAACGCGGCGTCCAGCATCGCGGTCAGGCTGCGATCAGACGTCTGCGCCATATATTGTGAAGCCCAGCGGGTGATATGGTCTTGTGGTGCAATATCCAGATTCAACAGATTAACCGGCAATTCGTCGGCAAAACTCTGATGCAGTTCAGCAACAATTTCCAGATAGGTGGTCAGCACCCGCAGTTTGGCGGTTGATCCCAGCTCCAGTTTACTATGTTCATTTAAATCAAAAGGTTGGTCGGTACTGTCGGTTTGTACCCGCACTCTGTTACCGTCCGGAGTTTTCTCAAATAAGGTAAAGCTATACAGCACTTCGGCGGTGCCTTTGGCGCTTAATAGCCGCTCGCCAATCAACCCATATTTGGCGGCAGTGTCCGGGTTGGCCAGGCTTCGCAGATAGGCGCTGACTTTTTGCTGCACCTCACCGTGTAAGGCGCTATGGGCATTTAAATCTAACCGGTCCAGATCGTACATAGGCTGATTCAGCAAGTTCCCCAACCGCAAGCGAGCAGCATTGATGCCTTTACGTGCATCCTGCTCAGCTTGTGACTGGTTCTGCTTGGCGCGCACGAAAGTAAGTTTTTGCGACAACGCTGAATCGCGCAATGACGCATCAACAATACCGGCATTGGCCAAGAGCCGGATATGGCTGTCAGTCAGCTCTTCCAAATCGTCGTGGCCTTGCAGTAAATAATACGATGGGCGGCGCTGGGCAATCATCAGTGCGACAATTTGGCGGAAATATTGCGCCCGTTCACTGGCGGTTTCCGGTTGTTCGGGATTGCTCAGCAACTGATTAGCTTTTGCAAAATCACTCCCAAACCAGGCATACAACGCATCACCAACGCCGTGCACTTCACCGTGACCCGGCGCTGATGATAAAGGTACTGTGTTTAAATAATCCTGCACAATCCGGGTGCGCATACCCATGGTGTTAACGCCGTGGGCATAAACGCGGATGGTGCCGGAGATGATCTGTACTGCTTTGTCTTTAAAGCTGCGGGTTAAACCCTGTGGTGAGTGGCGGAATTTTTCTATCTGGGTGGCGAGAGTACTACCACCAGCGGATTGCCCACCAACTGACAGCACTTTCCCGACCTGGCTGGCTGCCGCCATGATAAAACGTGGCCAGTCCATCACCGGGTTTGCCATCGGTGGAATGCGCAGTAAATTGCGGTTTTCAATAAACAGCAGACTATGCGCCACGACCAGCGGTATGTCGCGTGGGTCACGATAGACCCGCTGCGGGTAATTAAAATCGAATAACGTTTCGTTACGGCAATCGGCTAAAAACAGGCCGGATTGTACTTTTTCGCGATAAGGCGGGAATAATCCTTGTGCAGCGTAACTTTGCAGCGCTGGCGAGAATTCGGTTTGCGCCATAATGCGGAAATTGCGTTCGAGCAATCTTGGCAACAATAGTGGTAACCGGCTGTAACCATGGCGTTCGTCAAAAGGACCGGCTTGTGGATATACGATGTTATTGGATGGGCCCGATTTTAATTGATAAGTCAGGGTTTTAGCGTAGTCGCTGATAGGTTTTGCACTGTAATTAGCGGTATGCATTTCATATGCAACCAGTACAGCTCCGGCAATCAGTAATAGTAGTAACAACCAAGGGATCAAGCTTCGACGCGGTTGTGCTGGTTGCCTGACAGTTGTGTCGGTTTCGCTGCTGTAGGAATTGGGCGCAGAAGGTTCGCGGTAATTATCAAACTGCATTTTTTCAACTGACGGGGGCGTAGGCAACGTAATTTCCATTTAAAGTAGCAACTGGCTCAGCGGCTGATTTTAACTGGTTTGGCTGGGCATTGCAGCTGAATTTTCTAAGGCTTCTATGCTTGTCACTGCTGCGTTGCACTAAAACTATACTCAAAATCATTGACGTTGCAGGTACGCGACGAGTGAACGAGACTGGAGCGCCAGTTCGACCCGGGAGCATAGTTGTCCTATGCGACGGGCCGGGCTGGCGTTCCAGCGAGCGAGCGACGGCAACAACCCGGCAACTTCAAGGATGAAGGGTATACAGATTAATGGTGGTGATGGCCGCCAACACCGTGCGCATGACCATGGGCAATTTCTTCGTCAGAAGCGGCACGTACATCCAGCACTTCGAAGTTGAACGTCAGTGTTTTGCCAGCCAGTGGGTGGTTGGTGTCGACTTCGGCTTTAAACATACCGATTTTGACGATAGTGACCTGGCGTGGGCCTTGTTCCGTCTCAACAACGGCGGTCATGCCGGCTTTCCATTTTTTGGCGCCTTGCAGATGTTTTACCATCACGCTTTGGATGGCGTCGTCACGGCGCTCGCCGTACGCATCACCTGGTGTTAACACCAGATCCAGCGTGTCGCCGACAGTTTTGTCAGTGAGGGCAGCTTCAATCGCCGGTAACATATTCTGGTGACCGTGCAGATATAACAAAGGTTCGCTTTGGGCTGAGCTTTCCAGCAAGCCATTCTCATCACTAAGTTTATAGTGCAGTTGCACCACGGTATTTTGGCTGATCTTCATGAATTAAAAGTTCCTGATGGACGAAAAGGCCGCCATTATCCTGAGTTGTCAGGCAAAGTGCGACCTTTTTTTCCGTTGTCGACGTCAGTCAGTGAATGTAAATCAGCGGCATGAATTAGTCATGTCCACGGTGGTAATGGCGTTTTTCGACGCGACGGCCGTAGTCGCGGTCCTGATACACATACACTTTTTCATACTGACGTGGCTGGTAATCCACCTCGACAAACTGTACCCGCTGCTGACAGGCGCCATAATGATGGCAATATTTTCTCCAGTGTTTACGATGTTTTTTCGGCGCCTGCACCAGCACGGTCTGCACGTACACTGGTTGTGGCGCGTAATGTGGCGCGTAATGTGGCGAATAGTGGCGCTCGACATACACCGGTTGATGATAAACAGGTTGCTGGTAAACCCGCACTGCCGGCTGCCCAACGTGGATTTCGCCATAAACACCAGGCTGAATTTGCCCCTGGACACTGATACTGACATCACCCGCTTGCGTTTGTGGTACCAGCAACGTGGCAATAGATAAGAATCCCGGCAGCAGCATTTTTTTCAGCTGTTGCAACAATCGTTGCCAGCGACCGCTAGGGTTGATGTTGGTCACCTGGCGCTGCGTTGGCTGCTGATCCATGCCAGCACTGTCGTCAGTTGTGATGTCGCATTGCATCACGCGGTGGGTTTGCGCCAGTAACAGCTTTGGCTGGTTACTTTGAAGATGAGCGCTTTGTGGATGATGGTTGTGCATATAAAGCCTCCTGCGGCGATATTCCAACGATGGCGTTGCAATGACTATCGGCGCCAGCCACTGAATCATGGCTGAATAAGAAAAGCCTAATTTATACCCGTCATCCTCGCCGAAGGCCGTACGCCGTTGTCCAAAGCAAAATCAAATCACAAGCAGGCGCACTACCGCGGTCGCGGTGAGTGGCGCCCTACACAAGACTTTGTTTTTTAATAAAAAATGTAGGGCGTACTCGCCGAAGGCCGTACGCCGTTGTCCAAAGCAAAATCAAATCACAAGCAGGCGCACTACCGCGGTCGCGGTGAGTGGGGCCCTACAAAAGACTTTGTTTTGTAATAAAAAATGTAGGGCGTACTCGCCGAAAGCAGTACGCCGTTGTCCAAAGCAAAATCAAATCACAAGCTGGCGCACTATCGCGGTCGCGGTGAGTGGCGCCCTACACAAGGCTTTGTTTTTTAATAAAAAATGTAGGGCGTACTCGCCGAAGGCGGTACGCCGTTGTCCAAAGCAAAATCAAATCACAAGCAGGCGCACTACCGCGGTCGCGGTGAGTGGCGCCCTACAAAAGACTTTGTTTTGTAATAAAAAATGTAGGGCGTACTCGCCGAAGGCAGTACGCCGTTATGTAAAGCAGCATTAAAGCGGCCAATTCCACTCACGGCACTGTTTATTGATGGGTTGTCTATTGATGGGTTGTTTTTTGATGGGTTGTTTATTGACTCCATAACGCTGGATCTAGCCGGTAATATTGTTTCAGTTGCCGATAAAGCGCTGGATGTTGTTGCTGAAACAGCTGGCCTTGTTCAAAAAATACTTCAGTGATCACGGCAAAAAACTCCGCTGGATTGGTCGCGGCATAAGGGTCAAATATTGACGGCAAGCCTTGCGCCAAACGTTGTTGCAATGCCTGAAATTCACTGCCTAAAACTTTGCTCCAGACCCGGTAGGCTTCAGTGCTGGCCAGAAATGGCGCGCCATTCGCGTTACCATTTTCCTGATCCAGTTGATGCGCAAATTCATGCAGCACCACGTTATGTCCATCAGTTGGATCGGCGGCGCCATGTTGACTGTCCGGCCAGGACAACACCACTTTGCCTTGTTGCCAGGATTCGCCAAGCCTGATTTGCATCTGTGCATGCACCACACCTGCCGCATCCGGCTGCGTTTGTGGTACCTGATAAGCCGCCGGATACACCAAAATCGTTTTTAAATTCGGAAACAGTTGCGTTGGGCGATTTAGCATTAATAAACAAGCCTGCGCTGCAATATTGATCCGGATTTCATCGGTGATCTCCAGCCCTTCACAACCCACAAATTGTTTTTCGGCCAGAAACAGCTGAATCAGCTTTTTTAGTCGCAGCTGCAAATCCGCAGGTAAAGCACGATAAAGTGGCAACTGCTGCTTTAGAATTTTGCGCCAGCGGGTTGGAAAAGGTGTGGCGGCAATTCGTTGTTTTCGAAGCTTTTGTCGCCAAACAGGCGACAGTAGCAAGCCAATCATCAGGCACATCACAACTAAAATAACGACAGTTTGCCAATTCATTCAAAACCCACGTCTAAAAGACCCTTGTTAAAAAGGCGCAATCACCAGCGCTAATGCTGTCAGAAATGGGAGAGCGTCGGGGCTTTTTCAAGGGCAAAGCGTTCAGGGTTATAAAAGCCACCACATTGCGGACGCAAAAATCTGAAACCTTGTATACACTGTAGACAGTGTTTTTTTCGGAACCTGCTATGAATATTTTTCAATTACAACAACAACTTTCCATCGCCCAAACCATTCTGCGACAGCTGCGGGATCCGCAAATTCAGCAAGATCGCTGGCGTTTCCGGCAAAATTTACAGCGGCTTGGCGCATTGTTGGCGTATGAAGTTTCAAAACAGCTGCCTTATCAGCAAGCTACACTGCAAACCGGTCTTGGCAGCGCTACCGTCGCCAATTTAGAGCAACAACCAGTGCTCATTTGTGTGATGCGTGCCGGTTTGCCGTTTTATGAAGGTTTTCTGCAAATGTTCGACCAGGCAGACAGTGGTTTTGTCGGCGCTTATCGCCAGGAAGGTGCCAATGCCAGTGAGCTGGATATTTTTTTAGGCTACAGCGCCGCGCCACAAATTGCCGGGCGGGATTTAATCTTAGTTGATCCGATGCTCGCCACAGGTTCGTCATTATTAAAAGTCTGGCAGTTGTTAAAACAGCATGGCGAACCCCGCAGTTTACATATTGCAGCAGCCATAGCGGCGCCTGAAGGTTTAGAACTATTACAGCAACAGCTGGGCTTCAAGGCTTCGTTCTGGCTGGGAGCTTTGGATCAGTGCCTGAACGAGCAAGCTTATATTGTGCCTGGGCTCGGTGATGCTGGCGATCTCTGCTATGGCCAAAAAGACTAATATGGGACAGCGCCTGTGACGAGCGAACTGCCGCAGTTACCAACCAATCATCAACCTGATCATGGCTGGCGGTTATGGTTTAGTCGCCATAACTGGCTGACTTGGTTAGGGTTGTGTTTTATTCTGCCGTTGCTCATTTATTACTGGCATCACTACAGCGCACACATCCGGCAGCAGCAACAGGCGGTTTTTCAACAACATGCCGACAGGATAGAGCAGGAACTGCAACAGCGGCTGAAGCATATCGAATTATTGCTCGGTGCCAACGCCGCTTATGTATCGTCGTCGGAGTATGTCAGTCAGGCCGAATGGCAGCATTATGTCGAAAGCTTAAAGTTAGCGCAGCTTTATCCGGGTATTCAGGCACTTGGTGTAGTTAGTTACCGGCGGGCGGTCGAACTGCCGATATTACTGGAGCAGTTAAATCGGGAATTTCAGCGCCGCCAGGGGCTAACACAACCCGCGCCAATTATCCAATTGCAGCCTTCCGGAGAGCGCCCGTACTATGCCATCGTCAGCCACATTCAACCTGCGACCGTGCAAAATCGTAAAGTACTGGGTTATGACCTGCTGACTGATCCGATGCGGACACAAACCGCAATGCGTGCTGCCAGTCTGAATCAACCGGCCATTACCGCGAAGATTTCGCTGCAGCAGGATGGCCGGGGCGCCAAGCAACCAGGTTTAGTGTTGATGTTACCGCTTTATCATCGGAATACGCCTTTGGTCACCGCTGAGCAAAAACAAGCTGCGTTGCAAGGTTTTGTTTATGCGGCATTTCGGGTGCGGGATATTTTGCCAGCAGCCTGGAATGATCCCACCACAATAATGCCAGATATACAGTGGTCAAGTGGTTTGGAGGCTGACGCTTCGCAGATGATGTATGAGCGCAAAAGCGGTGATGTGGCCGCAGTTGCTTCGGCTTTGCCTGCTGTTGAGTTGCAACAACACCGTCATCTGGGTTGGTACGGTCAACCTTTTGTATTACACCTCCAGAATAATCAGCTGTTCGAACGCGCGTTGCTGCCGTTGGCTGAATACGAATTGGTGTTGCTGGCCTCTGCTGCGTTAGTACTGTTGTTTTTATTGTTAAGTCATCTGAATTTACGTCGATATCGGGCGGAATGTCAGTCCAGTCAGTTGCAGCAGCATGTGCAGCAACAACGCCAGCTCCTACTATTAGACGAACAACGGCAAAGTCTGGCGCTCAAAGCCAGCCAGTTGGCCTGGTTTGAGTTTGATTTACGTTCCGGTGGTGCTTTTTATGCCGATATCTGGTGGCGCATGTTCGACTTCGCCTCGCCGCAGCCCAATTCCGAGCCACAGCAGTTGTTTGATTTGTTGCATCCTTCGGCCCTGGCGCTGTTTCGACAGGATTTACAACGATTACTTGCGCATGGCCCGGATCAGGATCAGCAGCACTACCGGTTTGTCAGTCGGCAGGGGCGGCAGTTGTATTGTCTGGTGCATTTTTATGTCATTCGGGCGGCTGAAGGCGATGCGATCCGGCTCTGTTGCACTATGCAGGATCAGACGTTGCAGCAACAACAGACAGAGCAGCGCCAGCAGCTGGCTGTTTTATGTCAGTTGGAGGTGGGCCAGGCGTTGACCCTGTGTATGACGCATTGTTCGCCCCATAACACCAATGCTTTGCCAACCGCCAACTTAGCATCATTTTTGCAGCTACACCGGGATTGGCTACTGCAGTTTTATTGCGCTGCGTTGGCCGATCAGGACCCGGCGCTGACGACAACCGCGCAGCCACTGTCATTGATCCCCGTTGTTCAGCTCATTGCCGATGTCGCGCAGTTATTTCAGCCGCAAGCCAGCGCCAATAATCTTCAGCTGGTGTGGCAGCCACAATCCATCAGCGAACTGTTAAAGTTAGATCGCCATCGTGGCTGGCAGATGGCCTGTGGTTTAACGGAGCTGGCTTGTGCGCTGGCCAAGCCGGGAAGTTCTGTGACCCTCGAACTACTGCCATTTCAGACCCGACTGACCTTTCGGTTGTTACTGCAGCTGACTGATGCAGCAGCCCAACAATGTGCCCAAGATCTGGCGGCGCTGGCGTTACATCCTCTGCAAGCTGCAACATTGCTGCAACAACGGCTGCAAGCGGCACGGTTCTGGGCATCACAGCTTGGTGGCGAATTTAGTTATCAGCTGGCCCAAGTTCAAGATCAACAGCAACTGAGTTTACAGCTGCAGTTTCCCGCTGCCGGTTAAACCTGCTGTGTTGCCGGTTTTCGCAACCGATACCAAACCCAACCGGTCGTGACAATCACCAGCGGCAAACTCAACGCCTGCAATATTTGCAGCGGCAGTGGCGGATAAAAAGCCGCCAAAGACGTCAGCGCTTTGTCTAACAGTTGCACCGCATAATAACAAATCGCTACCGTCGAAAGCCGTTCCACCGCGGTTTGCAAATGCAGTTGTTGGCGGGCCCGTTTATCCATCGACGCTAACAATGCGGTATTTTGCCGCTCCAGTTGTAAGTTAATTCTGGTGCGCAATAGCTCGGTCGAACGGCCGAGGCGATTCGATAAACTGCGCTGGCGACTTAACACCGACTGCGCCGTGCGAAAGGCCGGGGTGAGCCTACGCTCCGAAAAATCCTGCAACGACATCAGTCCGGCTAATGGTGTTTCACGCAGTGCTTTGAGCCTGTCCAGCGTCAGCTGATAATAGGCGGCACTGGCTTCGAGCCTGGCGCTGTTATTGGCTATCAGATGTTCGGTTTGCGCCGCCATCTGACTGATTTCCTGTAACAACTGCTCATCCGAGCCTTGTTTTTGCTCGATGCGGTGGGTGATATCTGACAGCTGCTGTTCGAGTTGATGCAGCTGATGGACCGCCTGGCGCGTTAATGGCCAACCTAACAGGCTGAGTTTGCGATAATTTCCCATATCAAATAACTGCTGGACTAATCGCGCCAGTGCGCTCGGGGATAATCCTTCATCTTGCACCAACATCCGGCCGGAGCCTTCCGGGTGTTTGCGAAAGTCGGTCCAAATACGTGCTTGATTGCTAGCTACCAGACTGGAAATACAGTGCTCAGCGGCAAATAAACCGGCAATTTCCGGTTCGGATTGAATGCTACTGGACGGCAGAATAATCAGCTGCACGACGCGGAATAATTGGCCCGGTAGCTCGCTGAACCAATGCAAGTCTGGTAGCAATTGCATTGGGTCGACAAAGCTGGCGCTGGCGCCAGGATGAATAAAACTGTAAGTGGAAAACTCGCTGTGCCGCTCCCAGCGCAGCTGAATATCACCCAATTGCAGCTCTAAATCGGTGTCGCCTTCTTGTAGTTCAATGCCGTGTTGCCGGGCCCGTTGTTGCATCAGCTGAAACTCGGCGCTGCGCGAACTAGCGTTTAGCGTCAGCATAAAATGACAGATGCGGCAGGGCGCGGTCAGGGCCTTAAAAAACCGCTGTTGCAGCTCTTTTTCCAGTAAGTCGCGTTGTGGGTGATTGCGTAACCATAATTCAGACATTATTGACCCTCCTTGCATTGCGCCGTATGCCAACCAAGTGCCGGCAGGTGTAATGGCGCCAGTCTAGCGACGCCAGATGGCAGTCTCGCGACAATGTCTGAGAACTGTGTTGCAATGGCTATACCAGTAATGTCTTTAATTAAGTCATTGATTTATAATTTATTTAAAGTTTTTAATGTGGTTCTGCGGGTCATTTGCCTGCAAATTGCGCAGCAAAGCACAAAAGCAGTGCAAAAATTGTGGTTTTTTTATGGTTGGATGGTTTGCAGCCAAGGGCTGTTGGCGTAAAGTCGCAGCTGTGCCCGTGACATTCGGGCAGAAGTCTCAGTAAAAGTATTTCACAGAGGTTACCCGTGATCCCGGTTGAGTTAATTTTAATCCTGTTAAGTCCGATTTTTTTCCTGTTTATCGCCTTTGAGTGGTACCAGTCTGAACGCAAACGGCAATCCGTTTATCATTGGCGTGACAGCCTGGCCAATCTGGGGCTGGCGGCGATGCATCAGGCCGGGGATGCGTTGTCGCTCTTGCTGTTGTTGCCGTTTTTCTTCTGGCTGAGTCAGTTTGCGGTGTATTCGCTGCCGTTTAATCTGACTAATTTAGTGCTGCTATTTATCCTGCAGGACTTTCTTTATTACTGGTTTCATCGCGCTTCGCATCAAATTCGTTGGTTGTGGGCATCGCATGTGGTGCATCACAGCTCGCGGCTGATGAATTTCAGTACCGCGTTCCGGCAAAGTCTGACTTATCCGATTTCCGGCATGTGGTTGTTCTGGACACCGTTGGTGCTGCTCGGTTTTGATGTGCAGCTGGTGCTGGCGGTAGTGGCGATTAATCTGGCGTTTCAGTTTTTTGTGCACACCCGCTGGGGCGCGAATTGGGGCGTGCTGGGGCTTATTCTCAATACCCCAGCATGGCATCGGGTGCACCATGCTTGCAACCCTTTGTATATCGACAAAAATTACGCCGGTGTGCTGGTGATTTGGGACCGTCTGTTTGGCACTTTTCAACCGGAGGTGGCACAAGTGCCTTGTATCTATGGCATTACCGAAGATTTTGAGTCGGTCAATCCGCTAACCATTACTTTTTTTGAGTGGCGGCGGATGTGGCACGAATTGCGTCAAGACCCTCGTCAAGACTCACGTCAATACCCTCGTCAAGACTCACGTCAAGACCCGGATCAGGGCAGTGGACTGAAATCCAAACTGAACATTTTATTTGGCCCGCCCAAGGGCCGTTCTGAAGCTGCGGCCAACACGAAAAACGGTGGCCAACTGCATGATTAACATGACGTTATTATCGGTGTTTATTCCGACTTTTTTATTTGTATCCATCACGCCTGGTCTTTGTATGACGTTGTCGATGACGCTGGGCATTAGCCTCGGTGTGCGACGCACGTTATGGATGATGTGGGGCGAAATGCTGGGTGTGGCGCTGGTGGCAACTTCGGCGGTACTTGGCGTCGCGGCCATACTGCTTGGCATGCCACAGCTGTTGGTGGCCTTTAAATGGCTGGGCGGGGCTTATCTTTGTTATGTCGGGCTGCAGATGTGGCAGTCCAAAGGCAAACTGGCTATTCCGTCGGCGGGTACTGTAATTGAGGTGTCGCGCCGGCAGCTCTTTTGGCAAGGCTTTTTAACCGCAGTTTCTAACCCCAAAGGTTGGGCCTTTCATATGGCGTTATTGCCGCCTTTTATTGATGCTAAATTGCCATTCTGGCCACAACTGGCGGTGTTAATGTGCATCATTCTATTGCTGGAATTTGGCTGCTTGCTGCTGTATGCCAGTGGCGGCAAGGCGCTGCGGCTGATTTTCGCGCAAGAGCATAATGTGCGGTTGCTCAACCGGATTGCCGGTAGTCTGATGTTGCTGGTTGGGATGTGGTTGGCGCTGTCCTGAATCGGTTCATTTTCCAGAAGTCTTTGATTTAGAATCAAAGGCTTACTCTGAATGCTTGCGCTAATCAAAGCGCCAGTTAAGTACCAGCTGCAACTGCTGAAAATGCTGCTGAACCGGCCAGCCGTCCCACTGTGCGCGATTGGCCTGATGGCTGTTCAGCCGGCTCCATTCCAGTGCCAGCATCAATGCATCGCTAAGCGATAATTGCAGACTGGCGTTCCAGCCGTGGCCATTGCCGTTATTGTCATCGCCAGGCAACTGATCTTTGTCCTGCTGTTGCCAATGATCATAACGCAGGTTTAGCCGGTAATTGCCGCCATCAAAATGCAGCAGACTAAACCAGCTTTGATAATCCAGCACGACGGCCTTTGGGCCCATTTCGGTGCTGCCGGTTAGATACTGGCTGATCAGCCGCCAGTTTTCGCTCAGCTGTTGCTGCCAGGCCAGACTTTGAAACTGCGTGTCCCAGGCGTATTGGCCGTGGCGGAATACCAATGGATCGCCGTTGTTGTCGTAATGATACAGCCGCAGTTCGGTCGCCAAGTGATCTGTAAAGTGCAGTCCGAAGTAATAACCGCTGCGATGATCCAGTTCGCGGGTTGGTTGCACCCAGGCGGGTTGGCGGGCCAGGAAGCCTGTGCGAATACTTGGGTAATTGGAAAAACGGACTTGTTCACCAAGATTGGTCTGATATGGATGGCTGGCAAAACCACGCCAGCTGATGATTGAGCCTAGCGGATCATTGCCCTGAAACACCCCAACTACGCCTTGCCAGCTGGAAGTTGCATTAAAAAAGCGGCCGGGACGGCTGAGGCTCAATTCCACGCCGCGGGCGCGCAGCTCTTCGGCCAGCCAGCTGTTGATCACTGAAAAATTGCTGCTGTACGGGGATGACCAGGCGGTGTCGGTATTTTCCAGTGACATCGCCGGGTAAAAATAGCCAGCTTTAGCCCGCAGCCGGTAGCCAGCAATGGGCAATGGCTGATAACTGAGCCAGGCTTCGGTGACGCCTGCATCGGCGGTTGGGATGCGATGCCACTGTGCGTGGATTGTCCCCGACCAGTCGCTGTCGGTATCCAATTGTAGCGCCAGCAATTGTGGGCCAGCTTGAACACTACTGTTGTCATACGCCAACTGGCCGGTGCCGCCTAGCCACCAGGGCTGTAAACCATGAGGTTGATGTTGTACTTTGATAACACTGAACTCGCCTTTGCCTTTGACAGTGATGTTGGGGGTGAGCTCAGCTGCATGTAGTGGTTGCATGCCACTAATACCCAGTGCCGCACAACATAGCCACTTTGGCGATAACAAACTCAGTTTATTGATATTTATCATAAATAAGCGCGTCTGATTGACACAATAGTCAAGCATAGCAGGTCTGTTTGTTGCTACAAAACTGAGTATGTTAGTTTTCAAGCTGATTTCGGCTGTTATACTCGAACTTCACCAATGCATTTGATAGGTAGGCAGAACGTTATGTCGTTGAAATTACTAAGTTGTGGCCTGTTGTTAAGCACAATACTTTTTTCAATAGCGCCATTGCAGGCGGCGCCGCAACAAATTCGCATTGTCGATCAACAAGGCCAACCGCTGGCCGATGCTGTAGTGGAACTGCTGGACCCGGCCAATAAGGCTTATCACAGCAAGCCTGCCGAAGTGGCGCAACAAGATTTAACTTTCCGGCCTTTTGTCTCGGCCGTACAAGCGGGGACCCCCGTTGATTTCCCGAATCAAGATAAAACCCGGCATCATGTTTATTCTTTTTCGCCGGCCAAAGTCTTTGAATTAAAACTGTATGCCGGTAAACCGGAAGCGCCGGTGTTATTTGATATCCCGGGCATCGTCGCGCTTGGCTGCAATATTCATGACTATATGCAAGCTTATGTTTACGTTGGACAAAGCCCGTTTTTGGCGGTGACCGACGAGCAGGGCATTGCCACATTTAGCGAATTGCCAGCCGGTGGTTATCAGTTGAAACTCTGGCATCCGTGGCAAGATGCCGATGTGGCACCGCAAGCTGTGACTTTGCCTTTGAGCCCTGCTGAATTTAAAATTGGCGTGACCCGGCAGGAAAAACCAAAACGGCCGAAAAAAGGTTTTGGTAATAATTATTAGCGTCAACGGGGTTGAATGGTCGTACCGATGGCTCCATTTCTGACAACATCAATGATGGTCCGAATTTTTTTGTACGTTTAAGTATGCATAAGTACGCTTAAGTATGCGTAAGTACGCTGAACATTAACCGTCAGCCACAGGTTGACACCAAGGAGAGCAAAAGATGGCAACTGTTACTTTAAAAGGCAACCCAATTACCACACTAGCCGATTTACCGGCTGTCGGCAGCAAGGCTCCGGATTTTACGCTGACCGGCGCAGGTCTTGCGGATGTGAAACTGGCAGATTTTGCTGGTAAACGTCTGGTGCTGAACATTTTCCCAAGTGTAGATACACCAACCTGCGCCACCTCAGTACGTAAATTTAATCAGGTGTTAAGCAGCCTGAACAATACCGCCGTATTGAACATTTCTGCCGATTTACCTTTTGCTCAGGCGCGTTTTTGTGGTGCTGAAGGCCTGGAAAATGTATTAAACGGCAGCAGCTTCCGCTCTACTTTTGGCAAAGATTACGGTGTGGTGTTCGCAACAGGTCCGTTAACCGGTTTATTGTCGCGCGCTGTGGTGGTGTTGGATGAACAAGGCAAAGTGCTTTATACCGAACAAGTAGCCGAAACAGCCGATGAACCTTCTTATGAAGCGGCAGTGGCAGCTTTAAACTAAGCGGTTCCTATCCTTTGAATCAAAAAAGGGCCGCAATTGCGGCCCTTTTATTTGGTATATATTTGGTATTTTTTTGGTGAACTTACTTTTTGCCGGTAAGATCGTCGTCGGCAATTTTCTGCTCAGCATCCATCAGCGGAGTCGCGGTACTGACGCTCGCTGGTGCAGGCCAAAAACCACCGGTACTTAGCTGACGCCACGCCCACGGCAACCAGCGCACTAATGCAGTTGCCAGCCATAACGACCACAACAACATTGCCAACTGATAACACCAAAGCGGCAACGACCAGGCTGTCGCAACCGGCAGTTGACCGGTAACCGCGTCTAGATACCACTGTAAATTCTGCAGATACGAGCCATTGCCAGTCAGATGCATATCGGGTTGGGACAACAGGCCATAGGGAATGGCTAGCAACAAAGAGCCGATGGCTGTGAGTGACAGCAACACTAAACTTAATTGCTGCAAACGGCCTTTCACGCCAATCAGTGGTTGTTGCAATCGCCCTCTTTTACTCAGGCTAAATAACCACAGTGCAATCAACAGCGGGATCCATAAACTGACGGTACTGATGCCAGCAAACAACAACAGCCAGTGTCTTTTGGTGAGTGGCGACGCGATCACGCGCGCCAGTACCACAGCCAAACCCAGCACCACCAATAACATGCCCCAGAATAAAATCGCCGGACCTATCGCAGGACCATGCACCGCCCACAACCAACGATCCGCTGGCAAATGCAATTGCAGATAAATATTGCCAGCGGCCTGACCTAAATCCAGCGTCGGCGTTTGATGTTGCCAGAATGAAGCACTTGGTTGTTTCCAGCTGATACTCAGCTGTTGATTGCCGGGACGCAGCGGTAATTGCAGCAGTTGACCCGTGGGTTGTGGCAGCAACTGATCATCCACTTTTAGCTGCATAATTTCGGCATCTGCCGGCAACTGCACACTGAAGTTTTGCGCCGAACTTGCACTGATTTCCAGTAACAGTTCCACGTCGCTACTCCGTTTACCTTGTTGTTGACGCAACAACGCCCGATTGATAGTCACCGTATCACCACCGACTGCGGGCGGCTGACTGATTTGTAGCTGTAGCTGTTCGCCAGGCCAGGGCCGCCATAACTGTGGTAGCGGACTGTTGGCATCGGCAATCGCAGGAATTCCACTACTTTGCACATGCCATTGTGGGCTGGCCGCCAGTTGCCAGACTTCACTGAACATCGGTTGTTGTTGCGCGGTGAGGGTCAAGGTTGCGGTTTTTGCCAAACGTGACACCCAACTAATCGTCTGTTGGTCCGGCGCGAACTGCAGCTGCAACTGGCCGTCAATCACCGTCAATTTACTCAGCAGCGTTTCACCAGCCAGCAATGGGATTGACAGTTGCAGACTATGACCGGTTTCACCATGGCGCTCTAATGTCGAGTGTAGCTGCCATTCCTGACCCAGTTGCAGCTGGCGCGTCAATACGGTGGCTGACTGTAACGCACTTTGCTGGTGATCTGGTTTTTGATCTGGTGTGGATTCAGCCTGATGTTGGGGCTTTGCTTGTGCGGTGCGCAGAATTTTCAGTTGTTTGCGGCTTTGTTGTAATCCGCTTAAATCATCTGCCACCGTGCTATCGACGCTCAAATCCCAGCCATTGAAGGTGCTGGTCAGTTGGTGCCAGGGTTGCTCAAGCTGAATATCTAACTGCTGCAGATTGGCCACGTTTAAAGTCAGCTGCAGCTGATGACGGCCTTTGGGTAGCAGCAACCAATGTTGGTCGTCTTCGCTAAATAGTGCGGCAGGGTGTTGATCCAGCGTCACTTGTTGCACCAGCTCCAGCGGAACCGGCAACGGCCAGGCGGTATGTTCCAGACTATGTAATGACAGCGTAAGCTGCACTTGTTCCGGCGTTGCAGTCAGCTGCAGCGCTGAAATGCTGCTGCACTCTGGCAAACACTGCGGACGTTTCAGCAGTCGTTGTTCAAGTTCCGCCAGCAGTTCAGCATCCGGCAGGCTCTGACTAAAAGCTGGGCCTGGGGTGAACAAACTACTCAGGATCAGTACTGCCGGGAGTAGCGAAACGACCGCCGGTTTTTGACTCAGGGCAGGCCAATCTATTGCCCATAAACTGCGACTCAGCAACCACCAGAACCAGCAGGCCAGCAATACCGTGATCACCGTGCCAATCCGGTTAAGCCAGGCTGGCACCAGATACAGTTGGGTTTGTTCTTCTGCCAGCACCGGGCCATGCCAGCGTAGATGCAGGGTTTGCCATTGCCAGTCGGGACGGGCAGGGCCGGTTTGGATGCGGGCTGCCGGGTCTTGCGCCAAAGACACTTTCGCAGCAAAGGCGTCATCTGCATATTTCGATTGTATGCGCGAACCGGTGACCTCGATTTTTTCCACGGTTTCAGCCATCGCACCCGCGGCGCTCATCACCGGTGCCGGTGACGCAACTTCCGCAGCGGACATTTGCTGCTGTTCTTTTTGCTGTTCTCGCTGTTTCATGCGCTCGGCGCGGGCAAAAGCCGCAGCCTGCTGCTCAGCAGCTGCTTGTTGTCCGCCATATTGCATGTTGTGCCAGGGTTGTTCTAACTGCGGATAAATCGCCAGTCTGATTTGATCGACCGCAAATGGTAATAACAGCAATGCCAGAGCTGCCGCACAAAGCATGCTACTGCGTTGCAGCCACAACAAGGCGCGACCCGAGGCTATTTTCAGCAGCGCCAGCAGAGCGACCAGCACCAACCATAACCACTGCGGAGCATCTGGTTTTTGGTACAACATTAACATGCAGACCAATGACAACAGTGCTAATTTCCAGCCAAATAAACGACCACAAGCCGTACTGAGCAGCAACACAAAAAAGATGTCCCACAAAGTCCAGCCCTGCACATAGCCACCCTGAATTTCATCGGCGCCGGTGGCCGTCAATAATGACCAGCCGGGCGGGAGTTGCAACTGCAGCGCCACTTCACTAAAACGCGCTTGCCAGCCGCTGACTGGTAAAGTGGTTTGCAGTAGAATGTTATCAAGCAACACGGTACTGACTGTCGTCAATTGCAGCGGATTTTGCCGTAATTCAACCCCAGGCTGTTGCTGGGGTAGTTGAGTAATAAGCTGCGCTTCACCGGCAAGTTCAGCCCGGCCCAGCACATAAGGCGCTACGACCTGCAATCGGCTGCTGCTGGCCAGTTGGCCACTGATGCTGTCGACGATGGTCAGCTTACTGCCGTTAAAATCGAGCCAGGCAGTTTTGTCCAGCTGCAGTTGATCCTGACTGAGCGCGGCGCCACGACTTTGTTGTTCCAGTTGTAAACTGCTGCCGGTATTAACTTGATACAGCGGATATTGCCGCCACGGCGCAGGTGCTTGCGTTTGTTGTGGATCAATAGCGGTGCCGCCGCCAAGCCGCACGGTTCTGAGTTCAGGGGCTGCCACAAAAGCCAGAATTTCAGTCTCTGGCCAGGGGGCAGTTGCCTTTGGAAAATTAATTGCTGTAGGGAGGGCATAACTATGACTGAAGATGCTGACTTGCCAGCGGCCTGGTTGTAACTGCAGTCGTAACTTGCCATCTGCACCAAGCAAGGCTGGCAGATCGCTGGTGATGGTTAAGGCAGTAAAAGAGGGCGGTAACACCTGGTCGAGGACGATTTCACGCGAACTGCCGCTCACGTCAAGCTGGAGCAAGGTCGACAATCGCGCCGGAATTTGATCTTCCAATAACCGAAATACCTGAATTTGTAACTGATCTTGCGCCTGATCAACTGCGGCTGTTGTTGAAGGTTTCAACCAAAGTTGTCGCCCCTGTCGTTTCGGCTGTGCTACATGCTGTTGCTGCCAGCTTAGTGTGACAATGCCACTTTGCTCTGGGATCTGAATGAATTCAGGCGCTTGGTCCCAATGCAACTGGCCGGTGATTTGCCAATTGCCGCGAGTTAACCAGATTTGTGGTGTGCCATCCTGATCCCGTACCGCAGGTTCGGTCGGCGCTTGTTGTCCTTGTCGCAGCAGTACTTGTTGTGGCCAGTAACGCACATCACCCGGTAGTGTCACCCAGCCATCCTGAAACTGTTGTCCGTTCAGGCTAAAATCGGCGCCGCTGCTGTGGGCTTTGATCTGGCTGTTACTGACCCATAAACATTGCCGTTCATCACCATCGTTTAGCCATGGACAAGCTTGATCCGGATGTTTCGCCAGCACCCATGCCTGCCAGGGTTGTAGGGCAGGTGGAATTTGCTCAGGCATATGACTAAAAGGTTGCGGCTGATGGCTGGTGCTGGTTTGGGCGTTTGCAGCAAAGCCCATCAGACAGCCGACAAACAGCAACAAAGCGTTGAACAAACGCGAAATTTTATGCCAAAGCGGGCGGGGGAATTGCAAAGATGCCACAGCAGCCAACATAGGTGAGTCCTTCCTGTGCAATGGGCACTGCATCGTCAGTGCCGGTTGATGTAACTATTGAATTGATAATATAGCATTGATTTTCTTATAGATAACGCATTAGTTCGTGCGCCCGGTAACCAGCGATTCACATAAATACGTCATCGAAATTTTTGAAATTGTTGGCGTACAGCTGTATTTATTTTTAGTGCGTCATACTGGATGGAATTGGTTTTCACTTCAACGAGATGCATATAAGTATGCAAAAAATAACGGTTTTAACTGCATGGTAAGAAAAACATTTGCTGGAATATAAAATAAAAATAGAGTACAACTGTGCGCTGAAAATTAAGGTGTACATTTATGAGTCAATCTTCGCCCCAAGATCATCAACTGAGCACGCAGTCTGAACGCCGCCAATTCAAGCGGTCTGACTCAGGAACGATCAAGGTTTTATCTGCAATCTCAGCTTCTTCCAAACTGGTTCGCCTGCTGCAAAACTGCTGGCGCTGGTGTTGCCGGGTGGCTTTGGTACAGCCATCGCTTCGCAGTTATCTGGAGCCGCTGATCAGATTATTGCAACCGACATTTCGCGCACATTTACACCATGCCGCTGTTGTCGAATGCAAACAGCAAGGAAATTTTCTGCAGCTGACACTTAAACCTGAACAACGCTGGCAGGGATTTATACCGGGGCAACATCTGCAACTAGTGCTGGAGCTGGCAGGCCGGGCGGTCAGCCGCACTTTTAGCATCAGCTCTTCATTGCAGGAATATCAGCAACATGGGCATGTTAGGCTGACGATCCAACAACAGCAACAAGGGCTGCTGACGCCGCATTTACATCAATATCTTAAGGGCTCGACCGCTGCAAAGGCTGGTTCGGCGACCTCGTCTTGTGTTCATTTAAGTGCCGCCAGCGGTGATTTTGTACTGCAACACCAACAACAACCGATATTCATGCTGGCGGCAGGATCCGGTATTACGCCAATCCATGCCATCTTAATGTCGATGACCCGGCTGACACAGCCACTTCTTCTTATCTACAGCTTCCGCGGTGTGGCTGAGTTGCTCTTTGCGGATAGCTGGAGCTTGCTACAACAAAGATTTCCACTGTTACAAGTGCAGTTGATTGATACCACATGCCGCGAGCGGTTGCAGAGCGCAGAGTTGTCAGCCTGGCTGACTGATAAACCCGACAGCCAGATTTTCCTGTGTGGCCCCAGCGCTTTTAGTCAGCACTGGCTGCAGCAATTGGCCTTACTGCATGTGCCAAAGTCGCAGATCCGGCAGGAGTCTTTTGGTTTTGTCGCAACAGCGAGCCAAGGCGATGCAAAAAGTTCCCAACAAATCGCGGTGGAACAGGCCGCACAACGGCTGACGCTGCAAAGTAGCAACGGCAGTTTGTTGCTAGATCTGGAAGCTGCCGGATTAAACCCACGTTATGGTTGTCGCCGTGGTATTTGCATGCAGTGTCTTTGTCAGAAAAACCAAGGGGTGGTGCGTAATCTGCTGAGCGGGGAAATTTCGGACACCGGACCTGGTCAAATTCAGTTGTGTATCAGTCAGCCGCTATCGGCAGTTGAACTTAAGCTCTTAAACTGAGGCTCGGCTCTGAAACGGACATTCAGCGCTTACACTGAAATTAAGCTCTGAAATTAAAAGATAAGCACCGCAACCTTTAAGAAGGCGCTGCAACCATCGGTAAAACCTATTCCCGGAATGATTAATATGGACCAACGTGCAACAACGCCGCAGGCAAAAATTACCACGCAGCACAAACGTCTTGCAGAAACAGCCGGGCCTGCGCCACGGCAGTTCAGCGAAGCTCAGGCTGCATCATTGGCCGCAGATTTAGATGCACTCGCCAGTCAAACCCGCGCTGAAATTGGCAGTGCCGATAGTCAGTATTTACTGCGGATATTACAAATTCAGCGGCTGGCGGCGATCAGTGGCCGCATCTTGATGGTTGCAGGTTTTTGGTCAGCCTGGTGGTGGGTACTTGGCGTGCTACTGCTGGCGCTGGCAAAAATTCTCGACAATATGGAAATTGGTCACAATGTGTTGCACGGCCAATATGATTTTATGAATCATCCTTATTTGAATTCCCGTACTTTTGAATGGGATATCGCCTGCGATGCCAAGTCGTGGCAACGTACCCACAACTATGAACATCATACTTATACCAACATTATTGGCAAAGACCGCGATTTTGGTTATGGCTTGCTGCGGCTCAGTGATGATTTTCGCTGGCGGCTGCAGAACAGTTGGCAGATTGTGACTTATTTGATGCTGAGTTCTTTGTTTCAATGGGGCGTGTCGTACCATGAAATGGCGGCGGAACGGGTATTTTTCGGCCGAAAAAAAGTCGGACGAGTATCACAGATCAGTGATGCTGCGCTTAAAAAAGCCTTTTTTGGTAAAGGCGGACGGCAATTATTAAAAGACTATCTGTTATTTCCGTTGTTATCCGGCCCGATGTTTTTACCGGTGTTGCTTGGGAATTTTCTGGCGAACATACTGCGTAACTGGTGGACATCGACCATCATCTTTTGTGGCCATTTCACCTCGCAAGTACATATTTTCAAAGAAGGAGTGTGTGAGAATGAAAGTCGCGGCCACTGGTTTTACCGGCAAATGCTCGGTTCTGCCAATTTTACCGGGCCACGCTGGTTTCATATTTTAACCGGACATTTAAGTTGTCAGATTGAACACCATCTGTTTCCCGACTTGCCAGCTTATCGTTATTTGCAGCTGGCACCACAAGTTGCGGCTATCGCTCACAAACATGGCATTGAGTACCACAGTGGCAGTTTTGCCCGGCAATATCTGAGTGTGCTGCTGCGGATTGCCCGTTATTCTTTGCCAGGTCACAGCCGTCAGGTTGCCACGACTTTATAAAAAACCAGCAAATTGAAATAACAGGTAAACAGGTAAACAGGTAAACAGGTAAATAGCGGGTCGATTGCTGTTTTTTAACGCCAAAAAAACCTGATGAAAACTTGATATTTAGGTTTTTCAGTTGATTTTGCACTGGTGCGACTTTCGCAATATCGCTAGTATCGAAGCCGATGGAATGTAGCCAGATAGGAAAGTTGGCGATGAATTATTATTCTGGATTTTTATTAGGCTTGATGCTGATTTGTTCAAGTCTGTTTTATGGGTTGGCTTTAACCAACAACGACAAAAAGTATCCGCCAATGAATTCGGTGTTGGATGGTACCTGGCGTTTGGTGTCGACCAGGGTGCTGACGCCTGAAGGTAAGTTATTGTCTGAAAAGGACTCAACCCAATTGCAGTCGATTAAAGTGGTGGCAAATCACCATTTTAGTTTTGTCAGTAAGACCGCCTCAGGTGAACTTTTACAGGCTGCCGCCGGTACTTTTGAGCTGGAGCAAAACCGTTATTCAGAGTCGGTGGAATTGTCTGCGGTTGTCGATGGTCAGACCCAACATCATTACCAATGGCGACTGGAGCAGGGACTTTGGTATCAGCGTAGCGAAGATCGGCAGCAGGTGATTGAGCAGGTTTGGCAGTTGGTCGAAACAATTTAAATCGACAACGTGCAACGGCCGATACTAATTTGAAAAATATGCACTAAGCTTGCTTTAGATAGACTAAACCAAGAGGCAGCATATGAAAATTCTAACCCTCCTCTCGTGCATCACGCTGGTTTTATTACAAATTGGTTGTAAACCAGCGCAAGTAACCCCGTCAGCTCCTGCTGATGCAACGACCACCCCGGTCACCGAATCTGCTCCAGCTCCTGCAGCGCAACCCGCAGCCACTGCCACTGAACCGGTGGCCCAAGCCTGTGTATTAAAACTCGGCTTTGAAGCATGGGAGCCCTATCAATATGTTGGTATGGATCACAAACCTGCTGGCCTTGATATTGAACTGGTGCAAGCCGTCGCCACTAAAATGAATTGTGAAATCACCCCACAACAAGGCACCTGGGTTGAGCTGATAGCCAGCTTAAAAGCAGGTCAAGTAGATATGTTGTTGGGGGCGTCAAAAACAGCTGCTCGCGAAGAATACGCATTTTTTTCCGAACCCTACCGTAAAGAGCAGTTTGTACTGTTTGTGCGCTCGGCTGATGTCGCCGGACTGCCACAAAATACCATGACCGAATTTTTAAGCGCTGGCAAAAAGCTGGGGATCGTCAGTGAATATTATTACGGCGAGGAATTAGCGCAGCTCTACAGTGATGACAAACTCAAAAGCAATTTTATTGAAGCGTCGTTAAGTGAACTGAATCTGGCACGGCTGATCGATGAAGAAATTGACGGCATGCTGGAAGACCAGTTTGTGGCGGCTTCGATGCTTAGACGCAAAGGGCTGGACAAAACCGTCAGTCCGCACAGCATTTCATTGGGTGACAACGATGTTTATGTCATGTTCAGCAAAACTTCGGTGACTGACAGTAAAGTGGGGGCCTTTAATGCGGCTATGGCGGCGATCCGGCAAAATGGCGAGTATGACGCAATTTTGGCGCGTTATCAGCAATAATAGCGGCTGCCAATGGTAAGCAGCGATATGGCACTGGCAATCGTCATCGATTGCCAGCAGCTGTTGAACGATTGGTTAATTGCCAAACTGTCGTTGTAACAGATCCGCAGTAAAATTGGCTTTCAGATAAAAGCCGCGTGGTAAGGTCTGAATCGGTTGGCCGTCACTGCCAACGGCAGCGGTCAGCGCTTTAGCGTTAGCGGCTTTTGGCCGCAGTTGCAGCACTTTGCCATGAGCGCCGCGGATCTGGTCGATACCACCAAGGACAATGAGCTCCATTAGCTCTTCCCAGTCTTGTTGCAATAACTGTTGTTGTTGCTGGTCAGGTTGCCATAAAAAGGCTGAACCGATGATCCGGTCTGCTAAAGGCAAACTTCGTTCCGCCCAGATCGGTACCCATAATACTTGTTGTAGTTTGCGGCAGACCCAGGAGTCTTGCCAGCGCTGCAAGCTGAGATCAGTCAGTGCCGCTACGCAGACATAGGTGCTTTCCAGTGGCTTACCGTTGCTGTCAATCGGTAGAGTTTTAAGTTCAATGCCAAGGTGCGGAAAATCAGGTTCTGCTTTGGAGCCACTACTTGCGCCTAATGCCTGCTCCAGCATTTGTCCGACCATGCCTTTGTCACGTTTTAGATCCATAGGCAATGACAGCTCTAGCTTACCGGCTAATTCGCCAAGCGTCAGACCCGCTAACTGCTGTGCGCGGTACATTAATTCAGCAACATTGGCAGGGGGCAATATCATCATCAGCACCTTTGCAATAACTATCGGCAAACTAACATTTTTTTTGCCCTTTGACTGGTCATTTTATCGTCAATCCAACTTATGCACAGCTCGTTTGTGCGGTGGAAGATGGTTGTAACTGTTTAAGTATATGATATTTATAGCTTATGTCTGAATGATTGGGGGTGGGGATTAGCTATGGAAAAAGTTATTCATGGATAAGAACAAGGATGTGCACAGTTTTATCTACAACTCCTGTGTAGAAGTGCACAATGTGCTGCTGTATATTTACTGAACTGTGGATAACTTTTACTAACCACTTTTGTAAACCTGTCGCCAAATACCGTTTGCCGTAGCTGCGACTTTGTGAAAGAATCTTTTCACAAGCTGCTGTAAATTAGCTAGAGGTTAGTGTGATCGATGCCGAAGGTTTTCGGGCCAATGTCGGCATAGTGATTTGTAATCACCAGGGACAGGTGTTTTGGGCTCGCAGATATGGACAACATTCCTGGCAGTACCCGCAGGGTGGCATAGACGACGGTGAATCACCGGAACAAGCCATGTATCGTGAGTTAAATGAAGAAGTAGGTTTATTACCCGCTGATGTAGAAATAGTGGCAGTCACTAAACATTGGCTGAGATATAAACTTCCGAAACGTTTAATTCGTCGCGATTCAAACCCGGTATGTATCGGTCAGAAGCAAAAATGGTTTTTATTGCGTCTGACCTGCAAGGACGAAGATGTTAATCTGCTAAAAACTACACACCCGGAGTTCGATGATTGGCGTTGGGTCAGTTATTGGTATCCAGTGCGTCAAGTCGTTGCTTTTAAACGGGAAGTTTACCGTAAAGTAATGAAAGAGTTTGCCCCGGTCGCTTTGCCGTTTATTCGTCGTGAAGTTAAAAAAAGTAGTGGGGTGAGGTAACTCACCCTGTGACATCAAGGGGTCGTTATGCTGGGCCAGCTGAGGCGTATTGTACAGGACGTTGCGCAAGAACCATCTCTGGCTAATGCTTTGGCCGGTCTGGTCTCGAACGTCAAAAATGCGCTGCAAACCGAGTGTTGCTCGGTTTATTTGGCTGACTACCAGCAACAACAATTTATGCTGATGGCCACCGATGGCCTGAATAAAGACGCCATCGGGAAAGTGGCGATTGGCTTTTCCGAAGGCTTGATTGGCTGGGTTGGCCAGCGTGAAGAACCAATCAATTTAGCCGCCGCTCATTTACATCCCCGTTTTAAAGTAACCCCCGAAGTCAGCGAAGATTGTTTCTCAGCCTTTTTAGGCTGTCCGATAATTCATCACCGCAAAGTGCTGGGCGTGTTGACCATTCAGCAGTCGGCATCGCGGGTGTTTAGTGAAGATGAAGAATCGTTTTTAGTCACTTTAGGCGTACAGCTGGCGTCGGTGCTGGTGAATGCAGAAATGCGCGAATTAACCAGTCAAAGTTCGCCAAAACATGTGCATGTCGGGCAGTTGCAAGGTTTAATCGGCGCGCCGGGTATTGCGATTGGTCAGGGGTTTGTACTACAACCGGCCAGCGATTTTGACGCCATTTCTTTGCATAAATCAGACGACCCTGAAAAAGAGTTGTCGCGTTTTTACCGTGCAGTCAAAGTCACTAAAGCCGAATTTAACCGCCTCGCAGAACGGATGTCTGGACATTTACCACCCGATGCGTTGGCAATTTTTGATGTCTATCACCAGCTGTTAGATGCCGCCAGTTTGGGTAACGAAATAGAAGCGCAAATTGCCGAAGGTTGGTGTGCCAAAAGTGCATTAAAGCGGGTGGTCGAAAAATTTGCCCGCCAGTTTGACGATATGGATGATGCTTACCTGCGCGAACGTGGTACGGATATCCGTGATTTAGGTCAGCGCGTACTGAACCATTTGCTCGAAACTGAACAACGGCATCATAAATTGCCGGAACATGTGGTGCTGGTGGCGGAAAATGTCACTGCGACCATGCTGGCAGAAATTCCGCGGGCGCAGCTTGTCGCCATCGTGTCTTTAAAAGGCTCAGTTAACTCACATGCCGCCATTATGGCGCGGGCTTTGGGTATTCCGGCAGTGATGGGCGTCGATGAGTTGCCACTGATGCAATGGCAAGGCCAGCAGCTGATTGTCGATGGATACCAAGGTAATATTCTGGTGTCGCCGGCTGAAGCCATTTGCCATGAATATCGCCAGTTGATGAGCAAAGATGCTGAGCTGAATGCCCGTTATCAGGCTGAATTACACTTGCCGGGGCAAAGTGCCTGTGGTGCCCGCTTTAATTTGATGGTGAACTCTGGGCTTGCCATCGAGCTTGAAACCACTCAGTCAGAGTTTACCGATGGTGTTGGTTTATATCGCACTGAATTTCCGTTTATTATTCGCAGTCGTTTTCCAACCGAACAAGAGCAGATTGAGCTTTATACCAAAGTCTTGACTGGTTACCCGGATAAACCGGTGGTGATGCGCACCTTAGATGTTGGTGGTGATAAGCCATTGCCTTATTTTCCGATTTCTGAAGAAAACCCATTTTTAGGCTGGCGTGGTATCCGCTTAACGCTGGATCATCCGGAAATTTTCCTGGTGCAAATTCGCGCTATGCTCAAAGCAAATATCGGTAACGGCAATTTACATATTTTATTGCCGATGATTTCAGATTTAGCTGAAGTTGATGAATCGCTGCGCCTGATTAAACAAGCCTGGTTTGAAGTGGACGATGAAGTCAATCAGCAGCATGTGGTGCCAAAACCAAAAATCGGGGTGATGATTGAAGTGCCTTCGATTATGTACCAGTTGCCGGAACTCGCGCGTAAAGTTGATTTTTGCTCAGTCGGCACCAACGATTTAACCCAATATTTGCTGGCGGTGGATCGCAACAATCCTCGGGTTGGCAATTTATACGATGCGTTGCACCCTTCGGTTTTACGTGCGCTGCACCAGCTCGGGCAACAAACCCATGGTCTGCAATTTCCGACCAGTATCTGTGGTGAACTTGCTGGTGAACCGATTGGCGTGTTAATTCTGGCTGCGATGGGATTTAACCGCTTTAGTATGAACCACCGCAACCTGGCGAAAATCAAATGGTTGCTGCGCCGGATTGATTTATCTGAACTTAAATTATTGTTACCGGAAATTCTGGCCTGTCAGTCGCCAAAACAAGTCCGGCTGCAAGTACAGCGTTTCCTCGACCAAAAACAATTACTGAATCAACTGCGCGCCTGAGTTAGTTTTGTAGCCGCGGGGTTCTGTTGACATTGTTTGGTCATCGTTTTGCTGCTTGAAAATGTTTACTGCGATGTTATTCTGCGACCGCAATCATTCATCCACCGACACAAGGGTAGGGCATGTCTTCCAGCTATATCGTATTCCCACAAATAGATCCGATTATTTTCAGCCTCGGCCCACTCAGTGTGCGTTGGTATGGTTTGATGTATCTCATTGCCTTCTTAATGGCCAATTTCATCGCTAATCGCGCGGCGGATAAACCCAATTCCGGCTGGACCCGCGATCAAGTCAGCGACTTGATGTTTTTTGGCTTTCTCGGTGTGGTGCTAGGTGGACGGATTGGTTATGTGTTGTTTTATCAGTTTGGGCTGTTTTTAGACGATCCGCTGTATCTGTTTCGGATCTGGGAAGGTGGCATGTCGTTCCATGGCGGTGTGCTCGGTGTCATGACGGCAATGGTTTATTTTGCCTGGCGCACCCAGAAAAACTATCTGCAACTGGGTGATTTTGTGGTGATGTTATTGCCACTCGGTTTAGGTGCCGGCCGGATTGGTAATTTTATCAACGCCGAATTATGGGGCCGTACCACCGATGTGCCCTGGGCAGTGTTGTTCCCTGGCGCTGGCCCATTGCCGCGCCATCCGTCGCAGCTTTATGAATTCGTATTGGAAGGTTTAGTGCTGTTTGTACTGCTGTTGTGGTACCGCTCGAAGCAGCCACCAGCCGGTAATGTCGCAGGTTTGTTCCTGGCCGGTTATGGCTGTTTCCGTTTTATCGTCGAGTTTTATCGTGAACCGGATGCGCACCTTGGTGTGTTGTCGCTGGGCATGTCGATGGGGCAGTGGTTGTGCCTGCCAATGATTATTTCAGGTGTAGGTTTAATCAGCTGGGGTTACCTGCGTCGTTCGCGTGGAGCTAAATTATGAAACAGTATTTAGACTTAATGCGCCATGTGTTAGCTGAAGGTCATCAGAAAACCGATCGCACCGGCACCGGCACCATCAGCGTGTTTGGTTATCAAATGCGTTTTGACCTGAGTCAGGGTTTTCCGCTGGTGACCACCAAAAAATGTCATTTAAAATCAATCATTCATGAGCTGTTATGGTTTTTGCAAGGCGACACCAATATCGGGTATCTGCAAGAAAACGGCGTGTCGATATGGGATGAGTGGGCTACCGACAGCGGCGAGTTAGGCCCGGTCTATGGTGCACAGTGGCGCAGTTGGCAAACGCCGGACGGCCAGGTGATTGACCAAATCAGCCAATTAATTGCCGATATCAAACGCACGCCGGATTCGCGCCGGTTGATTGTCAGCGGTTGGAATCCGGCGGTGTTGCCAGATACCCGATTGTCACCCAAAGACAATGCTGCTGCCGGTCGTCAGGCGTTACCGCCTTGCCATACCCTGTTCCAGTTTTACGTTAATGACGGCAAATTGTCCTGCCAGTTGTATCAGCGCAGTGCCGACATTCTGCTTGGCGTGCCCTTTAATATCGCCAGTTATGCCTTACTGACGATGATGGTGGCGCAAGTTTGTGAATTAGAGCCTGGCGATTTTGTGCATACCTTTGGGGATGCGCATTTGTATCTGAACCATTTAGAGCAAGTGAAGCTGCAACTCAGTCGTGAGCCTTATCCACTGCCGACGATGAAAATCAATCCGGCGGTGACCGACATTTTTGGGTTTAAATTTGCAGATTTTGAATTGCAGAATTATCAGTCGCATCCGGCAATTAAAGCGCCGATTGCAATATAAACAGCGACTTGTCTTAAAAATGTCACGGTCCTTTGTCACAACTGTCACAGACATTTTGGATAATAGCTTTACCAGTCACAGCTTGATGTGAAAGGTAACATTCCTGCGATACCCTGCTTGTCTTGTTTTTAACCGGCTGAATTCAGCCGGTTTTTTTATATTTAAAATTTTTAAATCAAATTTCTGCAGTTTTTTTTTGCGGCCTTTAAACCATGCCGCTATGGTGTACGACAAACCTTTCAAATCAGTCACAAATCCGGAAGTTTACATCGAATGCAGGATCAGCTCGAAGGCTGGATACAGCAGGCTAAAAATGGTGATCAGAAAAGTTTTTATCTGATATATCATCATTTTAAAGGACGGGTTTTTGCAGTTTGCTTGCGGTTGCTCGCCGACAGATCCCATGCTGAAGACGCTTGTCAGGAGGCATTTGTCAGAGTCTGGCAGCAACTGCCTGGATTTCGGGGTGACAGTGCATTTTCAACCTGGTTACATACGATTGCCAGTCGTGCCGCGGTTGATTTGTTTCGCAAAAACAAAGTGTCGAGACTAAATCTCGACGTCGAAGTGCCGGACATCGCATTTGAGCATCAGCACGCCGATCCACAACTGGAGCAGGCCATTTTGCGGTTACCGGATCAGGCCAGAGCGGTATTTGTGTTGTTTGCGCTGGAAGGTTATCAGCATCAGGAAATTGGTGAATTGCTGGGCATCGCTGAGGGCAGCAGCAAGGCTCAATATCACCGGGCTCGTCAGCTATTAAGAGGTTGGTTAGATGAAAACTGAACAGGATTTACAACAACGTTTGGCACAGTTGCCGGATAGCATTGAACCACCCCGTGATTTATGGCCGGAACTAGCTGCCAGATTGGCGCAAACGCCGCAACAGCAAGTGTCAGAGCCAATGTTGCAACCAGTGTCAAAGTTATCGGCACCACACACTAAAACGCAAACCGGCTGGTGGCTTGCAGCAGCAGCGGCGGTGCTATTTACAGTCTGGGTGCCTTGGCAACAATCCGGGGACCAGCCGCTGGTGGCACAACATGATCAGCCACATGATCAGCCATATGACCAGCAACAAGGCACGTTGTCAGGTGATGAATTTGCGGTTAGCGCCGCTGATAACGGTTATCGCGATGGCGTTGTCACAAGCCGGGTCCAAGCTACCAGCGAAACCCAATGGCGGTTAAGTAGTGAATTTGAACAACAACGGGCCTTGCAACTGGCACAAATCAGTCAGGTTCCGGAAATTTATCAGGATTGGAAACAACAACTACAGATCTGGAAACAGGCGACCAGCCTGGTCCTGCTGGCATTGCAATATCAACCGGACGAACCCGGATTACTCAGGCAGCTGTCTAAATTACAGCAACAAGAATTGGCTTATTTACAAAAAGTGGTCCAATCGGATCAGACCTAATCAGGAGCATTACCATGACTTTTACCAAAAATTCGACCAAAAAAACATTTACTCCAAAGCGCATCGCCCTGTTATTACTGAGTGTCATTTGTGTGTCGCAATCGGCATTTGCCGCTGAACAAATTAACGAGCAACGTGATGTTCGTGCCAATGAAAAAATCTATATCGAAAATATGCGTGGCAATGTTGAAATTAAAGCGGTCAGTAAAAATGTGTTTAGCGTCAAAGGTAAACTGGATGAAAAGGCCGAAGGCTTTGAATTGATTTCCAAAGATGGTTTTACCCGTTTTGAAGTAAAAATGCCACGTACAACCTACAGCGGCTGGAACGACAACGGCGAAAAAGAAGGTTCGATGCTGACAATCGAGGTACCCGTTGGTAGCCAAATTGAATTTAGCGGCGTGAACGCGAACGTCACAGCAACAGGAGTTGAAGGTGGTAGCAAACTGACCACCGTCAACGGCGCTATTATCGCCAAGCAGCTCAAAAATGACGTCAGCCTGGAAACAGTCAACGGCGAAATCGACAGTATTGATAACTCGGGCCGGATTAAACTGAATACCGTTAATGGTGAAATTGACGATAAAGGGTCCAGCGGCCGCTTGTCAGCAGAATCGGTGAATGGCGAAATTACCCTACAAAGTAAAGCCACTGAAATTGACGTGTCTGTGGTCAATGGCGAAGCGGATCTGCAACTGGAAGGGACCGAACGATTGGACTTCAGTGCCGTCAACGGTGAAATTAAAGCCGATTTAAAAGGCAGTCTGACACCCCGCGTCAACACCAGCACGGTCAGCGGCTCGGCCACATTAAAACTGGAGCCGAAAGTCAGTGCCCGCTTTAAACTTGAGGCCAGTGCCGGTGGTGATATCGGTAATAAACTGACATCAGACAAGGCCGATAAAGCGAAATATGGTCCACGTCGTAGCCTGAGTTTCAGTACCGGTAGCGGCGATGGGAGTATTGATATGTCGACGGTCAGCGGTGATCTGACGGTTGAAGCACGTCAATGAAGAATAGATGGTTGTTGTGTTGCCACAACAACCTTCTTTACGTTTAGCGGCAATAGACCCAGGTGCAAGCACCTGCAGCAGACGGGTGTTAATACCGGTAATTCAACTGCATACCCAACAGCTGAGCATGGTTTTTAAACGATGCCTGCAACTGCGATTGATAGATGCGTTGATCATTGGCATTAAACTCGTGCTCGTTGATGGTTAACGCACTCATCCACATATAGCCATAAGCAAAGTCCAGCGTCCAGTGGCTGTCGACGGCCCAGTTGGCGCCAATCGTCCACCACAGCCGGTCAGCTGTTGGCACTCTGGCTGTTTTATGGCTCTGCGTGATTGGGTTTTCATCATAAGCGACACCGGTTTTTAGCTGCAGGTCCGGATGATATTGCCAGGTCAGGCCAAGTGCGGTTGACCAGCTATCGCGCCAGTATTCCGGGATATAACCGATGTAACCAGGTTTTGCCAGATTTTGCGGTTGGCTGGTCGAAAGTGACAGTGAAGGATTGGCATCGACACTGACTATTTCGATATGTTTAAAAGCGCTCCAGCCGGTCCAGTTGACGCTGGCTTGCCAGGACCAGTCGGTTGTCAGTTGTTGGTCCAGACTCAGCATTAAGTTTGCTGGCGTGGTCAGCGCCAGCTGACTTGCTTCGGTGAGTTGCGGCTGTGCCGCCAGTTTGCCGGTTGATTTGTCGATAGCTGGCAGTTGCGGCGCGACGACAATGAAATTGGGTGAGCCGACAACATTCGCACCAGTGATTGGCGTGTTGCGGATCACCGAATCGCCCTGTAACGCAAATTTCAATGCCGAATGGTAAACAATCGCCAGGTTCAGACCCGGCCGCGGCTGACCATGCAGCCCTAAACTGTAACCTGCGGCGACGTCGTCACCAGCGACTTCGTAATGACTATCGCAATAGGCAGGGTTGTAGACATCCCGCTGATAAATAGCGTTAATTTTGCTTCCGGTTTCGCACAAGCCATTGTGATCTTTGTATTTAGATAAAGTGCCTTCAGCGTGATTTATGTTTAGACCTAAACCAATAGACCACTGTGGAGTCAGTTCATAAGACACTGAACCTTGCAGCGCCAGCACCTGAATGGCCGTTTCATCGGCGAAATAACGGCCGACCCAATCATTGTCGTAGTCACTCGATAAACCAAAAGGTACATAAAAACCAACGCCGTAATGAATGTCGTCATTCAGTTCATCTGCAAAAAATGCAAAAGGTACCGCTTCAATTAAACTATTTTTACCTGAGCTACGACCAATCACTGCAGCGCCGTTAGCATTGGCTGCAGCGACGTCATGGAATTGGGGGTCAGCATCGATAATATTCAGGCCGCCGGACCATTGTGGTCCCTTAAGTTGACTGAGGGCCGCCGGATTTGAGTAGACCAGACTGGCATCGCTGATTTGCGCGCCGCGGCCAGCGTAAGCATTACCCATGCTACTGACCGATTGTTCATAAAGTTTATAGCCTTCGGCATGCGCCAGGCTGGTGTGCAGCAAACAAGCAATCGCCACTGCAATCGACGATGGTTTAAACATAGCTTTTCCTGAGGGTTGATGAAATGAAGTCACAGATCTCAATTATAATTCGTGGTCTGACCTGTGGCGGCGCAGTATAAAGACTGTTTTGCCTAGAGTACATGCTCTAAAACTCGTGAAATATGTGATTTATCGTGCCGGGGTGTTGAGCTAAATCACTAATTGATAGCGATTTTCACTAATGCTCTGAAATATCTTGTTGCACTCTAAGTGGAGTTAACTGATTTATCTTAATGATTTAAAAGAATAAAATAATCCTATTCAAGGATGGCATGCCAGATGCTATATCGGTCTCAGTGAAGTTTAAAATTGCTCTTACAGCCAAGGAAATGTTTATGAAAACCCCATCAAAATTAGCCAGCGCCATCAGTGTCTCGTTACTTGCATCTGTTCTGTTATTGTCAGGTTGTGAATCTGCTTCAGGTAGCCCGGACACTGAGAAAAAAGATGTGGTGGTCAGCATTCCGGTTGAGGCCAGCAAAGTGAGCCGCGGTGCTATTAGCAGCACCTACCGCACCACGTCTACTCTCGAAGCCAAGGCTGATGCCGAAGTGAACAGTAAAGCCACCGGCCTGGTAAAATCGGTGTTAGTAGAAGAAGGCGATCATGTTGAAGCAGGTCAGGTTCTGGCCACTTTAGATACCGAACGCCAACGTATTCAACTGGCACAAGGTAAAGCTGAATTAGGCCAGCTGAAAAGCGAAATGGACCGGATGGAAAAAATGTATCAGCGCAAACTTGTAAGCGCTGATGTCTACGACAAATTAAAATGGCAGTTAGAATCGATGACCGCTGCGGTGCAAATGCAGGAGCTGTCATTACGGGAAACTGAAATCCGCGCGCCAATATCCGGGGTGATTGCCCGTCGTTATGTCAAAGTCGGTCAGTTGATCACTGAATATTCATCAAAAGCCTTGTTCCATGTGGTTTCTCAGCAACGACTGGAAGCAGTCATTAATCTGCCGGAACATCAGTTACAACGCGCCAAAGTAGGTCAGACTGCCTACCTGAATTTCGCCGGGATGCCACAGCAACAAGCACAAATTGTGCGGATTTCACCGGTAGTTGACGCGACATCAGGTACAGCGCGTGTGACCATCGGTATTGATAACAACGATTTAGTGTTAAAAGCGGGCATGTTTGCCCAAGTTGAATTGCAGTATGATGCTAAAGTCGATGCACTACTGGTACCAAAACGTGCCGTGCTGGCAATGGACAACACCAGCTCAGTCTTTATTGTCAACGATGGTAAAGTGAGCCGCAAGCTGGTGAAAACCGGTTATGAATCAGATGCTTTCCTCGAAGTGATTGATGGTTTGGCAGAAGGCGACCAGGTGGTTACCGCAGGTCAGGCGAGCCTGAAAGATCAAAGCACCGTCAATATCGTCAACGCAAAAAGCTAATCTAGTCGTCAATCTCAGCAGCCCGGCGGCACAGCCGGGCGCACTCCCACAATAAAAACTATAGGAAGAATTCGATGAAACTGGTCAATCTGGCAGTTGCCCGTCCCGTTACCATCTGGATGTTTACACTTGGCATTATGTTGTTTGGTCTGGTGGCGATGGCACGACTCGCCGTCAATCTGTTACCCGATTTGTCATATCCAACTTTAACCATTCGTACCGACTATCTGGGCGCTGCGCCGGCTGAAGTTGAGCAACTGGTCAGCAAACCGATTGAAGAAAGTGTGGGTATTGTTAAAGGCATCCGTAAAGTGCAGTCGGTGTCGCGCTCCGGTCGTTCTGATGTGATCATGGAATTTGAGTGGGGCACAGATATGGATCTGGCCGGTCTTGAAGTCCGTGAAAAACTGGATGTATTGTGGCTGCCGCTGGACGTGAAAAAGCCGCTGTTATTACGTTTTAATCCAAATCTGGATCCGATTGTTCGATTGGCGCTCAGCCGCAATGATGCAAAAGACAGCAATGATTCTAAAGACAGCATTGATTCTAAAAGCAGCAAGGACGCAAAAGAAGTTGTTGCCGTGCCGCAAGCGTTATCACAGCAACAACAAGTTGCGCTTCGCACTTATGCCGATGAAGAGTTACGCCGCAAATTAGAAGCGCTGACCGGCGTCGCCGCAGTGCGTCCGGATGGTGGTTTGACCCAGGAAATTCAGGTGCTGGTCGACAATGAAAAACTGTCACAGCTGAACCTAGATATCAGCGCCGTCAATGCGCGGTTAAAAGCCCAGAATATCAACCAGGCCGGTGGCCGGTTGGAAACTGCCGCCAACGACTATCTGGTTAGAACCATTAACCAGTTTAATACGCTGGATGAAATGCGTAACCTCTATATCGCGACCGTCAATGGTAGCCATGTACGGCTGAGTGATATTGCAGAGGTTAAAGATGCCTTTGTTGATAGGCAGAGTATTACCTATGTTGATGGCCGCGAAGCCATTGAAATTGCGCTGTATAAAGAAGGCGATGCCAATACGGTGCAGGTCGCGAAAACGGTGCTTGGTAAACTGGAAGAACTGCAAAAAAATCTGCCGGCCGGTTATGAATTAAAACTGGTGTATGACCAATCAACCTTTATCAGCGATGCGATTAGCGAGGTTAAATCCGCGGCTATCTCCGGTGGTTTACTGGCAATGCTGGTGCTGTATCTGTTCCTGCGTAATCTGTGGACCACGCTGGTTATCTCTATTTCTATTCCACTGTCGATTATTGCCACTTTTAACCTGATGTATGCCCAGGATATCAGCCTGAATATCATGAGCTTAGGTGGTATTGCGCTGGCGATTGGTATGCTGGTGGATAACGCCATCGTGGTGCTGGAAAATATTTCCCGCTACAAAGAGCAAGGTTGTTCGGCGATGGAAGCGGCGAAAAAAGGTGCCAGTGAAGTGTCGATGGCGATCACCGCTTCAACACTGACTACAGTGGCGGTGTTTTTCCCGCTGGTGTTTATCGACGGTATTGCCGGTCAGTTATTTAAAGATCAGGCCTTAACCGTGACTTATGCGTTATTGGCGTCGTTAGTGGTGGCATTAACGCTCATTCCGGCGATGGCGGCGCATGAGCGTAGTTTTGGTAGCACGACAGTGACGACTGAAACAGTGAAAAAAGCCCGGCCACAACGTTGGTATCAATGGCTGGTGTGGGCGCTGAAATTGCCGTTTGCCGGTGTGAGTTATCTGGTGTCGATGCTGATTTCGTTATTCACTTTGATTTGGCGTGCTCTGGCCAAAGTCTGTGGTTTTATGTTTAATCCGCTGCTGAACCTGGTACAAAAAGCGCTGGCAAAACTGGAGCAAAGTTACCGTTGGTTGTTGCAAAAAGCACTTAACGCCAAAGGCCTGGTGTTGGTGCTGACACTGGCTATAACCGGTTTGTGTTTCAGCCTGGCACCAAGATTAGGTTTTGATGTGATCCCGGCGATGAGCCAGGGCGAGTTTTATGTTGAAGTGCAATTGCCGGTTGGCAGCGCAATTGAACGGACAGACGTGGTGCTGAAACAACTGGCGCAAGTCGCCAAGCAGCAAGATATTGTTGAACGCACTTATGCGCAGGCCGGTACGGGTCAACAGATGACCGTTGATCCATCGATTGGCGGCAGTCACTGGGGCCGGTTAAATATCGTATTAAAACCAACAGCTTTGGCTGGTGAAGAACAGCAACTGATGCAGTTGCTGCGCGATACGGTAGCGGCTATGCCTGATGTCACGGCAAAAATTGATACACCGGAACTGTTCAACTTAAGCACGCCGATGGAAATTGAAGTGGCAGGCCATGAACTGGCTGCGCTGAAAACCACCGCCGCTGAATTGGCAACAAAACTTGAAGCGACCGATCGGTTTGCCGATGTGAAATCCAGTCTGCGCGACGGTCAACCGGAAATCACTTTGCATTTTGACCATCAACGGCTGGCGCAATTAGGGATGACCGCATCTGATGTGGCAAAACGGGTTGCCAATTATGTCGGTGGTGAAGTCGCCGGGCAGTTCTCAATTGCCGATCGCAAAGTAGATATCCGTGTACGGTTAGCGGAAGAGTATCGCAACTCTGAACAAGAACTGGCGCAAATCATTATCAACCCCGCCAGCGAATTGCCGTTGCCACTATCTGCTGTGGCCACCATCAGCCGCGAAATTGGCCCTAGCGAAATTACCCGCATCGGCCAGCAACGTGTTGCGGTGATCAGTGCCAATCTGGCCTTTGGTGATATCGAACAGGCGGCCGCTGAAGTACGCCAATTGCTGGGCAAAACAGTGCTGCCATATGGCGTGACAGTGCGGATGGTTGGTCAAAGCGAAGAAATGGAACGTTCGTTTAATTCACTGGTGATTGCGCTGACATTAGCGGTATTTCTGGTGTACCTGGTGATGGCGTCACAGTTTGAAAACCTACTGCAACCGTTGCTTATTTTGTTTACGGTGCCGCTGGCTGGTGCCGGTGCGGTGCTTGGCTTATGGTTAACTGGTACCCGGGTGTCAGTGATCGTATTTATCGGCTTGATTATGCTGGCCGGTATAGTGGTCAATAACGCTATTGTCTTGATTGACCGGATCAACCAGTTACGGGGCGAAGGGCAAGAACTCGACACGGCCATTGTGGATGCTTGTGCCACGCGGTTAAGACCGGTGTTGATGACCACTTTAACCACTGTGCTTGGCCTGATGCCGATGATGTTTGGTGGCGATGGCGCGGAAATCCGGGCCCCAATGGCCATCACCGTGATTTTCGGCTTGTCTTGTTCAACCTTGTTAACGCTGCTGTTTATTCCGGTGATTTACCGGATGACCGCCCGCAACGTAGTTGTTAGCAGCACTGCTACCACCACGCTGGTTCAGGAGTAAGGCGCATGGACTTTAAACCCTTAGCCATCACCCGACTGGCGTTAAAACGCCCGGTGACCCTGTGTATGGTGTTTTTATCGATGCTGGTGTTTGGCATGCTTGCCAGCCGGATGTTGCCGCTGGAAAACTTTCCCGGCATCGATATTCCGGAAATTTATGTCAACGTGCCGTACCCGAATGCCACACCAGCGGAAGTGGAGCGGTTGATCACCAGACCGGTGGAAGAAGCGTTATCAACCGTCACCGGTATTAAAACGATGCGCAGTTTCACCCGTGAAGACGGTATGGATGTTGGCCTGGAATTTAACTGGGAAGAAAACATCAATACCAAAAGCATCGAAGTACGAGAGCGGCTGGATAGTATCCGTCACTTGCTGCCGAATGATGTCGAGCGGGTGCTGGTATTTCAGTTTAATACCAACGATATGCCAATTTTTCAGCTGCGGGTTTCCAGCGAACGTGATTTATCGATGGCGTACGATTTATTGGAACGGCAAATCAAACGACCGTTAGAACGGGTGCCTGGCGTTTCCAAAGTTGAGTTGTACGGGGTTGATAAACGTCAAGTGACCATTCGGTTGCAGCCGGAAAAAATCCGTAGCTTGCAGGTGGACGTAGCGTCGTTGATGAATATTATGTCGCAACAAAACTTTGCGATGACTGCAGGTGAAATCCGTACCACTGAAAGTAGTGTGCTGGTGAAACCAGTGGGTGAACTGACCACGCTCGATGAAATAAAACAAATCCCGATTGGCCGTGGTATTCACTTGGGTGACATTGCAGAACTGCAACTGGAATTACCAAAACGGGTTGAAGGACGCCGGCTGAACCAGTCTTATGCTGTTGGGATCCAAGTGTATAAAGAATCTGGCGCAAATTTGGTTGAAGTGTCACGCGCAGCACTGGCCGTTGTTGACGCGGTTGGCAAAGATCCCGCTTTTAACGGCATCAATTTGTTTGTAATGGATGATACCGCCAAAGGCGTAACTGATTCGTTATCCAACGTATTAAGTTCCGGCATCATGGGCGCGGTACTGTCGTTTATCGTGTTGTACTTATTCCTTCGCCATATGCCAACGACGTTTTTGGTGGTTATTTCTGTACCGGTCTCTATCACCATTACCCTTGGTATCATGTATTTCCTCGGTTACAGCTTAAATATCCTCAGCATGATGGGTTTAATGCTGGCGGTCGGGATGCTGGTTGATAACTCAGTCGTGGTGACCGAAAGTATTTTCCGTGAACGTGAATCAGACAGCGATACCGTGCGGGCAACCGAACGTGGTGTGTATCGGGTTAGTCTGGCGGTACTGGCTGGTACGGCAACCACCGCGATTGTGTTCCTGCCGAATATTATCGGACAGAAAGTCGATGTAACCGTGTTTCTGGAACATGTTGCGGTGGCCATTACCATTTCACTGGCAGTGTCGTTGTTGGTGGCGTTAACGTTGATCCCCTGGTTATCAACCAAAATCAAAGGTATGACCACGCAACACACGGTACAGCAAAGCGCCACCGACCGTTTTTATAGTCGTTGCCTGCACTGGACGATGCGTAAACCTATTGCTGCAACCTTTATCGCGATTGGGTTGTTAGCGAGTATCGCCATACCGATGAGTTTTATCTCTGGTGGCGATGATGAAGAAGGCGATAAAAACCGCTTGTTCCTGAATTACAACATTCAGGGCAATTACAGCCTGACGGAAGTGGAGCAATCGGTAAAAACCATGGAAGCTTATCTTTATGGTAATAAAGAGAAATTCCATATCGATTCGGTGTACAGCTATTACACGCCTGGTTTTGCGGTGTCGACCATTATGTTTAAGGACGAATTACCGCAAACTGTGACGCAAATTAAAGATGCTATCCGCAAAGATTGGCCGCCAATGGTACTGGGTAAACCACAATTTGGCTGGGGCGACTCTGGTGGTGGCATGCAGGTGCATTTGTCGGGCCCTTCAACTGGCAAGTTGATGGAACTGGCTGACTCGCTTATTCCAGCGATCAGTTCAGTCAAAGGTCTGGAAGATGTACGTTCTGAAGTCAGTCAGGCCAAGTTTGAACTGCAAATTAAGCTCAATCCGGACAATTTGCAGCGCTTTGGTCTGAACGCCAAAGACGTGGCCGATATGGTCAGTCTGGCGCTGCGTGGTACCAACTTGCGGACTTTTCGCACCCCGGATCAAGGTGAAGTGCAGCTGCGGGTTTTGTATGACGAAACGGTGAGTTTATCGCAACAAGCACTGGCCGCTATTCCGGTGAAATTGCAGGACAATCAGGTGGTGCGCCTCGATGAAATAGCCACTTTGAGTTTTGTGCAGCAACTGGGCGAAATTCGCCGCATGAACCGGCAGACCGGCCTGGCGATTGGCATGAATCTGCATAAAGACTTAAAAATGGACGACGCTAAAAAAGAACTGACCAAAGTGATGGAGCAGCTGCAATTGCCAGCCGGTTACAGCTGGTCGTTTGAAGGTAGCTTCCGTTATCAGGATGAAGCGCAGGGCATTATGCAAATCAATATGTTGCTGGCAGTGGCGATGATTTACCTGGTGATGGCGGCATTGTTTGAGTCGCTGTTATTGCCAACGGCGGTGATTGGTTCTTTATTGTTCTCGTTTGTCGGAGTGTTCTGGGCGTTTTTAATCACCGGCACCACCATGGGCATTATGGGCATGATTGGCATGCTGGTGTTGATGGGCATTGTGGTGAATAACGGGATTGTGCTGGTTGACCGGATCAATCAGCTGCGCGAAGAATCGCCAACAGCCGAACTGGTGTCCTTGATTATTCAAGCTTGTGAAACGCGGTTACGGCCAATTCTGATGACCGTTTCCACCACAGTGTTGGGCCTTATACCTTTGACCTTTGGCGATGCGGCGATCGGCAGCAATGGCCCGAGTTATGCGCCAATGGCGATTGCGATTATCGGCGGTTTGATTTTCTCCACTTTAACCAGCTTATTGTTAGTGCCGCTGACTTACTGGGGACTGGTGCGGATGGGCTTACGCTGGCAGCGGTTTATCAGCCGCGCCCGTGGCCGTGTTGATAAAATTATCAGTGTTAAATCTTAAACAAAACTGCTTAAAAACGGACCAATCTCAACCGGGGTTGGTCCGTTTTTTTTTTGCTTTTAACTGCCATCACAATGCAAAGGGTCTACATTTGCACTTGCTGCAGTTCATGGCAAACCGCTACAATGCGCGTCTTCCTGCTTGGGGGAGTAATCTGTTGCTGGTTTATCCGGCTTCGTTGTGGTCAACATACTTGTGCCTCATGCACATGGCTGCAACGTCATTCGCTTTAATTGCGAATGTCTGATGAGACCTGAGACAGCACTGTGACCCAAAGCGGGAGTCACAGCGTTGTCTTTTGTCTGTTATCCCGCTGAGCCCAAATATGGACGCATTACTTTATTCTTTCACCGGCGTGGCTATCGCTGAAATCGGTGACAAAACCCAACTTCTTTCGTTATTTCTGGCGGCGCGATTTCGCTCCCGCGGCGCTATTATTGCCGGTATTTTGGTGGCAACGATACTCAATCATGCCGCTTCAGCCTGGTTTGGTGCCTGGGTGGCGCAGTTTATTCCGGCTCATTGGCATGCCTGGTTATTAGGTGGTTCTTTTATTGGGGTTGCGCTTTGGTTGTTGATCCCGGACAAAGACGACAGCGGCGACAGTGAACTGCTGAAATACGGCGCTTTTGCTGCGAGTTGCCTGCTGTTTTTTGTCGCCGAAATTGGCGATAAAACCCAGATTGCTACTGTGTTGCTGGCAGCCGTTTACCCACAAACCTGGTTAGTCATTATTGGGACCACGCTGGGGATGTTGGCGGCAAATGTGCCAGTGGTGTATGCCGGGCGTTGGATTTTAGAAAGGTTGCCGCTGGCCTTGGCGCGGCTGGCGGCTTGTCTGGTGTTTATGCTGTTGGGAATAGGCACTATCATTGCCGGGCAGCTGTAGAATCATTCGGGTAACATCCTTGAAGATTCGGGGTTGTTGGCCGCCTTCGCTCACAACAGTCACTTAGAACTGCTAAGCTCCGGGTCGGACTGGCGCTCCAGATTCGTTCAGTTGCCGCCTACCCGAATCTTCAAGGATGACGGGTATAGTTGTTTGCTCAGGCCAGGCTACCTTGTTCCATATTCTGGATCTTCGCTTGCGCCTGTTCCCAGTTTCTCGTTAACCGCTCAATGGTTGACGCACTGTTGGTTTTCACAAACGACACTTGCTCCAGCAGTTGCTGATTTTGCTCAAAAAGCTGCTGCTGTGACAGCTGCGCCAACTGAGCTGCTTCACGTAATTGCGCCAAATTTTCCCGCAATTGTTTAATGGTCTCACGTTGCGTTGAATGATGTTCAGCGGCACTGGCATTTTGCTGTTTTAACAGCATGTTGGTTTCCTGCAATTGTCTTAGTTGTGCTTCGTGGTCCGGCATATCGGTTTTCAGTGTGCTAATCAATTGAGCTTGTGCGGTCAGTTCCAGCTGCTGTTGTTGTAACTGCGATTGTTGCTGTTGCTGGATGTTGAGCGCTTGTTGCAGCTCCGCCTGCAGCGCAGGTAATTCGGAGTTTTGCTGCTGTTGTTGCAAAGCTTGGTTTTCGTCGGCGGCCTGTTGTTGGCTTTGTTGCAGCCGTTGCTCCAGCGACTGCAGCTGTTGTTCCAGCGTTTGGATGTGTTGTTCCCGCGTTTGGATGTGTTGTTGGTCAGCGAGTATCTGCTGCTGTTGCTCGGCTAATTGTTGACGGATGAACCTGACCGTTTGCTGATATTCCGCCGTTTCTGCCAAAGCCCGATCTCGTTCGTTGTTCGCTGTTTCCTGTACCAACTCCAGTTGCGACAGTTGCATCGTCAACTGACCGATGTGCTCATGCAGGTGCTGAGCTTCGGATTCGACCTGGGCTTTTTCAGTGGTCGCTTGTTGTAGCGCCTGATCCAGAGCAGTAATTTCTGTTTGTTGCTGGGCCAGTTGACTGGTGAAAAAGACCTGATCATCGGCCGCTTGCTGTAACAACAGCTGCAATTCGCTATTTTGTTGCAGCGTAGAGCGTAATTCTTGTTGTAATTGAGCGGTAAAACTACGGGTAAATGCCGTAGCTTGCTGGCGGAAGGCGTTGATAAAGTCGCTGCTAAAATCAGGAACTTGCTGTTCGTTTTGCCACAGCATAAACCAGCTTTGAACCTGACTTACCGGCGCATCAAGCGCTGTCGCAACCGCTTCAATCTCAATGCTTTGCCCTGCTGCTTGCCAGGAATCACACAATTGTTTGACCTGATCATAACTCACCATCGGATCTGTTCCTTGTTACCACAGCAAAAATACCGCAGCTTTTCGACAAATGTCTGCTGCAAATCGGTTGCATAGAATGGGCTATTACCAAATAGCAGCGGCTCAATGGCGTTGGATTGTAACTGCTCGTTGAAATTATGGCTACAGCCGATGTTGGTGTTTTGTTAAGGAATTCATCAATAAATAACAAGAAATGAGCAGACAGCAGCTGGCGACTTGTCGGATGCAGGACCTTGACCAATAATGGATCCCAATAGCTTTTACAATCGACATCCTGACCGCCGATGTCTAAAACCATCTGCTGGAGTACCACCAATGCCACATGTTTTGCTTTGCCGATCTATCGCTTTGTTGGTACTTTTGTGTCCGCTAACCACGGTGCAGGCAGCTTGTACGCTACAGCAATTAAGCTGGCTCAGTGGCGAATGGCAAGCCAGTATGGGCAAGTCGACCGTGCTGGAACGCTGGCAAGCAGTGAGTGCTGATAGCTTTGAAGGTGAAGGCCAGACCATTGCCGCGGATGGCAACATAAAACAGCAGGAAAGTCTGCGGCTGGTGCAAATGCAGCAACAGATTTTTTATCTGGCGAAGGTTTCGCACAATCCATTGCCAGTGGCGTTTAAGCTGGAAGAATGCGCTGCCGGGCGGCTGAAATTTGTCAATATGGCACATGATTTTCCAAAGCAGCTGGAATATATTCTCAAGCCTGTTGAGCAGGCGGCCGGACCCGCAGCGGCGCCATCGCAACTGCAATCACAATCGCAATTACAATCGCCATCGCAACTGCAGGTCCATGTCAGTGACGGCGCCGGCAAAGGTTTTAGTTTGTTGTTTTTGAAACAGCGCTAATGGATAACGCGCCTGGTTAATCCTGGCGCAAGCGGCAAAGGTTCCATTCAGAGCAATACTTGACTATAATGCTCGGCTATTTTCGAAAGTCCTTAAATACGTCCTAACTGAGCAACAACCTTGATGCAAACTCCAGTACCAGCTTCACGTAAATCAGCACCGGTCGCCCGTATGGCCGCCGATCGCGATTTGTTTTCTTATCCTAAATACTGGGCTGAATGTTACGGCACGGCGCCATTTTTACCGATGTCGCGCGCGGAGATGAAAAAACTCGGCTGGGACAGCTGCGATATTATTCTGGTGGTCGGCGACGCTTACGTGGATCACCCAAGTTTTGGCATGGCCGTGGTCGGTCGGATGCTGGAAAGCCAGGGCTTTCGGGTTGGCATCATTGCCCAGCCGGAATGGAACAGCAAAGACGCTTTTATGGCGCTTGGCAAACCCAATCTGTTTTTTGGGGTGTCCGCCGGCAATATGGACTCGATGATTAACCGCTACACCGCGGATAAAAAACTCCGCCACGATGATGCTTATACGCCGGGTGATATTGGTGGCAAACGGCCAGACCGCGCCGTGCTGGTGTATTCGCAGCGCTGCAAAGAAGCTTACAAAGATGTGCCGGTGGTGATTGGCGGGATTGAAGCCAGTTTACGCCGCATCGCGCATTATGATTATTGGCAGGAAAAAGTCCGCCGTTCGATTTTGTTTGATGCCAAAGCGGAAATTCTGATTTACGGCAACGCCGAGCGGCCGTTAGTGGAAGTGGCGCATCGGTTAGCGGCCGGTGAAACTTTTGACACCATGCAAGATATTCGCGGCACCGCAGTTATTCGCAAAGAGCCGTTGCCAGGCTGGCGTGGGGTAGATTCCACCGCCATTGATAAAATCGGCAAAATTGATCCTATTCCCAACCCTTATGGTGCTGATGATGTCGGTTGTGGCACATTTTCGGAATTTGCCAAAGAAGGCATCGATTTAACTCAGCCGCAAATTGTTGAAGCCAAACCAATTATGGTGCAACCGGCCAAGCCAAAGCCGTGGGAGCAGACGTATGTCAAGCTGCCAGCCTTTGAGCAAGTCAGCGTCAACAAACCTTTATATGCGCATGCTTCACGGATTTTGCACCAGGAAACCAACCCTGGCTGCGCGCGGGCGATTTTCCAGCGCCATGGCGACCGCCATATTTGGGTCAATCCACCGGCTTATCCGTTGACCACCGAAGAAATGGACGGCGTGTTTGGCCTGCCATACAAGCGGGTGCCGCATCCGGTGTATGGCAAGGAAAAAATTCCTGCTTATGAGATGATCAAAACCTCAGTCAACATTATGCGTGGCTGCTTTGGTGGTTGTTCGTTTTGCTCTATTACCGAGCATGAAGGGCGGATTATTCAAAGCCGCTCGCAGGAGTCTATCCTCAAAGAAATCGAGCAAATCCGTGACACAGTGCCGGGTTTTACCGGCGTGATCTCGGATTTAGGCGGCCCAACCGCCAATATGTACAAGCTGCGTTGTAAAAACCCCAAAGCGGAACAAACCTGTCGGCGGCCTTCGTGTGTGTATCCGACCATTTGTGAACATATGGATACCGATCAAAGCCCAACGGTCGATTTATACCGCGCCGCGCGCAAAATCACCGGCGTGAAAAAAGTGCTGGTGGCCTCTGGTGTGCGTTATGACTTAGCGGTCGAAGATCCAAATTATGTGCGCGAATTGGTACAGCACCATGTCGGCGGTTATCTGAAGATTGCCCCAGAGCATACCGAAGAAGGTCCATTGTCGAAGATGATGAAACCTGGCATGGGCGCTTATGACAAATTTAAAGCCATGTTCGACAAATACAGTAAAGAAGCCGGTAAAGAGCAATACCTTATTCCGTACTTTATTTCGGCGCATCCTGGTACCACCGATCAAGATATGGTGAATTTGGCGTTGTGGCTAAAAGAGCGCGATTTCCGGTTGGATCAGGTACAAAACTTCTACCCAAGCCCGATGGCCAATGCCACCACCATTTACCACACTGAACTGAATTCGCTGAAAAACCTTAAAGGCAACAGTGAAAAAGTACCGGTGGCCAAAGGTGAGCGCCAGCGCCGGTTGCATAAAGCTTTACTGCGTTACCACGACCCGAAAGGCTGGCCGATGATCCGCGAAGCTTTGCGCAATATGGGCCTTGCGAAACTCATCGGCAAAGGCAAAACCTGTTTAGTGCCGGAAGAAACCCGCGATGAGCTGAAACAAAAAGCCAAACCAGGTGGCCAGATTGCGGTAACCAAACATACCGGCATGAACCCGGTAAAAGCGGCATTGATTAAAAAGCAGCAACAAACCGGTAAATCGTCCGGTCAGGCGTCTTTTAATCAAGGTAAAGCCAAAGGGCCGGCTTCGAAAGCGAAATAAAGATTTGTTGGCGACGGCATTGGTGTGCGATGGCGCTGCGCTTATCGCACCTACCAAGTTAGTTAAGGTGTGGCTGGTTTTACCCAACTTGTGTGAAGACAAACAGCTATGTGCGATGGCGCTGCGCTTATCGCACCTACCAAGTTAGTTAAGTTGTGGCTGGTTTTACCCAACTTGTGTGAAGACAAACAGCTATGTGCGATGGCGCTGCGCTTATCGCACCAAGTTAGTTAAATTGTGGCTGGTTTTACCCAACTTGTGTGAAGACAAACAGCTATGTGCGATGGCGCTGCGCTTATCGCACCTACCAAGTGAGTTAAATTGTGGCTGGCTTTACCCAACTTGTGTGAAGACAAACAGCTAGGTGCGATGGCGCTGCGCTTATCGCACCTACCAAGTTAGTTAAGGTGTGGCAGGTTTTACCCAACTTGTGTGAAGACAAACAGCAAGGTGCGATGGCGCTGCGCTTATCGCACCTACCAAGTTAGTTAAGTTGTGGCTGGTTTTACCCGACTTGGGTAAGAGCAAACAGGTAGGGTGGGTCAGCGCAGCGCCACCCACCATTGGCATTGATCGACGTTTTAGTTTTCCGGAAATATTCAGCGATGACGTGGCAGCGGTACCAGGTGCAAGTAACTAATTTTATTCAGTTTCATTTGAAGAACTTGCCAGCGAACGCTAAGGCATTCTGGATTTATCTGAAAACCGGCGCGCTGTGGCTGGATGTCCAGCGTTATACCCGCTGTGCTTATCACTATCTGCAACAATTACCACGCTGGCGCTTAGGCTTGTTGGGGGCGGCACTTTATCTGCTTTTACCGCTATCGGTGACGCCTTATTGGCAACTGCAACTTCTTAGCGAGAAATCTGCCGCTACCGAACCGACATTAAAGTCATTATTGGCGTTTTATCAAAAGCATGGCGAGGCCGTATTACCAGCGCTGCAGGCACAGCTGGAGCTGGATAAGTTGCGTCGTCTGGAACAGCAGCTCATTGCCGACAACGCCACTTTTTCGTCGCAAGCGCGGGATGACAAATGGGCCGAAGCGACCGAATTTATGATTGCGCATTTAGCGCAAAATGTGACCGATAATCAGCTGCGTATTCTCGATTCTGAGTGTCGCAATAATTTATGCCGGATTGAGCTTTATGCACCTAAAGGCCTGACGCCACAGTTTCAGGCGTTGGTTTTAAAATACGCTTCGACGCTGAAACGGGGTGACTTAGAGTTTCACGATTTAGTGCCGGGCAAAGACCGTATTATGCTGGAACTGAAATCGGATAAAAAACTGCAATATGGCTTTTGGGCCAGTCGCCAGTTAGAGCCGGCAGAAAAAGCACAGTGGCGGGAAGAGATTCGCGCTTGGTTGCAGCCTGTGCCCGCGAAGTCAAAACCTGAGGCAACAACAAAATGACCCGTGCAGATCTCAAACGAAAAGTGCCAAAGCTGGTCTGGTTACCGGTTGGCTATTTGTTATTGGCCACATGCCATGCCTTGGTGTTGCAGTTATTACCAGCACCAGCGGCGATGCCGGAAGAACTGGCGGCCAGTTTGCAACAACAGCCGGTGACACTTGCTGAAATTGACCAGAGTGTTGCGCGGTTAACGCAGCTTAAAACACTGGCCAAACTTTAGATTGTTAGGCGCCTGCTGAAAAAACGCTGATACATTCTTGGAATTCTAACCAGATGGCGCGGCGGGGGGCTGTTTTAAATCGGCATACAACACCACCTGATTGCGGCCTTGCGCTTTGCCATAATACAGCGCTTCGTCGGCGGCATTTTGCCAGAAACTGAGATCCTGATTTTGCAAGTCCAGCTCTGCTACCCCAAAAGTAGCGGTGACGCTGATCTGGTGCTGCTGATATTCGATGGTCAGGTGCTGCAATGCCAGGCGCAGCATTTCGCAAATAATCATGGCTCCGGTATCGGATGTATCCGGTAGCAGCAGTACAAATTCTTCACCACCAAAACGCGCCAGAATATCCTGTTGCCGTAATCGTTGTTGCAGCATGGCGGCAATGGTTGCGAGCACGGTATCTCCGGCTTCATGGCCGTAGTTGTCATTGATTTTCTTAAAATAATCGATGTCGATCATCACCAGCGTTAAGGGTTCAAAATTGCGGCTGCGCTGGCGCTGGATCATCTTGTAATATTCATCAAAGGCCAGCCGGTTCGGAAGTTGCGTGAGAAAATCGGTACGGGCTTGTAACGCCAACTGCTGATTCGCCAGCGCCAGTTCTGAAGTGCGGTCACTGACCAGTTTATTAAGTTTGCCGGCGATGCGTTCCAGCCGTTGTAACCGCAGCTTCAGGATCAAGGCAAACAGCACCAATAAACATAAGCCGCCTAGCAACCACACCAGTTTGTACATCCACCAGTGCCGGTTTACCTGCAGATAAATCCGCAGTGGCGGCGGCGGGTTACTGGCCGAAACCACTTCGACTTCCAATTCATAACGACCCGGTGGTAAATGGCTGAAACTGGCGACATTGCGATACGATTGATGTCGCCATTCGTCACTTAACCCACGTAACCGATAGCGATACTGATGGTATTTACTGTGTTCAAAATCGAGCAGGCTAAAGCTAAAACTGAGCATTTTATGGCCGGCAGGAATGCGCAGGGGTGTTTGTTCTGAGGTTTGTACCTGCCAGAACTGTTGGTTATCCAGCTGTAACGACGACAACGCCAGTTTGGCGGTGACTTTGGGTGCTATTAAATCTTTGGGGGAAAAACTCAGTACACCCTTAGCGGTGCCAAGGTAAAAACTGCCGTTGGCATCCGCGGTTAACGCGCGTGGTTCCAACAATAACGACGGAATGCCATCTTGTTCGACAAAACTGCGGATTTGTTGTGGCTGCGTGTCGCTGGCGTGTTGCAGCTGGGCCAGACCGCGGCGGGTAGTCAGCCATAAACTTTCAGAAGAGCGCGCTTCGATGGCGATAATCCGGTGATCCGGCAAGCCGTCAGCGGTGGTCCATTGCGTTAATTGTTGGGTTTGAGGATTCAGCATTAATAAACCACGATCGCTGCATAACCAGATTTCGTGGTTGCTGGCGGCGGTGACACAAGGCAGGTTGTTGGTTGGAAGTTTTGGGATTGATGTACTGGCAGTACTAAAACGTAAGATACTTTGATCTTCCGGATCAAAACGATACAAGCCACTGCTGGCACTGGTCAGCCAAATCATCCCATCCGGCGACACCGAACTTTGCTGAATGCCATCCGATTGATGGCGGGCAATGGCAAACTGCTGACCAGGTTGATCCGGGGTTTGCGGTTGCCAGCGGATCAGGCCATGCTGCCATAAGCCCAGATTTAAAGTGCCATCACTACTGTGGCTCAAGGACATCAGGCTGATGTCGAGCTCATTGTTCAAGAGCGTAAAAGGCCTGGTTTCTTTGATAAAACCTTTTTTACCTTCCAGCCGAAATAAACCCGCATTGGTGGCTGCCCAGGTGTCGCCGGATGGATCCACTGTCAGGCCGCTGACCAGACTGACCTGACTATCATCCGGAAATTGATGTTTTTTCCAGAGTTTTTGCTCCATATCAAAACTGAGCACATGCTGCTCCAGCCCCAGCCACAAAGTGCCGCGGTGATAATATTGGCTGGCGATGCGGTGTAACCCTTGTTCAAAATGGGAACGTTGTTGCTCGTCAGTCAGCAGATTAAACCGGTCTTGTCTGGCACTTAACTTAAATACACCACGGTTGCGGGTGGCTAACCAAATCAGGCCGTTTGGATCCGGCAACACATCCCGGACATCCACTGCATGCAGCAGTTTGTGTAGTTGCTGGCGGTAACTAAAAGGTGCCTGTAGTTGATATAAACCGTCGCTGGTGCCGATGAGCAATTGGCCTTTTGGGCTCAGTGCCAGCTTATTGCTGCGGGCAAGTTGTGACTGATGATGGGGGAGTGGTTTGATGGTATTGTTGGCGTAATCGAGTAAAAACAAACCATCGCTGCTGGCCAGCCAAACGCCACCTGCCACCGGCAATAAGGTGCGTATTTCCAGATAACGGCTGGTTTTACCAGGGTAGTCGACATCCTGCATCGACCAGAGCTGGTGCTTGGTTAAATCAGCGCTGACTTGGATTAATCCGCTGGACGTTGCAAACCACAACTCGCCGGTTTGGCCTTGGCTGATTTGCCAGATCCGTAACTTTTCAAACATCTTTTGCAATGCAGCAGGTAATGGCTGGCGTTGCAGCATTGGGTCAAGCAGGTACACGCCAGCGGTGGTGCCGACCCAGAACCGTTGTTGCTGATCCTGAAACATCGCCTGAATTTGATCAAGATTGCCAAGCTGACCATTCGCCGGTTGGCTTAGACTACCTGCCAGCTGCCAGTGCTGCTGAGTACGCCGATCAGGCGCCAGCATCACCAGGCCATAACCCCAGGTGCCAACCCAAAGCCGGTCTTTGTCATCAACCAATACAGTGCTGATACTCAGGTCAGCGCTCGCGGCCGCTTTTAACAGCTGAAAAGATTCTAATTGATAGCCATCAAAACGCTGCAAACCATCAAGCTGATTAGCCAGCCAGATAAAACCCTGTTGATCCTGAGCGATGGTAAAGCTGGTGACCGGCGCATTCGGAAATTCGTCCGCCAGCGAACTAAAACGGATTTTAGCCTGTTCTTTGGCTTGAACTTTCAGTGCCGTGCAGCACAATAAAAAACACAGCAGCACCACACTATTGCACCACCAACTGACACGACATAACTTCGACATAAGGGCCATTTAACTAAGCGCTGTATTAGCTGAGTATGTCAGCTGTAGCGCTCTTGTCCAGAGCGCTTTAGCTTCGATGGACGGTGACACTCGTCATCTCTGAGTTTGAGTGTAAATGCTGGCAAGGCAAGCCGCTGAATTTTGAAATCGGCTATTAAGCGGCCCTGCAGATTGGATGTATTTAAGGCCTTGTTCTGCATAGCATTGGGCAATAGCCGATGTATTTGCCGCTTGCTGAATATCTCATGGATGTTTTTCTGATGGAAGGTTGATATTTATCTGATAAATCAAGAGTTTCAATGAAATGCACCCCTGTTGTGTTGTGAAATGGATTGTTCTCACCTTAATTAGGAAACTTGCATGAAAAGGACCCGCCTTTTGAACAGCTGGCTTTGTCGATCGTCTGTGCTCTGTTGTTTGTTTAGTGGTGCTGTAGTTGCCGAAGCATTCAGTTGGAGCTCGGCAACCCACCAACTATTCGAAGCAGACTTCAACCACGACGGTTACAGTGACCTGCTGTTACAGGCAAAATTCGCCGGACAAAAGCATTATTTTGTGGCGGGTCAGGCCGATGCCAGGCAACGGTATGACTTTACAAAACATATTGAATTACCGCAAAAAATGGCGCATCTAAAGTTGACTGCTGACTGGACTGCCGACTGGACCGCCGACAAAGCAGCAATTGCTGCCGATCAAAGTGCGCAACCAGCCAAACAGCCCGCAGCACAAAAACATCGGCCATAGTTTGCTGGTGTTGCCCAAAAATGCACAAAAAGCATTGTTGTTCACGAAAATAAGTAGTGCTGCTGACCTGGCTGAAGCATCGCAAAGTTATGAGCTGAAACAACATCAATGGTTACAAGACAGTCAATCCGCAGTTTATGTTGCCGGGGATTTTGATGGCGATGGCCAGCAAGATTTGTTACAGCTTGACCCTGAAAACGGGGCGCATCAGGTCATTCTGTTTGAGAAAAATCAAAAATTAAAGGCGGCGAAAAAGCTGCCAAAAACCCAGCGCTGGGGGCTCAAAAATAACGAACGTCTGATTATCCGCGACTTTAACCAAGACGGTCGGGATGATGTGTTTGCCTTGTCACGTGATGGTTCAAAGCCTCATGTATTGCTTTACAGCGATGGTAAAGGCGGCTTTACGCCAGCGGATGGCAAGCTTATTCCGGTGAAAATGGCTGATTTGATTTGGACCGACAATGCCTCGGGGATCACCGCTGTCACGCGCAAGTCAGATAACCAGCCGCTTTTGTTCCGGGCTTACAACAGCAGCGAGCGCAATAAAGTTGCCGCCAACTGTTTGGGTTGGCTGTATGACACGCAAGCCGATACCACAACTGAATATTGCCCGGCTAGCAATCAAAGTAATCAGGCGGAATTTGACATTCAGCTCAGTGCGGTTGCCATGGATGATTGTCCGGTGGAGATGTCCGTCGGTGGCGGCATGTCTACCATATCCAATGTGTCTACCATATCCAATGTGTCTACGATGTCGGATTGCGGCGGCGGCTCAATTGTGCCCGACACCCCACTATCCGCGCCGCAGGTTAGTTATGGCCCGCATGCCGCAGGTGCACTCATCAATACCGTACTTGCCAACACCTATGATTATTCCAGTCTGGAGTACGAAGTGTGGTCGCAAGATGCCTTTGGCGGATATTACAACTTAGGGAGTGTGGCGGCGCCCAGCTGGAGCAACCAAACGCCAACCGTCTCGCTGAAAGTCAGTCTGTTTTCGGCGGGGACATATTCGTTGATGTACCGGGCCTGTAATGCTGACGGTTGTTCTGGCTTTGGCCCAGCAGCAACAATAGCAATCCAGTCACAGACCTCGATGCATACCGTCTCGGTGTCTGCAGGCATTGGCGGGTCCATCACTCCGGCAGGGCGCAGTGTAGCTGACGGCCAGATCACCACCTTTACGGTCACGCCATATGCAGGTTATACCGCGGCGGCATCCGGCTGCGGCGGTAGTTTATCCGGCACTACTTATACCACGGGGCCTATTGCAGGTAATTGTATCGTGAGTGCTTCCTTTTCGCTAAATACGGGCCAACAGGTTATTTATTTACACACAGATGTTTTGGGCTCAGTCGTATTGGAAACCGATGCAAACGGCAATGTGATTAAACGTACTGAATACAAGCCGTTTGGCGAGAGCAAGGATAATTAAGGATTAATTGATGAAGACTCATACATCCCATACAAACATGTTTTTGCACGGCAATGCACAATGCACAATGAAGTTATCTGTTCTGGTACTTTGCTTGACCGCCATGGCTATACCATTACCGCTGTTTGCCGATGCCGATCGGGCAACTGAAGCCAAAGTAGCTAAAGTAACCAGCGTTTTGCTCGCGGCAGTAGAGCCAGGCGTGCAGCTTCAATCTGCGAAAAAACCTTTGTCGAAGCGACCAACTGGTAGCGAACGACTCAGTACGAATTTGGTACAGACTCAGTCTCAGAGTGATGTCGTCGTTCCCGGCACCAATTTAAGCAGCATGGTGCTGGACAGGTTAAAAGTAAATGAAGCTGTGACACCTGAAACCACAGCGTTGTTTGGTGAAACCATCGATTTGAATACCGGTGCTTTGTCACTGCAACAGGTTGATATCAGTATTCCAGGTAACTTTGACATTCCGGTTGAACTTCGCAGAATATACAAAGGTGCCAGTTATAGCTCACAGAGCAATTTAAGTTTTGGTGAATGGCAACTGGCCGTTCCCAGCATCAGCACCACTATTATTTATGACCATATTTCCACTCAAAGTTTTTCCGGCAGTTGGGGGATGGGTGGTAACTGCAGCAAAATTAACGGCAATCCGGGTATTTTTGCGGTAGGCCCGAACCAGTTGGTGGCACCCGGAGATTTTTGGAGTGGTGACACGCTGGATATTCCAGGGGTTACCAGCGAAAAAATCAGCTACAAAAACGTCGGTGGCAGCTCGCCGATGTATGTTAAAAACTGGAAATTTGAATGTGTTGCCGGTGGTACA
>Ga0115550_1000167_pt1 | contig 60863 bp, 52 predicted proteins | sample COGITO_mtgs_1005_FD_87177 | JGI IMG/M metagenome (GOLD analysis project Ga0115550, IMG submission 87177) | Pelagic marine microbial communities from North Sea - COGITO_mtgs_100511 | ecosystem: Environmental > Aquatic > Marine > Epipelagic | place: Germany:Helgoland, sampling site Kabeltonne...
CGATGGCGCAGCATCCTCGCTAATGCGGAAGTTATCCTTCCCCTGTTTCAACTCGATGCCGCAGCCATTATCTGAAATTCCTCAATTCCATATCTGGCCTGCTCCTTGCTAGTCGGTAAGGTCATCTTAATTAGGGGCCATTATCATGTCGATGACCGGGTCTAAGCCGCTCAGCACAGAACTAGAGACTCGCCAGCGTCAGTTGTTGGGGCTGGGTCGCCTGATCTTGCAACAGGCGCGTGCTGGTCAATGGGACGCTGTGCGTCTGACCGATAGCCGGCTAGCTCAATTCATTCAACACATGCTCAAGCAACCGGACTTGTGGTCATCATTGGAACCAGCCCGGGTACAGGTACGCAACTGGCAACAGGAGGCCCTGTTGTTATGTCAGCAAGAAACGACACTGCGTGAGCAGGAATGGCACGATCTGTCTCGGAAACGTGAGGGGTTGCAGGCTTATGGTGAGGTACAAGAATGGGCATGATCCAGTTTGCCGGTGTCGACAGCGTAGCTACCCTCGAATCGACTGGGTTCAACCGTCTTGCCCGTCAGCCTGACGAGCAAGGCGAAATGTACCAACCCCTGGATCTCCCGCTTACAGAAGAACTCACTGCACTGCCAGCAGAGGTTGTTGACGACGCTGATGCTGGCACCGATGTGGTGGATACGGTGCCAGAAGATGCGACTGAACAATTGGAGTCCTTCACCAACATGCCACCCGTCTTCATCCTGAATGATGAAGTCGTGAGGTTATCATCTGCACGACTTGCTCATCCTGATACGGAGATAAATAGCGGGAAGGAGGGAGGAGCCGTTCACGATCGTGCCCCCTCCATATCGGTGGCATTGCGTTCGTTGCCGGCCTATGGGCGGTCGGAGACGGAACTGCCACATATTGTTGAACAGACCACGTTGGGCAAGGATAAACCTGCGTTCTCCGTGACCGATTTCTCACGAATGATGGTGGGGCAGCAAGCAGCCCAGACTGGCGACTTGCCATTACGCGACAAGCTGATAGCAAGTTTGCAACCCTTGCTGGGTGACAAGGTTCCATTTGAACTTGATTCTGGTGTGCCTGAGTTCAAGGGGGGGATGGGAAATCTCTTGTCATTGCCTCTTTCCAGGCCGTCAGAGTATCAATGGGCCCCCGCCAAGTTGGCCGATAATCAGGCGCATTGGGGCCAGCAACTGGTAGATGTGTTGAAGGACAAGGTTGAGATCCAGGTCAATCAACAGATCAAGCAAGCACATATCCGTCTTGACCCGCCTGAGTTGGGGCGGCTGGAACTGACAGTTCGGGTCGATGGTGACCGTCTCAATGTTCAGCTCAATGTAACCAATCCCGCTGTGCGAGATGCGTTGATCCAGTCAATGGAGCGACTGCGAATGAGTTTGGCCCCCCATCATGCTGGTGGTGTCGAGGTCAATGTTGGTCAGGGAGGCGAGCAGGGGCAGCAGGAAAAATGGCAGCAACAGCAAATTATGGCCGGCAGGCGGCAGTGGCAAGAGGATATCGAGCCAACTGACAGCACTATGCGGGATTGGTTGAATACCCTGGTCTGATTTTTATTATCCGGCAATAGCAAGAGTGATTTCATATTATGCGGCGTGTCATGAAGTGGTTGATGGTGGTCGTGATGGCCCTGTGTCTATTAGCCGTGTTGGCCTATGGCGTTTATCTGAAGCGTGATTTGGTCGCCGTGTGGCTGGGGCTGGCCGAACCCAAGCCAGAGTTGAGTGCAACTCCATTGTTCAAACCGATGGAGCGCTTTGTCATCAGTCTGGAAGGGGGGGCAGAGTCTCATTATCTCGTGCTGGAATTGGCTCTGGTTACTCATAATCCGGCACAACTTAATACCCTCAATGAGCTGACTCCGCTCATCCGCAATGCGATGGTGCAGTATTTCAGTCATCGCACACACGATGATGTGAAAAAAGAGTTGCAGAACATCACGGCATTGCAAAGCTCTCTGCTCGGCAAACTGGTTACGACACTACAGGGCTATGGGTACAAAACCTATCTGGATGAAGTGTTGATCACCAAGGTATTGGTGCAATAACAACGACATGATTGATGCCGATTGGGATACACCGCCTGAGCTTACCCATTCGCCCCCTCGCACGGGTGAGCAGGCAATATTGACTCGTTATTTGCCGTTAGTGAAACGGGCTGCCAGCCACCTGCGCAGCCAGGTTTCTGCCTGCTTCGATCAGGAGGATATGGAGCAGGTTGGCATGATGGGGTTGCTGGAGGCCTGGCGTCGTTACGATAGTGAACCGGACCCCCAATTTGAAAGCTACGCCTTCAAGCGTATCCGTGGAGCCATGCTTGATGAGCTTCGGCGTCTGGATTGGCGGCCCCGTCAACTACGCCAGCAGGTGCACAGCCACAATCAAGCCCAGCGAGAACTGTATAACCGTTTGGGACGAGCTCCGACTGAGCAGGAACTGGCTGAATCTCTGAATTGTACCGTGGAGGAAGTGCGCCAACTGGCATATGCCAGTCAAGCCGAAGCGTTACAGAGTCTGGAAGAGTGGCTGGAGAATGGAGGCAAGGCGCCGGCCACTGAGTCTGATGATGTCGATATGGCCATGACCATCAGCAAGGTTCTCACCTCATTGGACAAGCGGGAGCAACTGCTGCTCTCACTCTATTACCAGCAAGAGTTGAATATGAAAGAGATCGCGCTGGTGTTGGGCCTGACTGAATCACGTGTCTGCCAATTGCACAAACAGTGCGTCCTTCAGCTCAAGCAGCGTTTGGTCGACTCCATATATTAATGCTTCACCACTTGTGGTGGAGCTCCTTGAATTCTGCGGGAGCGTTCATGCAAAAACAGATAGGTCTTGGCGTCATTTTCATTTGTGTGTTGGGTGGTTTCATGATGGCTGGCGGCAAACCGATCGCCTTGTGGCAGCCAGCTGAGCTCATCATCATCATAGGTGCTGCGGTCGGCTCCATGTTTCTTGGTAACTCGAAAGAGGTGATGCATGAAATGTGGCGCCAGATGAAGCAGTGCTTCAAATCCAACAAGGATGAGAAAGAGATCTACCGTGAGCTGCTGACCTTGATGCACCAATTGCTGGAGGAGACTCGCAATAAGGGCATGAAGGCACTCGATGAGCATATCGAAAACCCGCAACAAAGCTCAGTATTTTTGATGTACCCCCAGATATCGGAAGATCCTCAACTGCTCGGTTTCATCATTGATAACTTGCGTTTACTGGGAATGGGCAAGATTACGCCCCATGAGCTGGATACCATGCTGGAACAGGAGATCATGGCCATCGAAGAGGACATGCTCAAACCGGCACATGCCCTGCACAAGACAGGTGAGGCTTGCCCAGGTTTCGGTATTCTGGCTGCGGTGATGGGGATCATCATTACCATGCAGCAGCTGGATGGTCCCTTGAGCAATATCGGTGTGCATGTAGCTGCCGCATTAGTGGGAACCTTCATTGGCATCTTCCTTTGTTACTGCTTGCTGGAGCCCATCAGCAATGCCATGGAAGAGATGGTCAAGCGTCGGATCGGACTGCTGATGTGTATCAAATCTATTTTGATTGCCCAGCTTCGTGGCAAAACCCCGCTCATTTCGGTCGACTCGGGTCGCAAGATGCTGGAGCCTGACGTTAAACCCAGCTTCCTTGAATTGGAAGAATGGGTGACGAACAGGGCCATGTAATGCGTAACCACGAACAGATCATCATCAAACGCCAGCAACGGCGCAGTAGTGCCCCTAAAGGTGGTGGGGCCTGGAAAGTGGCTTTTGCCGACTTCACTTTGGCGATGATGGCATTTTTTATGGTGTTATGGATCCTGGCGGTTTCCAGCCAGGAGGAGCGTGAAGCGGTGGCCAGTCGTTTACGTGACTACAGCATCATGGACAGTGAAGCCAACCCGTTCGATATCAGCAATAGTCCCTACCCGGTGGATCTGGGAGGAAACCCATCCGTACTGGAAGAGCTCAGTCCCAAGTTTGTAGAAGAAGGGCAGCGGATGCCCAAGCATATGGAGCGAAATCGCAGCATCTTTTCTGACGGAGTCAGCGGAGGTTACGAGAACCTGCTGGTGGGGAAAATTGAAGGTGAGGCGCAGATGAAGCAACTGGCCGGGTTCATTGGCTCGTTGGCTTCTCAGATGCAAGCCAAGAACAACCTTGAGCTTCAATTGGTTCCTCAAGGATTGAGGATTCTCATTCGTGATGATGATGAGCGCGAGATGTACAGTCGTGGGAGTGCACGGATCAGCCCCTTTTTCCGGCATATGCTGATGGCGTTGGCTCCCATATTTCAGCGAGTTGAGAACCGGGTCATGATCTCGGGCCACACCGATAGTACCCCCTTTGCGGGTGACAACTATAGCAACTGGGAGCTTTCGTCCGATCGCGCCATGATGGCAAGGCGGGTCTTGCTTGCCGGAGGCATGCCCCCCGAGCGGGTGGGGCAGGTTGTGGCCATGTCAGATACCATGCTTGAAAATACAGCTGATCCACGAGGCAGCGAAAACCGCCGCATCGAACTGTTGGTAATGACAAGTCAGGCGGAAAAAAATCTGGAACAGTTATTCAGCACGCAAACGCAAGCTGCGGTGAAACAAGCCAAGGACGACACTTCTCATGGAAAACCTTGAAATGGAGCTACTTGGATCAGATGCGCTGAGCGATCCTCGGCGTAAGGTCCCCCGCTGGTATTTGCATGATGGTAGTACTCCGCTGGAGTCACAAAGCTGCGGTATTGCTGCACGTCTTATGGTGTCGGGTCTTCTGTTCGATAAGAGCATCGGTAGGGCCGTGATCAAGGATATAGGGCCAGGGGGCGTTGGTTTTCTGGCTCCTGCGCGTTTTATCCTGCCCGAGATTGTCAGTCTGTCGCTCTCCCCGCGTATTGTACTTGATTGCCAGATAACTCATCAGCGCTCAATCGGCCAATATCTGAGCTTTTATGGTGCCCGTTGGTCAGAGCCAGAATCAGTAGACTTGTCGCCAGTGCTTAGCCATTGGCGACATTGCTTCATGGTGTCAGGAGGGGTCGCTTCGTCTCCAGTCCCAGTGGATCCGGCAACGACTCCAGTCTGATCGCCTCACGGCTCATATCCAGCCCCCTTGCTGCCTTCAGCAGCAAGGGATCATGCAAGCTTTCCAACGAAATAGCTTTTTGAAGGAGAGTCGACCCATGTTTTGTGGGTGGGAGAGTAACCTTTCCACGGCTATAGACGATGGGACAGTTGATTACTCCGGGTGCACTGGGTAGCTGCCAGGCTGGATTCCAGCGGCTTGCCTCATTCATGGCCACGCCTTTTGCCATTGCCCAATCGAGTAATGAACACCCATTCGGGTGCCGTATTACCTGCAAATCTTCCCCTTCCTGCCAAGATGGTAAAACGAATTGGTATTGTTCTGCACGATCCAGCAGTTGAGATAGCGCGATGAACCGGGCTACATATAGCCGTGTTTCTGTTGGAAGCGATAGCCCCCACACATTGCGAGTTCCAGCATCTAGTATAGCTTTCAGTACTCGTCCCTCGCCCGCGTTATAAGCCGCCAGAGCCAGCAGCCAATCTTGACCAAAAAATTGATAGAGCCAACTGAGATAGGTTAGTGCCGCATCTGTTGCGAGTGGTAGCGAGTAGCGTCCATCGAAACCTGCAATCATGGGAATGGAGAAGCGAGCAGCAGTAGCAGGCATCAACTGCCAAGGCCCAGCAGCTCCTGCAGCAGATACCACATCCAGTCGATAACTGCTCTCAATTAAAGGAAGGAAAACGAGCATGGTAGGTAGCTTGCGCTCACGAACCTGTTGCTCGACCCATCGGATCATAGGTTGTGACTGAGTAATCCGTTTTTGCAGATGGTCGCGTTGCCGCAGTAAAAACTGAGTCTGTTGAGTAACTAGTTCGACCCCTCTTCCTTGTATAGGGGTAGGAAAACCAGCCTGCCAATGATAGTTATGATAGGAATAACAATAGGGTGAAGTCAGTAACAGTGTGCCGACTAGCCAATAGAGTGCCCGAGTCATGATTCCAGGGTGATGCAAGGAGAGCTGAACAATAAAAACATGATATATCTCAACAGTTTTTAACAGTTTCTGTCGACTGTTCATGTGGTATCCAGGACGTGATAAGCATGATAGCACGAGTAAAAAAGACCCCAAAATCGGGCAAGGTGATCCAGAAGTTTTTACTTTATTTGATTCTCGCCAATTTTGTGTTGATGGGACTCTATGTCATGCATGCTGGGGAGCTGACCTTTGGTGCGAATCTCCTGCTGACATTTTTGCTGATCATCTACAATCTGCTGCTTTGCCAGCTGGTTTGCTTGCGTGCGCGGCGAGCAGGCGATGACTACATTATTTACCCTGTGGTAGGCGTCAGCATCATTTTGTGCGCTGTGGTACTGTATCGCTTCATCATTTCTCCCTGATTATGGTGGTTTATACACCATGCCATAATTAATCGATTTTATTTCTGAACGAATAACCTGTGGAAAATCAACTCATTTAATCCTTAGTGACCAAACGCTGCGTCAATATGTTCCCCATGCCCGATATCCTCGCTTGAAAAGCCCTCAGCACGTCCTTAAACTTCAAGGTGGGGAAAAGTGGATCAAAGTGGTTTTTATCGGGCGATTTGCCCCCTTAACTCATTTTCAGGGACTGCAATTTGTTGCGTGGTGCACATGCCATCAGCCTGGACAGTAAAGGGCGACTGGCGATTCCGACCAAGTACCGTGATTGGCTGCGCGACGAAAGCGACGGCCAGCTGGTCTGTACCATAGATATTGCCCATCCATGTCTGCTGCTTTACCCCCTGAACGAATGGGAAGAGATCGAGCGCAAGCTCAAGATGCTCTCCAGCATGAATCCCGTAGAACGCCGCTTGCAGCGGTTGTTGCTCGGCCATGCGACCGAATGCGAGCTGGACGGCAATGGCCGTCTGCTGCTCAGCCAGCCACTGCGCAGCCACGCAGGGCTGGACAAAAAGATCATGCTGGTGGGCCAGCTCAACAAGTTTGAGCTGTGGGATGAAGCCCGCTGGCATCAACAGGTCAATGATGACATTCAGGGCCTGCCTGAGGATGACTGGGCAAGCTCGCCACGACTACAGGATTTTTCTTTATAAATGACCCAAGCCGCTGAACACATCACAGTGCTGTTGCACGAAGCCGTTGAAGGGCTGGCCATCAAGCCGGACGGCATCTACGTGGACGGTACTTTTGGCCGTGGTGGTCACTCTCGTCTCATTCTCCAGCACCTTGGCCCCAATGGCCGGTTGATCGCCATCGATCGGGATCCCCAGGCCATTGCCGAGGCGGCCAAGATCCAGGATCCCCGTTTTGAAATAGTGCACGGTCCCTTCTCCGGTATCGTCTCCTATCTGGATGAGCGCGGTTTGCTGGGCAAAGTGGATGGCTTCCTGCTGGATCTCGGTGTCTCTTCACCCCAGCTGGATGATGCCGAACGTGGTTTCAGTTTCATGAAGGACGGCCCGCTCGACATGCGCATGGATCCCACCTCCGGCCAGAGTGCCGCGCAGTGGCTGGCCCGTGCCGATGTAGATGACATTGCCTGGGTCTTGAAGACCTTCGGCGAGGAGCGCTTTGCCAAGAAGATAGCCCGCGCCATCGTCCACGATCGGGTCACCGAACCCTACGTACGCACCCGCCAGCTGGCTGAGATGATTGCTCGGGTCAATCCGAGCAAGGAGAAGGGCAAGCACGCCGCCACACGCAGCTTCCAGGCGATCCGTATCTATATCAACAGCGAACTGGACGAGATAGAGACAGCGCTGAACGGTGCACTGCAGGCGTTGGCACCAGAAGGGCGCCTCTCCGTCATCAGCTTCCACTCGCTGGAAGACCGGCTGGTGAAACACTTCATCCGCAAGCACGAGAAAGGCCCCGAAGTGCCGCGCGGTATCCCTTTGACCGAAGCTCAACTGGCCGGTGGTCGCAAATTGAAGTCGGTCGGCAAGGCGCTCAAGCCTTCCGAGCATGAAGTCACCGAAAACAGCCGATCCCGCAGCTCTGTGCTGCGGGTCGCCCAGCGTCTGGCGGAGTAAGCCATGAGCGAGGTGCGTGTTCATCTGGCCAAAGAGATCCTCGCTGATCTCTGGCGGCACAAGTTGCCGGTTGTACTGGCCTTTGCCGTGCTGATCACCGCCTTTGGCGTGATCCTGGTGACCAACATGACTCGCGGTCTGACAGCCAAGCAGAACGATCTGATGGCCGAGGAGGATCGACTCAACATCGAATGGCGCCACCTGCTGCTGGAACAGGGCACCCTGGCTGAGCATTCCCGAGTGGCGAGTCTGGCCATGGACAAGTTGCAGATGGCTCGCCCGCTGGTGACCACCGAGAAGGTAATTACACAACCATGAAACGCAAGGCATCTGCCAAGACTCCACCCAAAGCCAAAGCGCCGTCACTCTATCCGTGGCGCTTTCGCACGCTGGTGTTCTTTATCGGCATTGCGTTTGCCGGCCTGATCCTGCGGCTGGCCTGGATCCAGGTAATTGATCCGGATCGACTGCGCCAGGAAGGGGATATGCGTTCCCTGCGAACCACCTCCACCCAGGCTGTGCGTGGCATGATCACGGATCGCAACGGCGAACAGTTGGCGGTGTCAGTACCGGTAGAAGCGGTCTGGGCCGACCCCAAAACCGTGCACGAATCTGGCGCCATCCATAATGAGCGCGCCTGGCTCGCGCTCTCTGCCGTGCTCAAGCTCGACATCAATACTCTCAAGCACCGCATCTCCAACCCGAGCAAGCGCTTCGTCTACCTGCAGCGGCAGGTGACACCGGCAGTGGCGGAATACATCAAGGGCCTCAAGCTGGGCGGCATTTATCTGCGTCCCGAGGCGCGTCGCTTCTACCCGACCGGCGAGATCAGCGCCCATCTGGTGGGGGTCACCAACATAGATGGCAGTGGCATCGAGGGGATCGAGCGCAGCTACAACGAGTGGTTGACGGCGACGCCGGGCGAGATGCGGGTGCGCAAAGACCGCCAGGGCAGGGTCATAGAGCGACTCGGGCTGGTCAAAGAGGGCAAGAACGCCAACGATCTGCAGCTGAGCATCGATCAGCGGGTACAGGCGCTCGCCTATCGAGCCCTCAAGCATGCCACCGACGAGAACAAGGCGACGTCCGGCTCCATGGTGATGCTGGATATCAAGACCGGCGAGGTGCTCGCCATGGTCAACACCCCCTCCTACAACCCGAACAACCGCGGTCAGTACCAGAGTTTCCGGGTGCGCAACCGGGTAGTGACAGATACCTATGAGCCGGGTTCGACCATCAAGCCCCTCATCCTGTTGAGCGCCCTGCAGGCAGGTGTCACCAGCTGGAAGGACATTATCCCGGGTGGGCCCCTGTTTATCGGGGCCAAGCAGATCCGCGACGTGAGTATCCACAAAGCGACCAACCTGTATGACATATTGCGCTACTCCTCCAACATCGGCATGTCGCGCATCGCGTTGCGGATGCCAGCGCAGGAGATGATCAATACCCTCAGCATGGTCGGCTTCGGCATGGATACCGGCAGTGGTCTGATGGGCGAAAGCAGCGGCATGCTGCCCCAGCGCCGCCGCTGGTCCGATATCGAGCGGGCAACCCTCTCGTTTGGCTATGGTCTGCGGGTCACCCCGCTGCAACTGGCCTCTGCCTATGCCACCCTGGCCAACAAGGGCAAGCGGGTGCCGCTTTCCATCGTCAAGGTAACCACGCCGCCCAAGGGTGAACAGGTCATCGACCACAACAATGCCACCGCCATGCTGCAGGCGCTGGAGTATGTGGTCAGCAATGCCATCCCGAAAGCACAGATCCCTGGCTATCGGGTTGGCGGCAAGAGTGGTACCGCCAAAGTCGCCGTCGCCGGCGGTTACGGCAAGGACTACATGGCCTGGTTTGCCGGTTTCGCCCCGGCCAGCAATCCCCGTTTCGTCATGGTGGTGGTGATCAACGAGCCAAAGGGCAGCGCTTACTATGGCGGTGCCGTGGCGACGCCACCGTTTGCCGAGGCCATGGGTGGTGTGCTGCAACTTTTCAATATTCGTCCCGATGCGATACCGCCTTCGGTACCCCCCAAGCTTGCCCGTACGGAGGCCACCCATGCTGCGCCACGTACTTGATCTGCTGCATTCCTTGTTTGTTCCTGTTGTTCTCGGGGCCTTTTCCATGTCGCTTTACCGTTTGAGCACCCGCCTTCTCGCCTGTACGGAGGCTTCCCATGTTGCACCGCGCACTTGATTCACTGCTGCGCCCCTTCGGCATCAATGCTCCGGCACTCAGCCTCACCGATATCCAGCTGGACAGTCGGCGGGTCGGGCCAGGCTGTCTCTTTATCGCTATCCGCGGGCATCAGATGGATGGCAGACGGTTTATCGAACAGGCGGTTGCTCAGGGAGCGACCGCCATTGTGTTTGAGGAGGACGGGGAATTTGTCGCGCCGCCTCTGACCATTCCCTGCATCGGGATCCGTGATCTGCCAGCCAGGCTCTCCGAGCTGGCTGGCTATTTTTACGGGCAACCAGCCAACAAGCTGGATCTGGTGGGTATCACTGGTACCAACGGCAAGAGCACCACTGCGCTGCTGGTTGCCAACTGGCGCACCCTGCTGGGTGGCAAGGCCGGCGTGATGGGTACCATAGGCAATGGTCTGTTCGGTGAGCTGGTGGAAGCAGAAAACACCACCGGCAGTGCCGTGCAGGTGCAGGCCAATCTTGCGAGCCTGCAACAGCGGGGCGCGGATCTGGTGGCGATGGAGGTGTCCAGCCATGGTCTGGTACAGCATCGCGTTGCGGCGCTGCCGTTTGCTGCCGCCGTTTTCACCAACCTGAGCCGGGATCATCTGGACTACCACGGCACCATGGAAGCCTATGGCGCCGCCAAGGAAGAGCTGCTCAAACTGGTCGATGAACCCTGCGCCGTCATCAATGCCGATGACCGGCTGGGGCGCCAGTGGCTGGCGGCCTATCCTGGCGCGGTGGCATTCAGCGTAAACGGCCCGATTGCAGACCATCCGGGTCGACAGCTGACGGCGCAGGATCCCCACTTCCACCAACAAGGTTTTCGCACACAGATTAACTCCAGTTGGGGGAATGGTGTATTATCCGCCCCCTTGCTCGGGCGCTTCAACGTCAGCAATGTGCTGGCCGCCATGGGCGCCATGCTGGTGCTCGGTTATGACTTCAACGTGCTGCTGGCAACTGCGCCTCAATTGCAGCCGGTGACCGGTCGCATGGAGTGCTTCGGTGGCGGCAATGCACCGCTCGCCGTGGTCGATTATGCCCATACCCCGGACGCGCTGGAGAAGGCGTTGCAAGCCCTGCGGGTGCACTGCGAAGGTCAGCTCTGGTGCCTGGTAGGGTGCGGTGGCGACCGGGATCGCGGCAAGCGCCCCATGATGGCGGCCATGGCAGAGCAGCATGCGGATCGCGTGATCCTCACCGACGACAACCCCCGTACCGAGGAGCCGGCCCAGATCATGGCGGACATGGTGGCGGGCCTTCGCGATCCTGCTGCCGTGCAGATTGAGCACGACAGGGTCAAGGCGATTGCACTGGCCCTCGGTCAGGCGAGCAAACAGGACATCATCCTGGTGGCCGGTAAGGGCCACGAGGATTATCAGATCATTGGAACCGACAAGCGGCACTACAGCGACCGGGAAACCGTCGCCGCCGCCTTGCACACATTATTGGAGTCATTCACATGATGACCCTCAGGCTTGCCGACCTGGCGCAGGTGCTCGATGCGCGTCTGATTGGTGAAGACGGCGAGATCACGACTGTCAGTACCGATACCCGCACCTTGGGGAAGGGCGCCTTGTTTGTTGCGCTGCGCGGCGAGCGTTTCGATGCCCACGATTTTTGCGAGCAGGCCGTTGCCGCAGGGGCTTCTGCCCTGCTGGTGGAGCGCGAGCTGCCATTGGCCATTCCACAGCTTGTCGTGACCGACAGTCTCAAGGGGCTGGGGCATATCGGCAAGCTGGTGCGCGAGCGCATCAATCCGAAAGTGCTGGCCATTACCGGTAGCTGTGGCAAGACCACGGTGAAAGAGATGGCGACCGCCATCTTGCGCCACGAAGGGGAAGTGCTGGCCACCGCCGGCAACTTCAACAATGAAGTGGGCGTGCCGCTGACCCTGTTGCGGCTCGAACCGCAGCACCAGTTTGCGGTGAGGGGGCTGGGTGCCAACCACCCGGGCGAGATCGCCTGGACCACGTCGCTGGCCCGACCTGATGCCGCCCTCATCAATAACGTGGCGGCTGCCCATCTGGAGGGCTTCGGCTCCCTTGAGGGTGTCTTTCACGCCAAGAGCGAGATTTTTGAAGGTCTGAGCGAGCAGGGAACCGCCATCGTCAACGCCGATAGCGCCTTCTGGCCCAAGTGGGAGGCAGCCGGGATCCACTGTGCCTTCTCCATCGAGGATCAGAACCAGCCTTTCCATGCCCGTGGCATAGCGCTCAACGGGCAGGGCTGCGCCGAATTCGTGATGGTGACGCCGAACGGGGAATTGAGCCTGACTCTGGCCATTCCCGGTCGCCACAACGTGGCCAATGCCCTGGCTGCTGCCGCAGGCTGTCTGGCGCTCGGAGCTTCGCTTGCCTCCGTCAAGGCGGGGCTGGAGCAGATGGCGCCGGTCAAGGGACGCTTTTGCGTACAGCGCTGGGGTGGTCTCACTCTGGTGGATGACACCTATAACGCCAGCGTGGAATCCGTGCTGGCGGGTATCGATGCCCTGACTGCCATGGGCGGCTACAAGGTGCTGGTATTCGGTGACATGAAGGAGTTGGGTGAGGAGTCTGCCGAGCAACACGCCCGGGTCGGACGCCATGCCAGTGAGTGCGGTCTGGACGCCGTGCTGACAGTAGGGGAACAGAGTCGCCACACCGCAGATGCCGCGGCTGGTCGACATTTCGATAACAAGGCGTCGTTGTTTGAAGTGCTTGCGCAAATGATAAATACACATCAAGAAATTTCGATTCTGGTCAAAGGTGCCCGCGGCTCCCGCATGGAAGATATCGTCAAGATGGTCGTTGACCGTCAGGAGTCAGCCACATGCTAGTCTGGCTGGCGGAACTGCTCACCCCGCACTTCACCTTCTTCAACGTCTTCTCCTACCTGACGTTTCGGGCCATTTTGTCGATCATCACGGGTCTGGTGGTGGCGCTCTGGATGGGGCCTCACCTCATCCGTCGCCTGCAGATCCTGAAATTCGGCCAGGTGATCCGCAACGACGGCCCCGAATCCCATCTGAGCAAACGGGGTACCCCGACCATGGGGGGGCTGATGATCATCGCGGCCATCTTCATCTCTGTGCTGCTCTGGAGCCGTCTCGACAACCCCTATGTCTGGCTGGTGCTGTTCGTGCTCGGTGCCTACGGTGCCATCGGCTTTGCTGACGATTACCTCAAGGTGGTGCGCAAGAATACCGACGGCCTGATCGCCCGCTGGAAGTACTTCTGGCAATCCGCCGTTGCGCTGCTGGTGGCTGTGTTCCTCTATACCACGGCCACCCACGACGGCCAGACCCAGCTGGTGGTGCCTTTCCTCAAGGATGTGATGCCGCAGCTCGGGCTGATGTTCATCGTGCTGACCTACTTCGTGATCGTCGGCACCTCCAACGCGGTCAACCTGACCGACGGTCTGGATGGGCTGGCCATCATGCCGACCGTGATGGTGGCGGGGGGCTTCGCCCTGATCGCCTGGGCCACCGGCAACGTCAACTTCGCCAACTACCTGCACATTCCCTATGTGCCCTATACCTCGGAGCTGGTGATCGTCTGTACCGCCATCGTGGGTGCGGGTCTGGGCTTCCTCTGGTTCAACACCTATCCGGCCCAGGTCTTCATGGGGGACGTAGGTTCCCTGGCCCTCGGCGGTGCGCTCGGCACCATAGCCGTGCTGGTGCGTCAGGAGTTCCTGCTGGTGATCATGGGGGGCGTCTTCGTGATGGAGACCGTCTCCGTGATCCTGCAGGTGGGCTCCTACAAGCTGCGCGGCGTGCGGATCTTCCGCATGGCCCCGATCCATCATCATTATGAGAAGAAGGGTTGGCCGGAGCCGCGCGTCATAGTGCGCTTCTGGATCATCACCCTCATGCTGGTGCTGCTCGGCCTCGCCACTCTGAAGGTGAGGTAAGCCATGGTCATCATCATAGGACTCGGCAAAACCGGACTCTCCTGCGTCGATTACTTCCTCGGCCGTGGTGTCACGCCTCTGGTGATGGATACCCGCGCCAATCCACCTGGCAAGGATCAACTGCCCGCCGAGGTAGAACTGATCCATGGGCTGGATGGCGATCTGCTCAAGCAGGCGCACATGATAGTGGCGAGCCCGGGCATTGCCCTGGCCACTCCCGAACTGAAAGCTGCGGCCGAGTTCGGGGTGAGTATCGTTGGTGATATCGAGCTGTTCGTGCGCGAGACACAGGTGCCGGTGATCGCCATCACGGGTTCCAACGGCAAGAGCACAGTCACCACCCTGGTCGGCGAGATGATTGCCGAGGCCGGCCTCAAGGTTGGCGTTGGTGGCAACATAGGTACGCCAGCGCTGGAGCTGCTCAAGCAGCCGATGGATCTCTGCGTGCTGGAGCTTTCCAGCTTCCAGCTGGAGACCACCCACAGCCTGCGTGCCGCCGCCTCCGTGGTGCTGAACCTGTCTGAAGACCATATGGATCGTTATCAGGGAATGGCCGATTACCGCGCCGCCAAGATGGAGATCCATCAGCATTCCAAACACATTCTGGTCAACCGGGACGATGCCCAGACCCAGCCCGACGTGGGTCAGGTATGGCAGAGCTTCGGTCTCGACTGCAACGGCTATGGCCGCTGCTTACTGGATGGCCGCCACTGGTTGACCCTGCACGGTGAGCCGCTGCTCCGCGTGGACGAAATGAAGATCGTCGGTGCCCACAATCAGGCGAATGCTCTGGCCGCCATGGCCCTGTGCGATGCGGTGGGCATTCCCCGCGAGCCGCAACTCGCCGTGCTGCGCCGTTTTGAAGGCCTGCCCCACCGCGCCCGCTTCGTGCGGGAGGTGAATGGAGTGCGCTGGATCAACGATTCCAAGGCCACCAATGTGGGCGCCACTCTGGCTGCCGTGGCCGGTGTGCGGGAAGCGGTCAAGGGACGCCTGTTGCTGCTGGCCGGTGGTCAGGGCAAGGGACAGGATTTTGGTCCGCTGCAGGCACTGCTTGGCCACCAGATCGATCACATGTATTGCTTCGGTCAGGATGCCGACATACTGCTCGCCCTCGGTGAGCAGACCGAGCGGGTATCCGACCTCGATGCCGCCGTGGCCAAGGCCGCGGCCGATGCCAGACCGGGTGACTGGGTGTTGCTGGCGCCCGCCTGCGCCAGCCTGGATCAATTCAAGTCGTTCGAAGCCCGTGGCGATCACTTCACCAAAATGGTGCTGGCACTATGAGCGCCCTTCGCTCCGTCGCAGGATTGCTGCAACGCTGGTTGTTACCGGCGCGCCCTGCGGGTCTCTACGATCGGCAGCTGGTGGTACTGGCGCTGGCGTTGATGGCGGTGGGGCTGGTGATAGTGGCCTCGGCCTCGATCCCGGAGGGGATCGCCATCAACAACGATCCCTTCATGTTCGTGAAGCGTCACGGCCTGTTTCTGGTGATGGCCCTTGGCATCTCCTGGTTTGTGCTGCAGGTGCCCATGGCACGCTGGCAGCATTACAACGGCCCCATGCTGGTACTCGCCATCCTGATGCTGGTGCTGGTGTTGCTGGTGGGGCGCAGCGTCAACGGTTCTATCCGCTGGCTGCCCCTTGGCCCCTTCAACCTGCAACCGGCGGAGTTTGGCAAGCTGGCGCTGTTTGTCTATCTGGCGGGCTACCTGGTGCGCCGCCAGAGCGAGGTGCGCGAGCGCTTCATCGGCTTCATGAAGCCGATGGCCGTGCTGTTCGTGGTGGCTATCCTGCTGCTGGCACAGCCTGATCTGGGTTCTGTGGTCGTGATGTTTGTCACCTCTCTGGGGATGTTGTTTCTGGCGGGGGCGCGCCTGGGCCAGTTCATCGGTCTTATCCTGGTGGGGGTGAGCGCCGTGGTGACTCTGGTTATCGCCGAGCCGTACCGGATGCGGCGGGTGACCTCCTTCCTTGACCCCTGGGCCGATCCGTTCGGCAGCGGTTACCAGCTGACCCAGTCGTTGATGGCGTTTGGTCGTGGCAGCTGGTTTGGTGAGGGGCTTGGCAACTCCATCCAGAAGATGGAGTACCTGCCGGAAGCCCACACCGACTTTGTGTTTGCGATCCTGGGTGAAGAGCTGGGTTATGCCGGCGTGCTGGGCGCGCTGTTTCTCATTTTTGCGCTCTCGTTCAAGGCGCTCAAGCTGGGTCACCAGGCTCTGGTTGCCGAGCGCTTGTATGAAGGCTATCTGGCCATTGGCATCGGCATCTGGTTCAGTTTCCAGACCTTCGTCAACGTCGGCGCCGCCAGCGGCATGATGCCCACCAAGGGGCTGACCCTGCCGCTGGTCAGTTATGGCGGTTCCAGTCTCATCATCATGATGGTGGCGGTGAGCATGCTGGTTCGTATCGATTTCGAGTTGCGTCAGGCCAGTGCCCAGGCGCGTGTGCGGGAGGTTTCGTGAGCAAGACACTGCTGGTGATGGCAGGCGGTACCGGGGGCCATGTGTTCCCTGGCTTGGCCGTGGCCGATCGCCTCAAGGCCCAGGGCTGGACCATCCACTGGCTCGGCACCGCCGACCGTATGGAGGCCGAGTTGGTGCCCGCCCACGGTTATCCCATCTCCTTCATCGACATTCAGGGAGTGCGTGGCAACGGCATCAAGCGTCTGCTGGCTGCACCCTATCGCATCGTCAAATCGGTACTGCAGGCGCGCCGCGTGCTCAAGGCCATACGGCCCGACGTTGTGCTCGGCATGGGCGGCTTTGCCTCAGGCCCTGGCGGCGTGGCGGCCTGGCTGTCCGGCATTCCCCTGCTGCTGCACGAACAGAATGCGGCGGCCGGCCTCACCAACAAACTGCTGGCGCGCCTCGCCAAACGGGTGCTGATGGCCTTCCCGGGGGCATTTGCACCGAGTCGTCGCACCGCTGTGGTGGGCAACCCGGTTCGACCCGAAGTGGTCGCCTTGCCGGATCCGCAGCGAAGCAGCAGCACAGAGCCGCTGCATCTGCTGATCGTCGGTGGCAGCCTGGGAGCCCGGGTGCTCAACGAACAGGTGCCAGCGGCGGTTGCGGCTGCCGGCGTGCCGATTGAAGTGCGTCACCAGTGTGGCAAGGGCAACCGTGAATCTGTCGCACAGGCGTATGCCAAACAGGGCGTCGAGGCCGAGGTGAGCGAGTTTATCAAGGACATGGCCGATGCCTATGCCTGGGCCGATCTGGTGGTGTGTCGCGCGGGGGCCCTGACCGTATCAGAAGTGGCCGCTGCCGGCGTCGCCGCCATTTTTGTGCCACTGCCCCATGCGGTGGATGATCACCAGACCCGCAACGCCCTGACTCTGGTTGATGGTGGCGCTGCTGAATTCCTGCCCCAATCCGAGCTGACCACGGCCTCTCTGGCTGCGCGTCTCTCCTGGCTTGCCGGGCGCAGGGAAACCCTATTGAACATGGCCCAGGCCGCCCGTCGTGTAGCTATTACTGATGCCGCCGAGCGGGTTGCCGATGAATGCAAGCGACTTGCAGCCGGGCAGAATGAGAGAGAACTATGACCAAGGTTGAACTGGCAAAACTGCGTACCATGATCCCTGAAATGCGTCGGGTGCGTCGCATCCACTTTATCGGCATAGGTGGCGCCGGTATGGGCGGGATCGCCGAGGTGCTTGCCAACGAAGGGTATCAGGTGACCGGTTCTGATCTGGCCCGAAATGCGGTGACTGAGCGATTGGCGTCGCTGGGTGCCCATATCTTCGTGGGGCACAGTGCCGAACACGTGAGCGAGGCGAGCGTGGTGGTGGTCTCTACCGCCATCAAGCAGGATAACCCCGAGTTGCTGGCTGCCCGCGAGTTGCGCATACCCGTGGTGCGCCGCGCCGAGATGCTGGCCGAGTTGATGCGTTTTCGTCATGGTATCGCCATAGCGGGGACACATGGCAAGACCACCACCACCAGTCTGGTGGCGAGCATCTATGCCGAAGCGGACCGAGATCCGACCTTCGTCATTGGCGGTCTGCTCAACAGCGCCGGTACCAATGCGCGTCTGGGCAGCAGCCGTTACCTGATTGCAGAAGCGGACGAGAGCGATGCCTCCTTCCTGCATCTGCAGCCCATGGTTTCCATAGTGACCAACATCGAAGCGGATCACATGGAAACCTACGGTGGCGACTTTTCCAAGCTGAAGGCCACCTTCATCGACTTTTTGCACAACCTGCCGTTTTACGGTCTGGCCGTGGTGTGTGTGGATGACCCCGTGATCCGTGGCATGTTGCCCGAGATCGCTCGCCCGACCATCACCTACGGTCTGAGCGACGACGCCGATGTGCAGGTACTGGACTTCGTGCAGACCAGCAATCGCAGCTGTTTCCGAGTGCGTCGCAAGGATGCAGGCGAGCTGGCAGTGACCTTGAACCTGCCTGGCATCCACAATGCGCTCAATGCTGCCGCAGCGATTGCTGTCGCTACCGAAGACGGGATCGGCGATGATGCCATCATATGTGCGCTGGCCAAGTTTGAAGGGGTAGGACGCCGCTTCCAGCAATATGGTGAATTCGAGACTGGCCGCGGCAAGGCCATGCTGGTGGATGACTACGGTCACCACCCGAGCGAAGTCAAGGTGACCATCAATGCCGCACGCGCCGGTTGGCCGGACAAGCGCCTGGTCATGGTGTTCCAGCCACACCGCTACACCCGTACCCGCGATCTCTATGAAGACTTCTCGGACGTGCTCTCCAAAGTGGATGTGCTGGTGATGCTGGAAGTCTATGCCGCCGGCGAAGAGCCAATCCCCGGGGCAGATGGTCGAGCCTTGTGCCGCTCCATCCGTTCCCGTGGCAGCCTGGAACCCATCTTTGCCGCTACTCCGGACGATGTCCCTGCGATACTGGCGGACCTGATTGGCGAGGGGGACCTGGTGCTGACCCAGGGGGCCGGGAACGTAGGTGCCTTGTCCCGTCGGCTCAGTGAGATGAAATTGAGCATCGACAGCATGAAATCCGGCGCCTGAGGGCCCAATGAGTATTTTGACCGCCAAGCCGGCGCCTATATAATGGCGAGCCGGTCTGCAAAGGGCCAAAGTGGCGCGTTAAACGGGGAAAGATCGGGTGGAGGCAAGTGCACAAGGGCGCACCAAGGGTGGCTTCATTGCAGGGGTGGCATTTTTCATCCTGGTCATGTGGGGTCTCTACCAGACTGCGCTGGATGTTAAAGGTTGGCTGACGGATGCCAACCGGTTGCCCATGAGCGAGCTCTTGCTGCAGGGGCAACACCAGTATTTGCAAACCGACGAGTTGCGTAGCGCCGTGCTGGATGGTGCCGAGCTGCGTAACTTCTTCGAGTTGGACGTTAACGAATTACAGGCGCGGTTGAACGCCTTGCCTTGGGTGGCCCAGGTCTCTGTACGCAAGAAGTGGCCAAACAAGATCAAGGTCTATCTCACCGAACAGGCGGTAGCGGCACGCTGGAATGGCAACCGCTTCGTCAACACCAAGGGTGAGGTGTTCAGTGCGCCGGACAGGGTGAAGACCCCCCTGATGCAGCTATCCGGGCCTGAAGACCAGGCCGCCAAGGTGCTGGAAGCCAGCCGTCAGTACGAGGCGCAGCTGGCGGCCAGAGGATACAAGTTGCTGGGGGTGAATCTGACTCCCCGCCATGCCTGGGAATTGACCCTGGATGGCAACATTCAGCTGTTTTTGGGGCGCGCGGATATTGCGCTCCGACTGCAGCGGTTTATCGATGCTTTTCCGGTCATCGAACCCCGTGAGCGGGTTGCTTATGTGGATCTTCGATATGACACCGGAATGGCAGTTGGCTGGAAGAAGAACGAAGAGAAAGTGAATGACCAAAACCGCAGATAGAAATCTGATTGTCGGACTGGATATCGGCACAACCAAGGTGGCGGTTCTGGTCGGCGAAGTGCTGCCAGACGGTGAGCTCAATGTCATCGGCATGGGCAGTCACGCCTCGCGTGGCATGGATAAGGGCGGGGTCAACGATCTCGATTCCGTGGTCAAATCCCTGCGTCGAGCGGTGGAAGAGGCAGAGATGATGGCCGACTGCCAGATCAGCTCTGTGTATCTGGGGCTGTCCGGCAAGCATATCGATTGCCGCAACGAAACCGGCATGGTGCCCATCTCTGATGAGGAGGTGACCCAGGAGGACGTGGACAACGTCATCCACACCGCCAAGTCGGTACGGTTGTCCGATGAGCTGCGGGTGCTGCATGTGCTGCCCCAGGAGTTTGCCATCGACTACCAGGAAGGGATCAAGAACCCGGTTGGTCTGTCCGGTGTGCGGATGGCGGCCAAGGTGCACCTGATCACCTGCCACAACGACATGGCCCGCAACATTGAAAAATGTGTGGAGAAGGTCGGCTTGCGAGTGGATCAGCTGATCTTCTCCGCGCTGGCTTCCAGCTATGCCGTGCTGACCGAAGACGAGAAAGAGCTGGGTGTCTGCGTGGTGGACATAGGTGGCGGTACCATGGACATGTCGCTGTTTACCGGCGGTGCCCTGCGCCACACCAAGGTGATCCCGTACGCCGGCAGCACAGTGACCAGCGATATCGCCTACGCCTTCGGCACACCGCCGCTTGACGCAGAAGCGATCAAGGTGCGCTATGGCTGTGCCCTCGGCCGTCTGGTCAGCAAGGAAGACAATATTGAAGTACCCAGTGTCGGCGGTCGTCCGGCGCGTAGCCTGCAACGGCAGACACTGGCTGAAGTGATTGAACCCCGTTACACCGAGTTGCTCTCCATGGTGAATGATGAGCTGGTGCGGGTACAAAGCGAGTTGAAAGCGCAGGGGGTCAAGCATCAGCTGGCAGCCGGTGTGGTCTTGACCGGCGGCGCTGCCCAGATCGAAGGCATTGTGGAGTGCGCAGAGCAGATCTTCCAAAGCCAGGTCCGGGTGGGAGAGCCCATGAATATACGGGGATTGAGTGATTATGTGCAGGCTCCTGTGTACTCGACCGCGGTCGGGTTGCTGCAGTACGGCCGCACCCATCAATCTTCAGGCAGTAGCAAGGAATATGCCGCCAAGGCAAGCGTAGGTGGGCTGGTCAAACGGGTCAGCAACTGGTTGCGTGGCGAGTTCTAAAAGATTTTGCTGAGTCAGGCAAATAAAGCGGAGAGACAACATGTTTGAATTTATGGATAGCCACACTGACGAAGCCGTCATTAAAGTGATTGGTGTGGGTGGCGGCGGCGGTAACGCAGTCGAGCACATGGTTCGTCAAAACATCGAAGGTGTCGAATTCATTACCGTCAACACCGACGCCCAGGCTCTGCGTAACTCCAGCGCCAACACAACTCTGCAGATCGGTGGTGGCATCACCAAGGGTCTGGGTGCCGGAGCCAATCCGGAAGTGGGTCGTGATGCGGCCATGGAAGACAGGGAAGCGCTGCGTGAGCTGCTGACCGGTTCCGACATGGTGTTCATCGCAGCCGGCATGGGTGGTGGTACCGGTACCGGTGCTGCACCGATCGTGGCCGAAGTGGCCCGCGAGATGGGTATACTGACAGTTGCTGTCGTAACCAAGCCGTTCTCCTTCGAAGGGAAAAAACGGATGGGCTTCGCCGCCCACGGCATCGAAGAGCTGTCCAAGAACGTCGACTCCCTGATCACCATCCCCAACGACAAGTTGCTGAAGGTGCTGGGTCGTGGCATCTCCCTGCTGGACGCCTTCAAGGCAGCCAACGATGTGCTGCTGGGTGCGGTACAGGGGATCGCCGAGCTGATCACCCGTCCGGGCCTGATCAACGTCGACTTCGCGGACGTGCGTACCGTGATGCGTGAAATGGGTACCGCCATGATGGGTACCGGTTCCGCCTCCGGTGATGATCGTGCCGAAGAAGCGGCCGAGAAAGCCATCTCCAGCCCGCTGCTGGAAGACGTGGATCTGGCCGGTGCCCGTGGCATCCTGGTCAACATCACCGCCGGCATGGACATGACCATCGAAGAGTTCGAAACCGTGGGTAACGCGGTCAAGGCCTTCGCTTCCGAGAACGCCACTGTTGTGGTGGGTACCGTAATCGACCCGGAAATGCACGACGAACTGCGTGTGACCGTGGTGGCTACCGGTATCGGTGCCGAGCGCAAGCCCGACATCACGCTGGTCAAAAACAACATGGTACAAGAGCGTCCGGCCCGTCAGCCCCTGATCAGCGAAGCCCTGCAGTCTCGCGTGATGGAAGAGGCCCCGGCCAAGGTGGTCAACGCCGAGCCGCAAGCTCGTCGTGAACCGGATTATCTCGATATTCCTGCGTTCCTGCGCAAGCAAGCTGACTAAGCCTCTAATGGCACTAGTTTGTTTGTTGCTTAAGGAATGTGCTAAGATGGCCTGCCAACGACCATCTGGTCCGGAATATGAGCTGTTAAGCGGATACGCCCATGATTAGACAAAGAACCTTGAAAACGAGTGTCCAGGCCACTGGTGTTGGCCTGCATTCGGGCCGGAAAGTCACAATGACGTTCCGTCCGGCGCCTGTTAACACAGGGATCGTTTACTTGCGTACCGATCTTGATCCTGTGGTAGCGCTGCCAGCCAATGCCGATCAGGTGCGCGATACCGTGCTTTGTACCGCTTTGGTCAACGAAGCCGGTGTCCGTGTCTCTACCATTGAGCACCTCTCTGCCGCGCTGGCCGGGATGGGGATCGACAACCTCTATGTGGAGGTTGACGCCCCCGAGATCCCGGTGATGGACGGCAGTGCGCACCCCTTTATCTACCTGCTGCAAGAAGTCGGTATCCGTGAGCAAAATGCCCCCAAGCAGTTTGTGCGGATCAAGCAGAGCATCCGGGTTGAAGACGGCGACAAGTGGGCGGAATTCCACCCCTATCGCAACGGCTTCAAAATGGATCTCGAGATCGATTTCCAGCATCCGGTATTTGAAGGACGCAATCAGCGTTGCGTGCTGGACTTCTCAGGCGCTTCTTTCGTGAAAGAGATCAGTCGTGCCCGTACTTTTGGCTTCATGCGTGACATCGAGTACCTGCGTTCCCAGAACCTGGCATTGGGCGGAAGCCTGGAAAATGCCGTTGTGCTGGATGACTACCGGGTACTGAACGAAGATGGCTTGCGTTATGAAGATGAATTCGTCAAACACAAGATGTTGGATGCTATCGGTGACCTTTATATGTGTAACCGCAGCATCATCGGCGAATTCCGTGCCTACAAGACCGGCCACGCTCTGAACAACAAGCTGCTGCGTGCCTTGCTGGCCAAACAGGAGGCCTGGGAACTGGTGACCTTCGAGGGTGAGGGTGCCAAAGCGCCTATCGCTTACTACGATAACGGTCTGGTTCTGGCCTGATAGCTGTGCAACAGGACGTCGGTCATCTCTCCGCACCGACGTCCTGTCATTCATTTTTCCATCCTGATACCGATACCGATTATCTCCCGGTTTTATTTCCCGTGCAGGCTCCTGGCCTCACCTGACCGAGCAGACAGATTTCTATGAGCATTACCCTGATCCTCAACGGCAAGCAGCGACGCAAGTTGCATTTGCCCAAACAACGTCTGGCCTGGGTCGGCGGAATCCTCTTCTCTGTATTGGCCCTGGGTGGCGGCTGGCTCTGGCAGAGCTGGCACCAGAAAATGGATGCGCTCGAAGTGGCGCTGGCCATGGCCGAACAACAGACATCCACGCAAGGGGCAGATGAAGCCCGCGAACAGCTTGCCATGCTGGCCGCCCAGGTGGGCACCATGCAGGGGCAGCTGGGTCGTATCAATGCGCTCGGTGAACGCTTGACCGAGCAGGCAGACCTCGATCCCGAGGAGTTCAATTTCAAGGAACTGCCCCCTATGGGCGGTCCTTCCTATGATGTGGATCTGGAAGTCAACCTGAATGAATTGCAGGATTCCATGAAGCATCTCAGCCAGCAGCTCAGCAGTCGTGAAGAGCAGCTGTCGGTACTTGAATCTTTCATCATGAATCACCATATAGCCGATGCCGGTTTTATTTCAGGCTCGCCTGTCAAACAGGAGCGGGTCTGGATCTCGTCAGGCTTTGGTGGTCGGGTCGACCCTTTCAACGGTCGCGCCAAGATGCATAAAGGGGTCGATTTCCGTGGCAAGCCCGGTACCCCTATTTTGGCGACGGGCCCGGGCATCATCAGCTGGGCAGGCCGCCATCCGGAATTTGGCAACATGGTGGAAGTGAACCATGGCAATGGTTTGGTGACCCGCTATGCCCACAACTCCAAGTTGCTGGTTGAAGTGGGCACGCTAGTCGATCAGGGTCAGAAGATTGCCTTGATGGGGCGCACCGGTCGTGCGACCGGGGTCCATTTGCATTACGAAGTATTGAAAGACGGTCGTCAGGTCAACCCCGCACGCTTTCTCAACGCCAGACGGGGTTAGGTTTTTTTCTCCAGGTTCCAGTGACGGAACACTTATATAACCAGAAATAGTTGGTACCCATGATTAGCACACTGCTTACCAAGATTATCGGCAGCCGGAACGACAGAACGCTCAAGGCTTTGCGCAAAATTGTAAAACAGATCAATGCGATGGAGCCTCAGTTCGAGGCTTTGTCCGATAGCGAGTTGCAGGCCAAGACCGCTGAATATCGTCAGCGTCTGGAGCAGGGTGAGACGCTGGATCAGTTGCTGCCGGAAGCGTTCGCGACCGTGCGTGAGGCCTCCAAGCGGGTGTTTGGCATGCGTCACTTCGACGTCCAGCTGATCGGCGGCATGGTGCTTGACTCCAACCGCATCGCTGAAATGAAAACCGGTGAGGGCAAGACGCTGACTGCTACCTTGCCGGCCTATCTGAATGCCCTGAGCGGTCGTGGTGTGCACGTGGTGACGGTGAACGACTATCTGGCCAAGCGTGATGCCGAGGCTAACCGCCCCCTGTTCACCTTCCTCGGCATGACGGTCGATTGCAACGTGCCTGGCATGGATGCGTCCCAGAAGCGTGACGCTTATGCTGCAGATATTACCTACGGTACCAACAACGAATTCGGTTTTGATTACCTGCGTGACAACATGGCGTTCTCGCCCGAGCAGCGCGTCCAGCGTCCGCTTAACTACGCGCTGGTGGATGAAGTCGACTCCGTGCTCATCGATGAAGCCCGTACCCCGCTGATTATCTCAGGCCCGGCCGAAGACAGCTCCGCCCTCTACATCCAGGTCAACAAGCTGATCCCGCAACTGATCAAGCAGGACAAGGAAGATACCGAAGAGTACACAGGCGAGGGTCACTACACGGTAGACGAGAAGAACCGTCAGGCCCTGCTGACCGAAAATGGTCAGATTTTCGTGGAAGAGCTGCTCAAGCGAGAAGGGCTGCTGGCCGAAGAGGACTCTCTGTTCTCCGCGACCAACATCAGCCTGCTGCACCACGTCAACGCTGGTCTGCGTGCCCACACTCTGTTTGAGCGCAACGTCGACTACATAGTGCAAAAAGACGAGATCGTCATCGTTGACGAACACACCGGCCGTACCATGCCGGGTCGTCGCTGGTCCGATGGCCTGCACCAGGCCGTCGAGGCGAAGGAAGGAGTCAAGATCCAGAACGAGAACCAGACTCTGGCCTCCATCACCTTCCAGAACTACTTCCGTCTCTATGACAAGCTGGCGGGCATGACGGGCACGGCGGATACCGAAGCCTTTGAATTCCAGCAGATTTACGGCCTGGATACCGTGGTTATCCCGACCAACAAGCCGATGGTGCGTAAAGACATGGGCGATCTGGTCTATCTGACTGCCCAGGAGAAATACGCCGCCATCGTCGAAGACATTCGCGGTTGTGTCTCCCGTGGTCAGCCGGTGCTGGTGGGTACTGTCTCAATCGAAAACTCCGAGCTGCTCTCCGGCATCCTGACCAAGGAGAATATTCCGCACAAGGTACTGAACGCCAAGTTCCACGCCATGGAAGCGGAAATCGTGGCTCAGGCAGGTCAGCTTGGCGCCGTTACTATCGCCACCAACATGGCCGGTCGTGGTACCGACATAGTGCTGGGTGGCAACTGGCAGGCCGAGATTGCCCAGCTGGATAACCCGACCGACGAGCAAATCGCCGAGCTGAAAGCGGCCTGGCAGGTGCGTCACGATGAAGTGCTGGCCGCAGGTGGTCTGCACATTATCGGTACCGAGCGCCACGAATCCCGTCGTATCGACAACCAGCTGCGCGGCCGTTCCGGTCGTCAGGGTGACCCGGGCTCCTCCCGTTTCTATCTCTCCATGGAAGATACCCTGATGCGGATCTTCGCCTCCGATCGCGTGACCGGCATGATGAAGAAGCTGGGCATGGAAGAGGGCGAGGCCATCGAGCACCCTTGGGTAACCAAGGCCATCGAAAATGCCCAGCGCAAGGTGGAAGGTCGCAACTTCGATATCCGCAAGAGCTTGCTCGAGTTTGATGACGTAGCGAACGACCAGCGCAAGGTGGTCTATGAGCAGCGCAACGAGCTGCTGGATACCAACGACATCTCCGAGACCATCCACGTCATCCGTGACGATGTCTATGGCGCCGTGATCGACGAATACATTCCGCCCCAGTCTCTGGAAGAGATGTGGGATGTGCCGGGTCTGGAAGCGCGTCTGAAAGCCGATTTCGGGCTGGATCTGCCGTTGCAGCAGTGGCTGGCGGAAGATGACAAGCTGTATGAAGAGAAGCTGCGCGAGCGCATTCTGGACGAAGCCACCAAACTCTATGCCCACAAGCAGGAACTGGTCGGTGTCGAGGTGCTGCGCAACTTCGAGAAGGCGGTGATGCTGCAAACCCTGGATGGCCTGTGGAAGGAGCATCTGGCGGCCATGGATCACCTGCGTCAGGGCATCCATCTGCGCGGCTACGCCCAGAAGAACCCCAAGCAGGAGTACAAGCGCGAGTCTTTCGATCTGTTCACCCAGATGCTGGAAACCCTCAAGCGCGACGTGGTCAGCATACTGAGCCGTGTTCAGGTGCAGGAGCGTGATGTGGAAGCCCTGGAAGAGCAGCAGCGCCAGCAGTCCGAAGCCGCTCCCCGCACTTACACCCATGCCACCGCAGAGAGCCAGTTGGCTGATGAAGAGGCTGCTGCCGAAGAGGGTCACACCACCTTCGTGCGGGATGAGCAGAAGATCGGTCGCAACGATCCCTGCCCCTGTGGCTCCGGCAAAAAATACAAGCATTGCCACGGTCAGTTGACCTGATCGCACAGTGACGCTTCATGCACCGCCTCCGGGCGGTGCATTTGTTTCAGGGCGGCAAAAGGAGAGGGAAGACCATGAGCAAAATGCCGACAGGATGGGATGCCAGTGCCCATGAGCGCTGGCTTGGAGGACAGAGACAGGCTGCGATCCAGCAACTGCTGATAAAGCTGAACAGTACTGCGGCAAAGCCAGTGGCATTGCAGCTGCAATTTGCCTATTACCTCTTCTTGTGTGATGACCCGGCCTCTGCCGCACAGGTGCTGGAGATGGCACATCAGGCGGCTCCTGATAACGACGAGGTGCTGCGCAATCTCTGCGTCTGTCTGTCACGTTCGGGTCAGCATGAACGTGCGGTGGAGAGGCTGCAAACCCTGTTGGTACGCACTCCTGAGGATTTCCATGCCCTGGATGGGTTGTGCACCTCGCAAGCCAAACGTGGGCGCTATGTCGAGGCGGCTGCCGCCGGAACCAGGGCGCTGATCCTGAAGGATAGGGCTGTCCGCCAGCAGCCACAGGGCTGGTCGTTACCCGATGGAGAGCCTGATGCCTGGCTGGCAGGACGCGCCGGCAAGCAGAATGTCATCGCCTTCTCTCTGTGGGGCAGCGCGCCCCGCTATTTGCGCGGAGCTGTCGACAATGTGCTGGCTGCTGCCTACCTCTATCCGGGGTGGAGCGTTCGTTTCTACGTGGATGAGAGCGTGCCGTCGACGCTGCTTGCCACTCTGGGGGAGTTGGGTGCCGAGGTGTGCATGCAAGCGTCCGGTCAATCCCTGCGTCAGCGCCTGTGCTGGCGCTTTCAGGTGGCCAACGACCCGCAAGTAGGCCGCTTTCTGGTGCGGGATGTGGATTCAGTGCCGGGCGTGCGAGAGCGGGTTGCCGTTGATGGCTGGCTTGCATCGGGCCGCTGGTTTCATATCATGCGGGACTGGTGGAGCCATACCGACCTGGTCTTGGCGGGTATGTGGGGTGGGGTGGCCGGCGTGTTGCCGCCGCTGGCGCCCTTGCTGGATACCTATCAACCGGAGGCGATGGAAACGCCGAACATAGACCAATGGTTTCTGCGTGACACTCTCTGGAGCTATCTGGCCCAGAGCTGTCTGGTTCATGACCGTTGCTTCACCCCGCCAGGGGCCATCCCCTGGCCCCTTCCCGCACCTGACGGGACTGAACATGTGGGGCAGGATATATTTACGGCGCAAGGGGCGCTGCAAGCTCGTCGGCTGGCCCCCTGGATAGCCACATTGCCGTGTTTACGTTGAGGACAATGATGGAACAGAAAAAACGGATCTGGGTGGCGGTTGGCGTCATCGAGAATGAGCAGGGCGATATCTTCATCGCCAAGCGCTCTTCAGACCGCCATCAGGGCGATCGCTGGGAGTTCCCGGGTGGCAAGGTAGAGGCGGGGGAAGACCTGCTCACCGCGCTGGACAGGGAGTTGTGGGAAGAGATTGGTATCCGGGTGCTGGATTGCGCTCCCTTCATGGAGCTGCATCATGACTACCCCGAGAAGCAGGTGTTGCTGGATATCTGGAAGGTAACCCGTTTTAGCGGTGAGCCGTTTGGCAAGGAGGGGCAGGAGTGCCTGTGGGTGCCGCTGGCATCACTGCATGAATACCAGTTCCCGGATGCCAACGGTCCTATCGTGGGGCGGCTGCAAGCCTCTCTGGCGGTCTGATTGATCCTGGCTAAGTCATTGCTACGGATTTGACAGCAATTAAAAAAGGGCCTTTTCGGCCCTTTTTTGTGTGCGGCTCACTGCCACTGCTCACCTTCATCCGGGTAAGGCAGCAGGTCCGGGTTGATGGGGCCCGGGATTCGTTTTTCTTCATCCGCCCATTCGCCAAGATCGATCAGCTGGCAGCGCTTGCTGCAGAAGGGGCGGAACGGGCTCTGCGGCCCCCATTCCAATTCGGTTTTACACGTCGGGCACTTTACTTTGGTGACCATGGTTACTCCTTAGCAGCAGGCGAGCTGGAAGGGAACGTCGCCAATCTGTTGCTCTGTAGTGGGCAGGAAGCGCAGCGCGAAACGGTTCTTGTGGCCGCTCAGCGTCGGATAGCACTGCTGGGCATCGGGCAGGCGGATGCGGATCAGTTCCGCATTCTCGGCAGTATCCTGGAAGAAACCATTGGTAGCGATCTCATCGCTGAAGTTGCCGGATTCACGCCATAGCCGCAGCAATAGGGTAATGGCATTCATCAGCAGATTGATGTCGCTGAGCCAAAGTTGCATCTGCTGGTTGCGAACAATCGTCGGCGTACCCAGCCAGTGATGCAGTTGCGGTACATCGAAGGCGCACAGACCGCCCGGAATGGAGAAGCGCTGACGGATGGAGCCGAGCAGTCTATCCTCTTTCAGCCGAGCGCCGGGGCGTGAGGCACTGAGCAGGTTGCGAGAGAGCTGGGTGCTCTCCTGCTGCATCTGTTTGATCTGTTCCAGATCGACATCCGGCAGACTGGCCCAGTGGCTCAGACGTTGGCCGAGACGCTCCAGATCCTTGATGAGATCGGCTCGCAGGTCTCCGCGCTCCAGCAATTCTTGCAGATCGAACAGCCCCTTGAAAAAGGCGATGTGTGCCCAGGACTGGTCACTGTCCAGATTGTCGCGGATCTGGGAAAAGAGAGACTCCAGACGAAGATAGGTCCGGCTTTTTTCATTGAGGGGAAAATCGTAAATCATGCCTAATCCTGGCCAGCCATAAACCGGCCTAGTGTACTCACACTTGACTGGCTTGTTGAGAGGCAAATGCCATATATGTCTCGTGCAGCGCTAAAATCCGGCGCTTTATGGTCTCGGCTGCGTCATTTTGGTTGTCCAGCACGTCATCGGCTGCCGCGAGCCGCTCGGCACGGCTTGCCTGTGCAGCCAGAATGGCCTCTGCTTGCGCTCGGCTAACGCCATCCCGGCGACAGGTCCGCTCAATCTGGGTTGCCTCATCCACATCGATCACCAGCACCCGGTTGGCCAGCTGGGTAAGTCTGTTCTCGATCAGCAGCGGCACCACCAGCAGGCAATAGGGCGAGCGTGCGTTGGCGCACTGGCGCAGCATCTCTTGGCGGATCAGCGGATGGAGCAGGCCGTTGAGCCAGGCCTTGGCGTCAGGATCGCTGAATACCCGCTCCCGCAGGCGGCGCCGATCGAGCTGCCCCTGCGGATCCAGCATCTCGGGGCCAAACTGGGCTGCGATGGCGGCCAGGGCCGGTGTGCCGGGCTCCACGACTTCGCGAGCGATGACGTCCGCATCCACTATGTCTATGCCAAGCTCGGCAAACTGGTTGGCAATGGTGGTTTTGCCGCTGCCAATACCGCCTGTGATTGCAACGATATACATGGGTCAGTGCACCCTTTTTTCAGAGGATAGTGGAGAGATACCAGCGGGTGATGCTATCGCCCCAGAGCAGTGCGATCCAGCCTGCGATAGCGAGATAGGGGCCAAAGGGGATGGGTTTGCTCTGGTGATGGTTGCGCAGCAAAATGAGGCCAATGCCGAAGATGGCGCCGACCAGAGAAGAGAGCAGCAGCACTATGGGCAGCGCCTGCCAGCCAAGCCAGGCTCCCAGCGCCGCCAGCAGTTTGAAGTCCCCATAGCCCATGCCCTCCTTGCCGGTAAGCAGCTTGAAGGCCCAGTAGAGGCTCCACAGCACCAGATAGCCTGCCATGGCACCGATGACCGCATCGCCGAGAGGCACGTATCCGCCCAGCAGGTTGAACAGCAGCCCGCCCCACAGCAGCGGCAAAGTGAGCTGGTCCGGCAGCAGCATCTTGTCCAGATCGATAAAGGTGAGCGCCACCAGCACCCAGGTCAGCAGGAGGGCAGCCAGCGTGCCCCAGCCTGGGGTGAGCGTCATGGCAACCACCACAGAGAGCAGAGCGGTCAGCAGCTCCACCAGCGGATAGCGAGCCGAAATGGCGGCCTGGCAGCCCCGGCAGCGACCTTTGAGCCAGAGCCAGCTCAGAAGGGGAATGTTTTCCAGTGCTGTTATGGGGTGATTACAGTGAGGGCAGCAGGAGCGCGGCACCATCAGATTGTAGCGCTCGTCATCTTCTGGCTGCGGCGTGTCTGAACTGAAATAGCTGCGATATTCGGTCTGCCACTCCCGTTCCAGCATGATGGGCAGGCGGTGGATCACCACGTTGAGAAAGCTGCCGATCATCAGGGAGAAGAGAAATACCAGCGAGAAGTAGAGCCATGGCAAGCCGTGTGCCAGCTCGAGAAGAAGTGTCATAACCAACCGTCTGTCATGAAATTGGGAAAAGGGCATGCCGTTGTGAGTGCACACCCTCGCGGATCAGCCTACCACGTCACCCAGCTTGAAGATGGGCAGGTACATGGCGACGACCATGCCGCCGACCAGTACCCCCAGCACCACCATGATGAGAGGCTCCAGCAGGCTGGTGAGACCGTCGACCAAATCATCGACCTCTTGCTCGAAGATGGTCGCGACCTTGGAGAGCATATCATCGATGGCGCCTGACTCCTCACCGATCATCACCATCTGGATCACCATGTCGGGGAAGAGATCCACGGTGCGCATGGCCACGTTGATCTGCATGCCGGCTACCACCTCGTTGCGAATGGCCATGACGGCGGTGCGATAGACATAGTTGCCTGAAGCTCCAGCGGCCGAGATCAGTGCATCCACCAGGGGTATGCCCGCCGAGAAGGTGGTGGAGAGGGTGCGGGCAAATCGGGCCATGGCCGCCTTGTGCAATATCATGCCCACCACGGGAATGGTGAGGATGAACTTGTCTGTGTTGTCTTTGACTTTCTGGGACGCGCGCCAGGCTCGTACATAAAGGAAAATGCCAAGCCCTATCCCGCCAAAAATCACATACCACCAATCCTGCATGAAGCGGGAGATGCCGATGACAAACTGGGTGAATATGGGCAGCTCGGCACCAAAGCTTTTGAAAATGTCCTCGAACTGCGGGATGACGAACAGCAGCAGTATGGAGGTGACGACGATGGCGACCAGGATGACCATGGCGGGATAGAACATCGCCTTCTTGATCTTGGACTTGAGCGCTTCCGACTTTTCTCTATAGGTGGCGATGCGATCGTAGATGGTTTCCAGGGCGCCAGATTGCTCGCCTGCTTCCACCAGATCGCAATAGAGTGCATCAAAGTGGCGAGGGTGGCGGCGCAGGGCATCTGACATCGGGGTGCCTGTCTCCACATCGGCAGCGATCTGGCCCATCAGCTCGCGCATGGCGGCTTTTTCATGGCTGCGGGCTATGATCTGCAGGCTCTGTACCAGAGGTACCCCGGCGGAGAGCATTGTGGTGATCTGACGGGAAACGATGGCGATATCCATCGGTTTGATCCTGGCGCCACCCTTGGAAAAAAGCCCCTGGCTCTTTTTGCTCACTCTGGTGACATTGACCCCCTGCTTGCGCAGTTCGGCCTTGACCGTATTGATGCTGTCGGCCTGTAGCTCGCCGGATACCTTCTGACCCTTGCGATTTACCCCGCTCCAGCGGAAGGCAAAGACTTTCTTGGGGGCATTCTGTTTTTGCGTTAGCGTTGCCATCACTGCATCCTGCAATTGGGCGCTGGCATCCGAGCCACTCTCTTGTTGCCTGGATGCCCTGGCCTGATGGGAATCGTCAAGGACGCCGGTTCGGCATCACCTGGATCAGTCAGTCTGATTGGAAATGGTCTGTCAGTTGGTGGTCACCCGGTTGATCTCTGCCAGGCTGGTCACCCCTAGGCGGGCCTTCTCCAGGCCCGAGACACGCAGGGTTCGCATCCCCTCTTTTTGAGCAATCGCTGCAATTTGCAGGGAGTTGGCTCCTTGCATAATTAATTTTGCAATGTTTTCAGACATTAGCATGATTTCGTAGATACCGACCCGACCCTTGTAGCCCCCCGAGCACTCTTTGCAGCCTACCGGTTTGAACAGGCGCAAGCCAGCGGCCAACTGCTGCTGGGTGAAGCCCAGCTCCAGCAGTTCAGCCTCGGGCACCACTTCCGGCGCCTTGCAGTGATCGCAGAGCTTGCGAGCGAGGCGCTGGGCCATGATGAGGGTTACCGAAGAGGCGATGTTGAAGGCCGGAACCCCCATGTTCATCATCCGAGTCAGGGTTTCGGCAGCCGAGTTGGTGTGCAGGGTGGAGAGCACCAGGTGGCCGGTCTGGGCGGCTTTGATGGCAATCTCGGCGGTTTCCAGATCCCGGATTTCCCCCACCATCACCACATCGGGATCCTGGCGAAGAAAGGAGCGCAGGGCGCTGGCGAAGGTCAGCCCCGCCTTGGGATTGACTTGTACCTGGTTGACGCCTGGCAGGTTGATCTCCACCGGGTCTTCGGCGGTAGAGATGTTGACCTCTGTGGTGTTGAGAATATTGAGGCCGGTATAGAGAGAGACCGTCTTGCCAGAGCCGGTCGGGCCCGTCACCAGTATCATGCCCTGGGGCTTGGAGAGGGCACGCAGATACTGTGCCTTCTGCCGGTCGTCGAAGCCGAGCTGTTCGATATTGAGCCGCGCTGCGGAAGAGTCCAGCAGACGGATAACGATCTTCTCGCCCCACATGGTGGGCAGTGTGTTGACCCGCATATCCATGGATTTGTTGCGCGACAGCTTTAACTTGATGCGACCATCCTGGGGCAGCCGTCGCTCTGCGATATCGAGTCGCGCCATCACCTTGAGGCGGGCCGAAAAGCGGTTGGCCAGATTGACCGGCGGCGTCGCTATCTCGTGCAGTATGCCATCGATCCGAAAACGGATACGGTACTTGGTCTCATAGGGTTCGAAGTGCAGATCCGAGGCGCCGCGCTTGATGGCATCCATCATGATTTTGTTGATGTATTTGACGATGGGGGCATCGTCGTCGGCGGTATTGACGCTCTCATCGAGGCGGGAGTTTTCGTCTGAGACCTCCAGCTCGGAGATCTCCGACTCGTCGATCTCCTCCATGCCGAGGGCATCCTGCTCGCTTTCCAGCAGCTTGCCGATGGCGGCGGTGAGCTTGTTCTCTTCCACCAGCAGGGCTTCTGTATGGAGTCCGAAGCTGAAGCCAAAATCCTCCAGTGCCGACACATTGGTCGGGTCTGACATGGCGATATAGAGAGTGTGGCCCTGGGTGTAGATGGGCAGCACATGGTGTTTCTCAATCAGCTTCTGATTGAGGTACTTCTGCGGGATCTCGGCCAGGTCGAAGGCGGCAAGATCCAGCAGAGGTACCCCATATTCCAGTTCGCAAAAATCCGCCAGAGCCTTGCTGTCGAGGATCTCGTTTTCAATGAGGAAAGTGACAAAGGGTTTGCGCTGGGCCTTGGCTTGACTCAGGTAACGCTGTGAGTCGGACTCACTGAGCAGGGATGAGGCGGCCAGGCTTAACGCCAGGCCGCTATTGGGGCTAGAGGTCATGACCTAGCAGAGGTTTGCAGGTGTGCAAGCACCAGTCCAACTAATTTTGGTGCCCGTTACTGCACCAGTCATTATGTAAGTCCCTGGAGCGCCTGAAGTCGTACCTGTAGCTGTAATAGTAGGTACTGAGCCAGATACACTAGCAACTACACTTTCCACTAACCCACTTGGATATGCGCCACTTACCGTAGCGTTAGCTGTAGCCGCACAAGTAGTTACGTCCGTCGTAGTCTGGAAACAAACCTCCAGTGCTGTTTTAACTGCACCCGCAGAGGAAACCACCTCTGTGAAACGAGCCTTCTGCGTGTAACTCTGATACGCAGGCAGCGCGATGGCGGCCAGGATGGCGACGATCGCGACCACGATCATCAGTTCGATAAGGGTAAAGCCTGATTGCTTCTTCATGTCAAATATCCTTTTGTCCTTGGTTCCTGAGACGTGCTGGTGGAAAACTATCCACACGTCAGTATCTTATCCGAGCTGTTCGACTTGGCAACAGAGCACATCGCCTTTGTTAACTAGTTTCCTGTCATTTGCGAGGAACTTGATATAAATCATGGATGAAGAGCCTCTACTGGCTCTTTTTTACTGGCGGGATGGGGTCCATCATCACACTCCTTTGCTGAGGGATCCTGCATAAAGAAAAGGCGCCCGTGGCGCCTTTTGCAAGTCCTTCATCTTCTTATATGTCAGCAGAGCCATGATGAGATCGCGAGTCTTTCTCAGTTGGCTTTATCCAACTAAATAAAGCGCATGGAGAGATCCAGTGCCCTCACATGCTTGGTCAGTGCCCCTACCGAGATAAAGTCGACGCCGGTGGCGGCATATTCTGCCAGCGTGTCCAGCGTCACATTGCCGGAGACCTCCAGCTTGGCACGGCCCTGATTGAGGGCCACTGCTTCGCGCATCATGGGTACATCGAAGTTGTCCAGCATCACTATATCGGCGTTGGCGGCCAGTGCCTGTGCCAGCTCGGCCAGGGATTCGACCTCCACCTCCACCGGTTTGCCCGGATTGAGGCGGCGGGCTTCGGTGATGGCTTCGCTTATGCCGCCGCAGGCAAGGATATGGTTCTCCTTGATGAGATAGGCGTCGAACAGGCCGATTCTGTGGTTCTTGCCACCGCCACAAGTGACTGCGTATTTTTGAGCGGTGCGCAGCCCCGGCAGGGTTTTGCGGGTATCGAGCAGACGGCAGTCGGTGCCCGCCAGTTCGGCCACGTAGCGGGCGGTGAGTGTGGCTACACCCGAAAGGGTCTGCACGAAGTTCAATGCGTTGCGCTCGCCGGTCAGCAAGACGCGGGCCGGGCCATGCAGGCGAAACAGCTCCTGATTGGGAGAGAGCTGTTCGCCATCTTGCACTTTCCACTCCACCTTTACCTCGCCGCCGAGCTGGGCGAACACTTCATCCACCCAGGGTTGGCCACAGAAGACGCCCGCCTCCCGGGTGATGACACGGGCGCTGGCAATGCGATCCGCCGGGATCAGCTGGGCCGTGATATCGGCGCTGGCATCCGGTTGATCGAGCGTGGTGAGGGCCTGACCTAGGTCTTCGAGTAGCGCGGCGCGCACGGCGCGGCTGATATCCTGTTGAAACATGCCTTTATTCCTGCAAGGGTCTGAGAAGCAACTGCCTGTCTTTTTGGCGCAATTCCAGCCGGCCGAGGGCATTCATTCCCACCAGGATCTCGTCCCCGCCGGCCGCTGGATTGATAAAGATGGGCAAATCGTACAAGGTCAGCGGACCCATCGCCAGGGTTTCGATCTGACCGGTCTGAACCTGGATGGTGCCGGCTGCCGTGTTGACACGGCTATGGCCGCTGGGGGTCAGCCCGATGCGCTCGGCCACATGCAGCGGCACTGTGACCCGGGTTGCGCCCGTGTCCAGCAGCAGTTGCACCGGTTGGCCGTTGATGGCACCCTCCAAACGATAATGGCCGCTGGCATCGGCTTTGAGCCGCAGCTCGCCGCTGGCGGTCACAGTCGGTTGTGAGCTGTGGTGGAAATAGAGGGTCAGCAGCCCCATCAGAGAGAGCCAGGCCAGCAACCAAAAGCGGCGTGCCATAGGGTGCATATCCTTTCCTGCGTTGGGCAACAGAGGGCTCAGCCTATCACAGTTGCCTGACTGGATTCAGGCGATTGCGGCGACCGTGAGAGGCAGATCATCTTGCTGTCCAGTCGCCCCTTGTCAAGTGCGCCATTCCATTGCAGAACGAGTAGATGATGACCCAGCCTAAAGCAGTTTTTTCCATTGATTCAGAGGGTTGGTGTGAGCAGGCGCGCAAGGTGCCGTCACCGCACCACAACGAGCGGGCCAGTGTAGACGATGTCTCCCTGCTGGTGGTACACGGTATCAGCCTGCCGCCAGGGGAGTTCGGCGGTCCCTGGATTGACGATCTCTTTCTGGGCCGGCTCGATCCGACCGCGCATCCCTATTTCGCCGGCATTCATCAGCTGCGGGTCTCGGCCCACTGCCTGATCCGGCGGGACGGTGAGCTGGTGCAATACGTACCGTTTGGCGCCCGCGCCTGGCATGCCGGGATATCGAGCTGGGAGGGGAGAGAGGCCTGCAACGATTTTTCCATCGGCATCGAGCTGGAGGGGACCGACGAGCAGCCCTACAGCGATGCGCAATATGAGGTGCTGTCAGGGCTCAGTCGAATCATATCTCGCCATTATCCTGCCATTACTGCGCAACGAATTGTCGGCCATTGTGATATCGCCCCCGGTCGCAAGACGGATCCGGGTGACAGTTTCGAATGGCATCGCTATCGGCAAATGCTCAACTTTAAGTAAATATTCTAAAGATAAGTTAGTGTTTTTAAAATCAATGGCTTGCCTTTATGGCAGGCCATTTTTTCCTGCTGTTGATCAAATGTTGCCTGTGAGCCAGCTCAAAAATATTGGTCAGACCAATTTCTATGAGCTAAATCATAAATCCCTCTTTTTACCCCTTAAGTGGCAAGGCTGAACCTTGATTCAGATCATCTTTTGGGTGGACTTTTTCCAAGCCCTCTGCTAATTTTCGCCCCATTCATGAAATTGGTAATACCAATTTAACAAAGTAGCCTCATGCCCTATCTCAAGATTACTCAACCCAAGCTGGCCGACGCCATTGTCGCCGAGTTGGAACAGATGATTCTGGAAGGCAGTTTGCAACCGGGCCAGAAGTTGCCGCCCGAGCGGGAACTCGCCATCCAGTTTCAGGTATCGCGCCCCTCCCTGCGCGAAGCCATCCAGCGCCTGGAAGCCAGAGGACTCTTGTATCGCCGTCAGGGCGGTGGCACTTACGTACAAAATGCCTTGAGCAAGGGGATCGCCGATCCCCTGTTCGAGCTGCTCAGCACCCACCCGGAAGCCCAGTATGACCTGCTGGAGTTTCGTCACGCGCTGGAAGGCATCTGCGCCTACTATGCTGCGTTGCGGGGAACCGATGCCGACTTCGAGCGGATACGCAATGCGCAGTCCGCCATCGAGGAAGCCGGCCAGCAAGGTTCGCTGGTCACCGAATCCGCCGCTGTTACCCAGTTTTATCTGGCGGTGGCCGAGGCGTCCCACAACGTGGTGCTGCTGCACCTGTTGCGGGCCATGGGCCCCATGCTTGAGCAGAACATTTTACGCAATAACGAAATTTTGAATCGCCGTCCGGGAGTGGTAGCCAAGATACGTCGCCATCGTGCGCATCTGATCGAGGCTATCCTGTCGGGGGCTCCGGAGCGGGCCAGGGCTGCTTGTCATGAGCACCTGGCCTTTATCGAGGACACCTTGTTGGATATGCAGAGGGAAGACAGCCGGATCCAGCGATCCATGCGTCGGATCCGTCAGCAGGAAAACTAATCCCACAAGGCTTTATTGTCGAATGCTTGCGCCCTTCGCCGTGCAATGCCGTGCAATCACAACAAAATAGGAACCAGCCATGTCTGATATCCTGAAGAACGATGTGGACCCGATAGAAACGCTGGAGTGGCTTGCCTCTCTGGAATCCCTGCTGCGTGAAGAGGGTCCGCAACGCGCTCAGTTCATTCTTGAACAACTGGCCGAGAAAGCCCGCGTGAGCGGTGTGGACGTGGCTGCCAAGGCGAATCGCGACTACATCAACACCATCCCGTCCAGTGACGAACCGGCTTACCCGGGCGATCTGGAGATGGAACGTCGCATCCGCGCCATCATCCGCTGGAATGCCATGATGATAGTGCTGCGCGCCTCCAAGAAAGACCTGGACCTCGGTGGTCACATGTCTTCCTTCGCTTCCTCTGCGACCATCTACGAAGTTTGCTACAACCACTTCTTCCGCGCTCGCAGCGAGAAGGACGGTGGTGATCTGGTTTACTTCCAGGGTCACATCTCCCCGGGCATCTACGCCCGTGCGTTCGCTGAAGGTCGTCTGACCGAAGATCAGCTGGACAACTTCCGTCAGGAAGTAGACGGCAAGGGTATCCCTTCCTATCCGCACCCGAAACTGATGCCGGACTTCTGGCAGTTCCCGACCGTTTCCATGGGTCTTGGCCCCATCGCCGCCATCTATCAGGCTCGCTTCCTGAAGTACCTGACCGACCGTGGCATCAAGGATTGCTCCGAGCAGACCGTTTACGCCTTCCTGGGTGACGGCGAGATGGACGAGCCGGAAGCCAAGGGTGCCCTGACCGTTGCCGTGCGTGAAAAGCTCGACAACCTGGTCTTCGTGGTCAACTGCAATCTGCAGCGTCTGGATGGTCCGGTCGTAGGTAACGGCAAGGTCATCAACGAGCTGGAAGGCCTGTTCGCAGGTGCCGGCTGGGATGTCACCAAGGTTATCTGGGGTCGCAAGTGGGATGAGCTGCTGAAGAAAGACACTTCCGGCAAGCTGATCCAGCTGATGAACGAAACCGTGGACGGCGACTATCAGACCATGAAGTCCCGCGATGGCGGCTACGTGCGTGAGCACTTCTTCAACCGTTACCCGGAAACCGCCGCGCTGGTCAAAGACATGACCGACGAGGAGATCTTTGCCCTGAACCGCGGTGGTCACGATCCCCGTAAACTGTTTGCAGCTTTCTCCAAAGCTGCAGCGACCAAGGGCAAGCCGACTGTCATCCTGGCCAAGACCATCAAGGGTTACGGCATGGGCGAAGCGGCCGAAGGCAAGAACATTGCCCACCAGGTCAAGAAGATGGATCTGGGCTCTGTGCGTCACCTGCGCGATCGTTTCAGCCTGCCGGTCACCGACGAGCAGCTGGAAAACCTGCCGTACCTGAAGATCGAAGAGGGTACCGAAGAGCACAAATACCTGCACGCCCGTCGTGCCGCGCTCAAAGGCTACGTACCGACCCGTCTGCGTGAGACCACCACCAAGCTGGACATCCCGGCGCTGGAGACCTTTGGTCCCCTGCTGGGCGAGCAGGCTCGCGAGATCTCCACCACAATGGCGTTCGTGCGTTCCCTGAATGTGCTGCTGAAAGACAAGTCCATCGGCAAGCGCATAGTACCGATCCTGGCTGACGAAGCCCGTACCTTTGGTATGGAAGGTCTGTTCCGCCAGATCGGCATCTACAGCCCGCACGGTCAGCAGTACACCCCGCAAGACCGCGACATCGTCTCCTACTACAAGGAAGACAAGCAGGGTCAGGTTCTGCAAGACGGTATCAACGAGCTGGGCGCAATGTCCTCCTGGCTGGCTGCTGCGACCTCTTACAGCACCAACGACTGCCCGATGATCCCGTTCTACATCTACTACTCCATGTTCGGCTTCCAGCGCGTCGGCGACATGGCGTGGGCAGCCGGTGACCAGCAAGCCCGTGGCTTCCTGCTGGGCGCGACCTCGGGTCGTACCACCCTTAACGGCGAAGGTCTGCAGCACGAAGATGGTCACAGCCATATCCTGGCGAACACCATCCCGAACTGCATCTCCTATGACCCGTCCTACGCCTATGAAGTAGCGGTTATCGTCCAGGACGGCCTGCGTCGCATGTACGGTGAGAAGCCGGAGAACGTCTTCTACTACATCACTACCCTGAACGAAAACTATGCCATGCCGGCCATGCCGGAAGGTGCAGAAGAGGGTATTCGCAAGGGTATCTACAAGCTGGAAACCGTTGCCGGCACCAAGGGCAAGGTACAGCTGCTGGGTTGTGGTTCCATCCTGGGTCATGTGCGCACCGCCGCCCAGATCCTGGCCAGCGAATACGGCGTGGGTTCCGACGTGTTCAGCGTCACCTCCTTCAACGAACTGGCCCGTGACGGTCAGGACGTGGATCGCTGGAACATGCTGCACCCGACCGCCGAGGCTCGCGTACCCTACATCGCGACCGTACTGGGTTCCGAAGCCACCATAGCCGCGACCGACTACATGAAGTCCTTCGCTGATCAGGTGCGTGCCTTCGTACCGACCGAGCACTACCGTGTGCTGGGTACCGACGGTTACGGCCGTTCCGACAGCCGTGCGAACCTGCGTCGTCACTTCGAAGTGAACGAATTCTACGTGGTTGTTGCTGCCCTGACCGAACTGGCCAAGCGCGGCGAGATCGACAAGCAGGTTGTGGCTGACGCCATCGCCAAGTACGGCATCGATGCCGACAAGGTCAACCCGCTGTACGCGTAAGAGGATCGAGTGCAGTGCCGGGACACATTGCCCGGCACTGCCTTGCAAAGGTTAACGCGACAGACGCGTAAGAGGATAAAGCACTATGTCCAAACAGATTATGGTTCCGGATATCGGCGCCGATGAAGTTGAAGTCACCGAGATCATGGTGGCCGTGGGTGACAAGGTCGAGCTCGACCAGTCCCTGATTGCCGTGGAAGGTGACAAAGCCTCCATGGAAGTACCGGCACCGGCTGCCGGTATCGTCAAAGAGATCCTGATCAAGGTAGGTGACAAGGTTGCCACCGGTTCCCAGATCATGATCTTCGAAGCGGAAGGCGCTGCTGCGCCGGCGCCTGCCCAGGCTGCCGCCCCGGTTGCTGCTGCCGCTCCCGCCGCCCCTGTTGCCGCCGCGCGCAAAGATGTGCACGTACCGGACATAGGTGACGACGAAGTGGACGTGACCGAAATCATGGTTGCCGTGGGCGACATGGTTGAAGCCGACCAGTCCATCATTGCCGTGGAAGGTGACAAGGCCTCCATGGAAGTGCCGGCGCCGTTCGCGGGCCGCGTGGTCGAGATCAAGGTTGCCGCTGGCGCCAAGGTGTCTACCGGTTCTCTGGTGATGGTATTTGAAGTGGCGGGCGCTGCTCCTGCCGCCGTTGCTGCGCCGGTTGAGACTGCTGCCCCCGTGGCTGCTGCCCCTGTGGCCGCCGCTGCCAAAGAGGTCAATGTACCTGACATCGGCGGTGACGAAGTCGAAGTGACCGAGATCATGGTCGCCGTGGGTGACAAGGTCGAAGCCGACCAGTCCCTGATCGCCGTGGAAGGTGACAAGGCCTCCATGGAAGTGCCTGCACCGTTCGCCGGCATCGTCAAAGAGATCAAGGTGAAGGCGGGTGACAAGGTCTCCACCGGTTCCCTGATTATGGTATTCGAAGTGGCTGGCGCGGCCCCTGTTGCTGCTCCGGTTGCTCAGGCTGCCGCCCCGGTCGCTGCTGCCCCTGTTGCAGCTGCTCCGGCACCGGTTGCCCAGGCTGCTGCTTCTTCCGACTTCGTTGCCAATGACGCTTACGTACACGCCGCACCGGCCGTACGTCGTCTGGCCCGTGAGTTCGGTATCAACCTGGCCAAGGTGAAGGCTTCTGGTCGCAAGGGTCGCATCGTCAAAGAAGACGTGCAGGCCTATGTGAAGGATGCGGTCAAGCGTGCCGAGTCTGCCCCGGCAGCCGGTACCGGCACTGGCAACGGCATGAGTGTCCTGCCATGGCCCAAGGTTGACTTCAGCAAGTTCGGCCCGGTCGAAGAGCTGGAATTGACCCGGATCCAGAAGATCTCCGGTCCTGCCCTGCATCGCAACTGGGCCATGATCCCGCACGTCACCCAGTTCGACGAAGCTGATACCACCGAGCTGGAAGCGTTCCGCAAAGAGCAGAACGCGATGCTCGAGAAGCAGAAGTCGGACGTGAAGATCACCCCGCTGGTGTTCATCCTGAAAGCGGCTGCCAAGGCCCTGGAAGCACACCCACGCTTCTGCAGCGCCCTGTCCGAAGACGGCAGCAAGCTGATCATGAAGAAGTACATCCACATCGGTGTAGCGGTAGACACTCCGGGGGGCCTGGTGGTTCCTGTGGTGCGTGACGTCAACAAGAAGGGCATCTACGAGCTGTCTCGCGATCTGGCCGAGATCTCCAAGAAGGCTCGTGCCGGCAAGCTGACCGCTGCCGACATGCAGGGCGGTTGCTTCACCATCTCCAGCCTGGGTGGCATCGGCGGTACCAGCTTTACCCCGATCGTCAACGCGCCGGAAGTGGCCATCCTCGGTGTTTCCAAGTCCGAGATGAAGCCGAAGTGGAATGGCAAGGAGTTCGTGCCTCGCCTGATGCTGCCGCTGGCCCTGAGCTATGACCACAGGGTCATAGACGGTGCTGACGGAGCCCGCTTCGTCACCACCTTGAGTGGTGTGTTGTCCGACATTCGTCGATTGGTCCTGTAAGTGAGAGGGCGGGCCCAGAGCCTGCCCTTTTTACTTCTCATTTCATTAACAGGATTGTAAACTTGCCCCGTTTTTTCACGGTTGCAGCCGCCTTGTTTGGCATTTAGTTGGCATAAGACTGCGCCGTCCGGGGATATATAAGAACGACAAAGAGGTCATGATGAGTAAAGAAATCAAAACTCAGGTCGTAGTACTGGGTGCTGGCCCTGCCGGTTATTCCGCTGCTTTCCGTGCCGCCGATCTGGGTCTGGATACCATTATCGTCGAGCGTTACTCCACCCTGGGTGGCGTCTGCCTGAACGTGGGTTGTATCCCGTCCAAGGCACTGCTGCACGTCGCCAAAGTCATTGAAGAAGCCAAGGCGCTGTCCGAACACGGCATCATCTTCGGTGCCCCGCAGACCGACATCGACAAGGTTCGCCTGTGGAAAGAGAAGGTCATCAACCAGCTGACCGGCGGTCTGGCTGGCATGGCCAAGATGCGCAAAGTTCAGGTGGTCAACGGTTTCGGCAAGTTTACTGGCCCGAACACGCTGGAAGTGGAAGGTGCCGACGGCAAGACGACTGTGACCTTCGACAACGCCATCATAGCGGCCGGCTCCCGTCCGGTGAAACTGCCCTTCATCCCCCATGATGACCCGCGCGTATGGGATTCAACCGATGCGCTGGAACTGACTTCCGTACCAGGCAAGCTGCTGGTGATCGGTGGTGGTATCATAGGTCTGGAGATGGGTACCGTTTACTCTTCCCTGGGTTCCGAGATCGACGTGGTGGAATTTGCCGACCAGCTGGTACCGGCTGCCGACAAAGACATCGTCAAGATCTACACCAAGCGCGTTGCCAAGAAATTCAACATCATGCTGGAGACCAAGGTCACTGCAGTTGAAGCCCGTGCAGATGGCCTGTATGTCTCTTACGAAGGCAAGCACGCCCCGGCCGAGCCGGTTCGCTACGATAACGTGCTGGTTGCCGTAGGTCGTGTGCCGAACGGCAAGCTGATGGATGCCGAGAAGGCCGGCGTTGCCGTGACCGAGCGCGGTTTCATCGAGGTGGACAAGCAGCTGCGTACCAACGTGCCTCACATCCACGCCATCGGTGACATCGTCGGTCAGCCTATGCTGGCTCACAAGGGTGTTCACGAAGGCCACGTTGCGGCCGAAGTGATCGCCGGCAAGAAGCACTACTTCGACCCGAAAGTGATCCCATCCATCGCCTATACCGAGCCGGAGATGGCCTGGGTTGGCCTGACCGAGAAGGAAGCCAAGCAACAGGGGCTGAACTTCGAAGTCGCCACATTCCCGTGGGCTGCGTCCGGTCGCGCCATTGCCTCTGATTGCTCCGACGGCATGACCAAGCTGATCTTCGACAAGGAGAGCGGCCGCGTCATCGGTGGTGCCATTGTCGGTACCAACGGTGGTGAACTGCTGGGTGAAATCGGTCTGGCCATCGAAATGGGTGCCGACGCCGAAGACATCGCCCTGACCATCCATGCTCACCCGACTCTGCACGAGTCAGTGGGTCTGGCAGCAGAAGTGTTCGAAGGCTCCATCACCGACCTGCCGAACGCCAAGGCCAAAAAGAAGAAGTAATTTTCTTCTCGCAGCCAACATGAAAAAAGCCGCTCTCAGGAGCGGCTTTTTTGTTTTTGATGAATAAAGAGATTTGTTCGGGGCCGATTGCTATGCTGAGGGCTGTTACTTCACGCGATGGATCCTGCGATGCAAACACCGGCCACTCCTGACAACGAACGCCTGCGCCTCGATGCGCTGCGCCGTATGGCCATTCTGGATACCTCTGCCGAAGAAAGATTCGACCGGATCACCCGCATGGCCCGCAACATGTTCGATGTGCCCATCTCGCTGGTGTCGCTGGTGGATGAGGATCGGCAGTGGTTCAAATCCTGCTGTGGTTTGCCTGTGCCGGAGACGCCACGGGATATCTCCTTCTGTGGTCATGCCATTCTTGGCGATGACCTCTTCGTGGTGGAGGATGCGACCCGGGATCTGCGCTTCGCCGACAATCCACTGGTATCCGGGGATCCCCACATACGTTTCTATGCGGGCAGCCCGTTGCAGATTGGGGAGGGGTACAAGTTGGGGACCCTGTGCATAATAGATCGCAAGCCGCGCCTGCTGGATGAGCGTCAGCGGGACTTGCTGACGGACCTGGCCGGCATGGTGGAGCGCGAACTGGCGGCGATCCAGCTGGCCACCATGGATGAGTTGACCGGCATCACCAACCGGCGCGGTTTCATGCTGCTGGCACACAAATGCCTGCAACTCGCCCATCGTCAGGGGAGAGCGGCGACCCTGCTGTTTCTCGACCTCAACCGGTTCAAGGAGATCAACGATCGGCTGGGGCACGACGTCGGTGACGATGCCCTGCGACAGATGGCGAGCCTCATGTGTGGCGTATTTCGTGATGCAGACATCTTTGCCCGACTGGGCGGGGACGAGTTTGCGGTATTGCTGCCGGGTACTGGGCCGGCAGAGGTGCCACGGGTGTTGGCACGGCTCGATGAGGCCCTGGGCGGGTTCAATCGGGAGAGCGGCAAACCCTATCGGCTGAGCTGCTCGGTCGGTGTGGGGCACTATGATGCGCTCTCGCCACCGGCGCTGGACCAGCTGCTGCAACAGGCGGACAAGCAGATGTACGATTGTAAAAAAGGGCGCTAGCAGCGCCCTTTTTTGGCCTGACCTGGAGGGCAGAAGGTTCCATTGCCCCCATTGCTGCCATCACTGACCCGGATCCGGGTATCGTCCACGCTGACATCGGCACCGTGCACCCGCACTGGCCCGCTGCTGCAGGCGCAGAGCAGACTTCCCAGCAACATAGTCACCACCAGCTTGCTCATGATACCTCCTGTTATTTCCCTGATTATGGGGCATTTCCAGGCAGGGGCGGAGGCGAGTTTGCGCGTGTGCGTCATGGCTTGCCGCTGATATGACGAGGAGCGCCGCGGCGCTCCTCGTGTGAGGGGAAGAAGGGGTTACAGCCGGAAATTGCCCACCAGCTTGTCGAGCTCGCCGGAGAGTTGTTGCAGGCTGCGGCTGGCGTCGGTCAATTGGTGGGCTATGTCGGCAGTTTCCATGGTGAGCTGGTTGATGTCCTCCACGTTGCGATTGAGCTCGCCGACCACGCTCGACTGTTCTTCGGTGGCGGTGGCGACCTGGATGTTCATGTCGTTGATCTGGGTGATGTAAGCGGTGATCTGACCGAGTGCGCCATTGGCCTCGTCGGCCTGGGTCACTACCGCCAGGCTCTGGCTGCGGCCCTGAGTCATGGCGCTGACAGCACGGGCACTCTGATCCTGAAGCCGGTTGATCATGCCCTGAATTTCGGCGGTGGAGGCGGCAGAGCGGTTGGCGAGGTTGCGCACCTCGTCGGCCACCACGGCGAAGCCGCGGCCCTGTTCACCGGCGCGGGCTGCCTCTATGGCGGCGTTGAGGGCCAGCAGGTTGGTCTGCTCCGAGATGCTGCGAATGGTCTCCAGGATGCTGCCGATGGAGTCGGTCTGCGTCGCCAGCGACTCTATCACGCCCGCCACCTGTGCAATCTCGTCGGAAAGACCGACTATGCCGTGGCGGGCCTGGGCCACCACGCCAGCGCCCGCTTCAGCCTGGTCGTTGGCCTGTCTGGCCACCTCGGCGGCTTGCGAGGCGTTGCCCGCTATCTCGCTCACGGTTGCCCCCATCTCGTGGATGGCGGTGGCCACCTGCACTGTGCGGTCACGCTGGGCGGTGCAGTTTTGCTGGGTCAACTGCGCCTTGCTGGCCACTTCGTCGGCGGTGGCGGCGAGCTGGTGGGAGTTTCTGGCGACCTGCTCGATGGCGCTGTGGATCTTGCTGACGAAGTGGTTGAAGCTCTCAGTGATCTCCGCCAGCTCGTCGTTGCCAGTGAGCTTGGCGCGGGAGTCCAGCGCCAGATGCTCGGCGGCATAGCCGATGTATTGTTGCAGGAAGCCGACCCGATGCTTGAGGTTGATCAGGATGAGCACCGAGACCAGCAGCGAGATGAGGATGGCGCCGCTGATGATGGTGATCATCTGCATTCGTCCGCTGGCATAGCTCTGCTCACCACGCTGATGACGCTGCTGTGCCTGCTGGATCAGGCCATCGAGCAGGGTGTTGGCATCCTTGCGCATGGTGCCATAGGTGACCGTATAGCGATCCCGATAGATGCCTCTCGCCGCTTCCATGTCCCCTTTTTCCAGCGCCTGCAGCATGGGGTTCAGCTCGTTGCGCTCCATTCCTTCAAACTGGCTCAGCAATTTTTGCGCATCCGCTCTGGCCGCCGGGTCCGTCTGGGCGGTTACCGCCTGCTGCATGGCCTGACGCATCTCGGGAATGTCCTCGTCACGGGCATCTTTGACCCGACTGAGTACGCCCCGTTCATCCTTGAGGGAGGTATCTTGCAGCAGCATCATGTCGATCCCCACCCGCATGCGGGGGATGCGTGATACCACTTCCGCCATGGCGCGCATGGGGGTGGCCGTGTTCTGGTAGAGCTCGGTGGATTGCTGCTGAATGGAGCCCATGCTTCGCAGGCTGGCGCCACCCACGAGCAAGAGGGCGAGACAGGGCACTGTGACAGCCAGGATCAGCTGCAATTTGAGCGTCAGTTTACCTTCTAGCAAGGGAGTGCTCCTTCATGGCTGGCCATGATGTGGTCGATGAGGGTTGCTGCCAGTATAGATATGAATTGGCCGCCTCCCGGGCAAAGGCACGGGGAATGGGCCGCAAGCCGCATAAAAAAGGAGCGCCATGGCGCTCCTTTTTAGGTGTGACTCCCGACGCCGCTTACAGGCGGAAGTTGCCGACCAGCTTGTCCAGCTCGCCCGAGAGCTGTTGCAGGCTGCGGCTCGACTCGGTCAGTTGGTGGGCTATGTCGGCCGTCTCCATGGTGAGCTGGTTGATGTCTTCCACGTTGCGATTGATCTCGCCCACCACGCTGGATTGCTCCTCGGTAGCGGTGGCGACCTGGATGTTCATGTCACTGATCTGGGTGATGTGGGCCGTGATATAGCCAAGGGCGGCATTGGCTTCGTCAGCCTGGGCCACCACTTCCAGACTCTGGCTGCGACCCTGGGCCATGGCACTGACCGCGCGGGCGCTTTGCTCCTGCAGCCGGTTGATCATGCCCTGGATCTCGGCGGTGGAGGCGGCGGAGCGGCTCGCCAGATTGCGTACCTCGTCGGCTACCACGGCAAAGCCCCGGCCCTGTTCACCGGCCCGTGCCGCCTCGATGGCTGCGTTGAGGGCCAGCAGGTTGGTCTGCTCCGAGATGCTGCGGATGGTGTCGAGTATGCTGCCAATGGAGTCGGTCTGGTTGGCCAGGGATTCAATGACACCGGCGACCAGCTCAATCTCGCTGGAGAGGCCGACGATGCCGTGGCGGGCCTGGGCGACGACGACAGCACCCGCATCCGCCTGCTCGTTGGCCTGTCTGGCGACGTCCGCCGCCAGGGAGGCGTTGCCGGCGATCTCGCCTACCGTCGCCCCCATCTCGTGAATGGCGGTCGCCACCTGGACGGTACGGTCGCGCTGGGCGGTACAGTTGTGCTGGGTCAGCTGCGCCTTGCTGGCCACCTCGTTGGCGGTAGCGGCCAGTTGGCGGGAGTTGCTGGCGACCTGCTCGATGGAGCCGTGGATCTTGGCGACGAAGTTGTTGAAGCCGGTGGCAACCTGGGTCAGCTCGTCGTGGCCTTCTACTTTGAGGCGCTGGGTGAGATCGCCATCGCCACTGCCCAGTTCACGGAACAGGCGGGCCAGCTCGTTGAGCGGGCGGCTGACGGAACCGGCCAGCAGCATGCCGAGCAAGCCCATGCCGGCGGCGATGGCCAGGCTCACCAGCACAATGTGCAGTCGTGCCTTGTCCAGCTCGGCATAGATCTCGGCTTCCGGCACCTGGGCCACCAGATACCAGTCGAGCATGGGGATGTAGCTGGTGGCCAGTATCACGGCCTGGCCATCGACCTCGGCCTGGGTGGCGGCGAACGCTTGCTTGGTCAGAAGGTTGGTTGTGGTGCCGCTGGCCAGTCGGGTCAGGTTGTCCCGATCGATGCGGGCGGCATCCGGGTGCAGCTTCACCTTGCCGCTGCCATCTGTCATGAACACGAAGCCGCTGTCACCGATCCGGAAGTTGGCGAGCATGCTGACCATGCTGTCGAGGGACTTGGCGAGCCCCGCCAGACCGCGGCCGTTGAGCTGCTGGAAGTTGACGAACAGCTTCACCTCGCCATTGGTCTCGCGAAAGATGCTGAGCATCAGGTCTTGCGGGCTCTTGGTATAGCCGTAGAACCAGGCGTCCTGCTCAGGGGTCAGGTTGCGCAGGAAGCCATCCTGGTTGTAGTAGGCCGCGCTCTGCCGATCGGCGAAGGAGGCGGTCACCAAATCATACTGGGCCGTCATGTCCTTGAGCTGATCGATGAGGATGGACTCCTGCTCCCTGAGCATGCCGCGGGCGACCCAGTCCAGCACGAAGCGGTCGTTGGCCAGCTGTCTGGCGGCATTGGCGACCGAAGTCAGGTCCTTCTCGATCTCCTTGCCGATACGCTGGGTCAGGTTGGGCAGCTCCTGCTCGAACATGCGGGTTTCGATCAGTTGTTGCGCCGAGCGCTGGCTGAAGTAACCCACCAGCAGGCAGGAGAGCACCACGGCCAGGGTGACGGTGGCCAGAATTTTCTGTTTGAGTGTCAGGCGTGCAAGCATGGGAGTGACTCAGAAGTGTGGAGACGGGATTGAGCACATATTAACGGCAGTGTGGTGATGCCCTTGAGGGGCTAACCGGTTTTATTGATGGATTGCGTTTGCGCTCACAGAGGCGTGCTGGTGCAGCTCCGGTTTATCAACGAACAGCGCCTCCATCGCAGCCCTATATTGCTGTCGTGGCTGTTGCGGTTAGATTTTCGCACTTTATAGTAAGCGTCACTGATTACTTGGCTCGCACTGGATTCCATGGAAAATCATATGCGCATCTTTCGTCGGGGATGGACCCACCTGTTTCTGATTTTGCTGGCAGGCTTGCCACTCATGGCAGCGGCCCAGTCCGAACGGCCCAGGATTGCCCTGGTGCTGAGCGGTGGCGGTGCCAAGGGGTCGGCTCATATCGGCATCCTCAAGGTGCTGGAGGAGAAGCGCATTCCGGTGGATATCATAGTGGGCACCAGCATGGGCTCCTACGTGGCGGGCATGTACGCCATGGGGCTCAGCGCCGAGGAGGTGGAGCGCACCACCCTGGCTATCGACTGGAACAAGGGATATCAGGACAAGGTCGGTCGGGACGAGCTATCCCTGCGCAAGAAGCAGCAGAGCGAGAAGTATCAGCTGCGCACCGATATCGGTGTCAACGGTGACGCTGTCCAGTTTCCGGATGGATTCTTCCAGGGCCAGTCCATGGCCAGCCTGCTGCGCCACGCCACGTCCAACCTGCCGGCCCAGAAGAGCTTCGACGACCTGCCCATCCCCTATCGCGCCGTGGCAACCGACATGGAGACTGTGACGCCCTTCGTACTGGAGGGGGGCAGCCTTGCCAAGGCGATGCAGGCATCCATGTCCATTCCCGGCGCCCTCAAGCCAGTGGAGTGGGAGGGACATATCCTGGCCGACGGCGGTACTGTCAACAACATGCCGGTGGACGTGGCCAAGGGGATGGGAGCCGACGTTGTGATAGCCGTGGATATCGGTGCCAGGTTGCGCACCCGGGAATCCCTCAAGTCCGGCCTCGCCATGATAGATCAGCTCACCACCTACATGACCCAGGTCGGCACCGACAAGCAGAGGGCGCTGCTGGGGCCGCAAGATATTCTGCTGACCCCTGAATTTGGCAACATGGGTATCGCAGACTTTTCCCTTATGCCGGAAGGGATCAAGCAGGGGGAGGCGGTGGCCAACCGCGCCGCTACCCAGCTCGATGCGCTCTCCCTCTCGCCCCGGGAGTACGCCGTCTATCGCAACCAGAAGCTGAGCCGCCGTGCCGAGCGCAGCGGTCAGCCCGCCTACTATATCGACAAGGTGGAGATCCTCAACAAGTCACGCCTTTCCGACGAGACGGTGCGCGCCATGTTGAAGGTGAAACCCGACAAGATACAGACCAATGAAAGCCTGGAGGCGGGCATTCGCCGCCTCTACGCTCTGGAGTCGTTTGACCGCATCACCTATGAGGTGGAAGAGCGCGACGGAGAGAACGTGCTGGTGGTGGATGCCAGCGAGAAAAACTGGGGACCGGGCTACCTCAACTTCCAGTTTGGCTTCTCCGACGACTTCGAGAGCAGCTCCAACTACAACGTCGGCATGTCCTACACACTCACCAACTTGAATGAGTGGGGCGCCGAGTGGCTGACTGAGGCCTCCCTGGGCACCGCCAAGCACCTCAAGACCGACTTCTATTCGCCGCTGGAGCCTTCCCAGACCTTCTACGGCGAGGCGAGCCTGGCCTATGACAAGACCCAGCGCCGGATTTTCATCCCTGAAGACCCGAACGGTGCTAATGATGTGAGCTATATCGACTCCGAATACAGCTTCACCAGCGCCGATTTGGCGGTGGGCTGGAATCGGCAACCCTGGAGTCGCCTCTCGCTGGGGCTGGAGGGAAAGGTCGGCAGTATAGATATCCGCAACGTGAAAGGCGCAGACACGGATGCCTCCTCCTGGGGCCCTTATGTCCGCTTCGAGCACGATACCCTCGACAGCCGCTACTTCCCCTATCAGGGTGTCTACTGGAACATCAAGGGGGGATACTCCACCGTCCGGCTCGATGACGTCGACGAGATAAATGATCGCTATGAAGGGATCAACTACCACCTGGCGATGATCAAGCCCTGGTCTTGGGACAGGCACAGCCTGAACCTGCTGCTGGAAGGGGGCGGCTCCACCTCGCAGGAAGAGTATCCGCTGTTCGTGCAGGATCTGGGGGGGCTGTTCCGTATGTCCGGTTTCCAGCGCTACCAGCTCAGCGGTCGCTACAGTCTGTTTGGCGGGCTGCGCTACATCTATCGGGTGGTCGACAACGACTTTGGTGCGCTGCGGGCGCCGCTCTATCTGGGGGGCTCCCTCGAGCAAGGAGGGGTGTGGGACAAGGGGGAAGACATCAGTATCGAGAGTTCCTTCACCGGAGGATCCGTCTACGTGGGGATAGAGAGCTTCCTCGGCCCCATCTTCCTCGGTTATGGCATAGCGGAGGGAGGCAACAACATGTTCTATCTGCAATTGGGCACCACATTCGAATAACGGCCAAATGATGCCTTTTTGTTAACTTATTTCTTGCCTGGCTTTTATGTGGCGACAAAATGTGAGCAAGTTTAATTGGTTAGCCTGGCTTGTTGAATATCTGTACAGGGTTTGGATTTTAATTACTCGTTAAAACTTATATAGTGAGGGGCACCCTACGGGTGTCCCGCAAGGACGATCGCCGCGAGCCTGGGCGAACCCAAAAAAAGACCAAAGAGGAATTAGTCGTGCTTGAAACATACCGTAAACACGTCGCAGAACGTGCCGCCGAGGGCGTGGTTGCCAAACCTCTGGATGCAGAGCAGGTCGCCGCCCTGGTTGAACTGATCAAGAACCCGCCCGCTGGCGAAGAAGACTTTCTGAAAGAGCTGTTATCCTCCCGAATTCCACCAGGTGTTGATGAAGCGGCTTATGTCAAAGCCGGTTTCCTCACCGCCATCGCCAAGGGCGAAGCCCACTCTCCCATCCTGACCGCCGCGCAAGCCGTTGAGCTGCTGGGCACCATGCAGGGTGGTTACAATATTCAGCCGCTGATCGACCTGCTGGACCATGCCACCCTGGCCCCTCTCGCTGCCAAGGGTCTGTCTCACACCCTGCTGATGTTTGACTCCTTCCACGACGTGGAAGAGAAGGCCAAGGCGGGCAATGCCCACGCCAAGCAGGTGATGCAATCCTGGGCCGATGCCGAGTGGTTCCTCTCTCGTCCCGAGCTGGCCGAGAAGATCACTGTGACCGTGTTCAAGGTGACCGGTGAAACCAACACCGATGACTTGTCCCCTGCGCCGGACGCCTGGTCCCGTCCCGATATTCCGCTCCATGCCCTGGCCATGCTGAAAAATGCCCGCCCCGGCATCACTCCGGACAACGACGGTACTGTCGGCCCCATCAAGACCATAGATGCCCTGAAAGAGAAGGGCTTCCCGCTGGCGTATGTCGGCGACGTGGTCGGTACCGGCTCTTCCCGTAAATCTGCCACCAACTCTGTGCTCTGGTTCATGGGTGACGACATTCCGTTCGTGCCGAACAAGCGCGCCGGCGGTGTCTGCCTCGGCGGCAAGATTGCACCCATCTTCTTCAACACCATGGAAGATGCGGGCGCCCTGCCCATCGAAGTGGACGTCTCCAAGCTGGAGATGGGCGATGTCATCGACATCTATCCCTTTGCCGGCAAGATCTGCAAGCACGGCACCGATCAGGTGCTGGCCCAGTTTGAACTGAAAACCGACGTGCTGATCGACGAAGTGCGCGCCGGTGGCCGTATTCCGCTGATCATAGGTCGCGGCCTGACCGACAAGGCCCGCGAAGCCATGGGCCTGCCGTTCTCCACCGTATTCCGTCGTCCTGTGCCTGTGGCCGATACCGGCAAGGGTTACACCCTGGCCCAGAAGATGGTGGGCAAGGCGTGTGGCGTGCAGGGCATTCGTCCCGGTACCTACTGCGAGCCCAGAATGACCACGGTCGGCTCCCAGGACACCACGGGCCCCATGACCCGCGATGAGCTCAAGGACCTGGCCTGCCTCGGCTTCTCCGCCGATCTGACCATGCAGTCCTTCTGCCACACAGCCGCCTATCCCAAGCCCATCGACGTGCAGACTCACCACACTCTGCCGGACTTCATCATGAATCGCGGTGGTGTGAGCTTGCGTCCGGGTGATGGCGTCATCCACTCCTGGTTGAACCGCATGTTGCTGCCGGATACCGTCGGTACAGGTGGTGACTCCCATACCCGTTTCCCCATCGGTATCTCCTTCCCGGCGGGCTCCGGTCTGGTGGCCTTTGCCGCCGCGACCGGCGTGATGCCGCTGGACATGCCGGAATCCGTGCTGGTGCGCTTCAAGGGCGAGTTGCAACCGGGCATCACCTTGCGTGACCTGGTTCATGCCATCCCTTATGCCGCCATCCAGAAAGGGCTGCTGACCGTCGAGAAAGCGGGCAAGAAGAACATCTTCTCCGGCCGTATCCTCGAGATCGAAGGTCTGCCGACCCTGAAGGTGGAGCAGGCGTTCGAGCTGGCTGACGCCAGTGCCGAGCGTTCCGCGGCCGGTTGCACCATCAAGCTGGATCAGGCGCCGATCACCGAGTACCTCAAGTCCAATATCGTCATGCTGAAATGGATGTTGTCCGAAGGCTACGGCGACCCGCGCACCATCACCCGCCGTATCCGGGGGATGGAGGAGTGGCTGGCCAAGCCTGTCCTGCTGGAAGCGGACAAGGATGCCGAGTATGCCGAAATCATCGAGATCGATCTGGCCACCATCAAGGAGCCCATCCTGTGTGCGCCGAACGATCCGGACGATGCCCGTTTGCTGAGCGACGTCGCTGGCAGCCAGATCGATGAAGTCTTCATCGGTTCCTGCATGACCAACATCGGCCACTTCCGTGCCGCCGGTAAATTGCTCGAGAAGTATCAGGGCGAACTGCCGACCCGCATGTGGATTGCACCGCCCACCAAGATGGACAAGGATCAGCTGACCGAAGAGGGCTACTACGGCATTTTCGGTCGCGTCGGTGCTCGCATCGAGATCCCGGGTTGTTCCCTGTGCATGGGCAACCAGGCGCGCGTGGCGGAAGGGGCTTCTGTGGTCTCTACCTCCACCCGTAACTTCCCGAACCGTCTGGGTAAAGGTGCCAACGTCTACCTGGCCTCTGCCGAGCTGGCCGCCGTTGCCGCCATCCTTGGCAAGATCCCGACCGTTGCGGAGTATCTGCAGTACGCCAAGACCCTGGATGCCACTGCGGCCGATACCTATCGCTACCTCAACTTCAACGAGATCGCCTCCTATACCAAGAAGGCCGATGCGGTGATCCTGCAACAAGCGGTATAAGATTCCGGCATTCGCCGTCATCTGATGCAAAAGAGCCCCGGCAGTGCCGGGGCTCTTTTTATTGGGTAACAGGGCTGCATACGATGCATACAGACACAAATATTTATTCAGGATAAGTGGTTCGGATGGCAAGCTGAGGTAAGCTGCATCCCTCCTTTTGTCCTGCATTGCCAGAGAGAAGAGAGGGAGATCCCCGCGACAGTCACTGCGGGAAAACAGGGGGAAGGCCCGGTCAGCGCAAACTGGTGGGGCTTGTCGTCATAACCACATTGCCGTTTGCCTGATGCTCACCTGATCCGGGCTGGCGGGCCGTTTCTTTGGATGAATCGGTTATGCATTTTTTTTATATCGATCTCTCCCGCCGCTGGCTTCGGCTCTGCTGCGCCCTCATGGTGTTCATCCTGCCGCTGCTGGTGGGAGGATGGGCAACGCACAAAAGCTATATGGAGGAGCTGGAGTCCGGTTCCGCGGCCGCCGCCCACAAGGCGATGACGCTCATGGAAAACATGCTGGATCACGCCGAGCGAGCCAATCGTCAGGTGCTGCCGCTGGTGGGCGCGCCTTGTGACGAAATCAATTTCCAACTGCGTGAGCAGGTCGCACTGGTGCCTTTTGTTCGCTCGGTCAACCTGGTCAAGGAGGGGATACTGTACTGCACCTCCCTGTTTGGCTCTGTGCGTGAGGTCGATGATGCCAGCCCCTATATAGCGCGCAAGTTGCTGCTGATGCGTGGCAATCAGGTGCGGGCCAATCATCCCTTGCTGATAGTGCGCAGTGAGCAGGGAAGAAATGCAGCCTTGAGCGCTATCGATGGGGAATACCTGAGCGTCATGCTGACCCTGAGCCATCACGCCGGCAATCTCTTCATGCGGGTGGGCAGCACCTGGTTTGATGAAGCAGGCCACTATCTGGACAAGGCCCCCGACCTGCATGCTCTGGCCAGAACCGAGCTGACTTCACCACATTACCCCTTCTCCATTCATGCCGGTTACGTGACCCTGGCTTACTGGCATTCGCTGTGGGATCACAAATCTCTGATCCTCTCTCTGCTGTGCGGTCTCTCGTTAGCCTTTGCACTGCTGGTATGGTGGCTGCTGGGCCGCCCGGGTTCCCCGGTCGGCGAGTTGCGCAGAGCGCTGCGGGCCAAGGAGTTTGAGCCCTATCTGCAACCTCTGGTCACCACGAGTGACACCAGGTTGATGGGGGTGGAAGTGCTGATGCGCTGGCAGCATCCCAATTCAGGTCTTATCCGTCCCGACCTCTTTATTCCCCAGGCGGAGGAGTCCGGGCTGATAGTGCCCATGACGACCCTGATCATGAAGAAGGTGGCCCAGGTGTTGAGCCGGGAGCAGGCACGCCTGCCCGATGGCTTTCACATCAGTTTCAATATCAGCGCGGCCCACTGTCGCGACCTGGCCTTGCTGCAGGAGTGCCGCACTTTTCTGGCGCAGTTTGCCCCCGGCAAGATAGTACTGGTGCTGGAGCTGACCGAACGTGAGCTGCTGGTGGTGGATCCGAATACCCTCTCCCTGTTCCGGCAACTGGATCAGATGGGGGTCAAGCTGGCCATCGATGACTTCGGAACGGGTCACTCCAGCCTCTTCTATCTACAGCAGTTCCACGTGGATTATCTGAAGATTGACCAATCCTTTATCGGGCGTATCGGTACAGAGTCACTCTCCGAGCACATAGTGGCGAATGTCATCGACCTGGGCGCCAGACTGGGCTTGTTACTGATAGCGGAAGGGGTCGAGAGCGAATTGCAGGCCGCCTATCTGAGAGCCAAGGGAGTCGACTACATGCAAGGCTACCTGTTTGGTCGCCCCATGCCGCTCCAGCACTTCTGTGACGATTTACCACAGGGAGAGGCGAAGGCCCGGTTGCCAGAATCTGTACGGGGTATATCGAACGCGATCTGACTATGGGTCTCTTCACTGAGTCAGGGATGGCAGCCACTATGCCACTGGATCGACCGGGTGTTTGGCGGCTTGCTGGTGGGGTTCGGCATGCTGCTGGCACTGACCCAGCAATCGCGCTGAGGGAGTGGGGGAGTCATCCCCCTTATCCACCCCCGACTGTAGGGGCTTGTTTTTCATGCCTTGTGGTCCACTTTTCGGTAGAATTGCCGCTCATTTAGAAGTCAGATGAGGCGCGGTATGACGGTCAAGTTCCAGGCATTTCACAGCATCAAGGCGATCAACAATCGGGAGGTGCTGTTCAACTGGTCCAGGACCAACCCCCTCGGCGCCCTGGATCAGGTGTGGCGCCCGAAGAACCGCGACGAGCTGCAGGCGCTGCTGCGTGAATACCCGGAGCGCAAGCTGCGGCTGATCGGCTCAGGCCTCTCCTTCGAACCCATTCACAGCGTCTATGCCGAGGGCAGTCAGGCGCTGCTGGTGGATTTGTACCTGCTGCGCGGCCAGCTGGCGAAAACCGCCGATACCGTCACCTATCAGGCGGGGACGCCGCTCGATACCATCTACGCCGAGCTGATTGCCATGGAGCGGATGCTGCCGGCATCTCCCGGCGTCATAGGCATCCAGACGCTGGGCGGTGCGCTCAGCACAGGCACCCATGGTCAGGGGCTGCACCAGTCCGCCCTGTGCGATGCCGTGGAGGCGATGACTGTGATGCTGGCCAGTGGCGACATCGTCCAGGTCGATCGCACCGATCCGCGCTTCGGTGCCTTCGTAATGGGGATGGGCATGCTCGGCATATTGCTCGACGTGCGCCTTCGCACCGTGCCTAACCGCATCATGCGCTGCACCAAGTTCACCACCGACTATCCCTTCCTGCTCGAGCACAACGAGCGGCTCAATCGCGAGCACGGCTTCGTGAAGAGCTGGTGGTTCGCCTGGACCGGCGAGAGCCACATCTGGCTGGTGGATCCCGCTTCCGAGGAAGAGGTGGCCCGTTACCGCGCCGCCGGCAGCGAGCCGCTGCTGCTGGATGGCGATATCGACGCCCGCATGAACGCCACCATAGATGCCACCCTGCAGAAGATGGCGAAAGATACCAAGGATGAGGCGCTGGCCGGCGAGCACTTCGAGACGGTGCGCCGCTTCAAGGATGCCTCCGATCTGGTGGGCAACGTTTACCAAATTCTCTGCAAGGGGATCCCCGCACCCCAGATCAACTGTGAGGTGGCGGTGCCGCTGCATCGCATGAACGAGGCGCTGGAGACCCTGCAAGCGTGGCAGCAGGCCAACCCGGGCGTATTGCACTACCCCTTTATCCTGCGCTGTACCGGTCCCTCCGAGGCCTGGCTCAGCGCCGCCTACGATAAATCGGTCTGCTGGGTCGGTTTTCTGGTCTATCTGGCGGCGGATGGCACCTTCGTCAACGGCTCCATGGAGCAGATGCGGGAGTTGCAGCAACTGCTGGTGCCCCTCGGTGGCATTCCCCACTTCGGTAAGCATCTGGCGATGGATCTCTACGACTTCCCGGCCCTGCTGCCGCGCTGGAACGACTTCCTGGCCCTCAAGGGCGAGCTCGATCCCCATGGCCGCTTCGAGAACCGCTGGCTCAGCGATCTGTTTGCCAACCGGTAAGGATTGAAAATGACCCATATGCAAGATACCCGAGTGCTCATCACCCTGCCGACCCAAGGGGAGTCATCGATATGACAGATATGCAAGACACCCGGATCCCCGTGACTCTGCTGACCGGTTTTCTCGGCAGCGGCAAGACCACACTGCTCAACCACTGGGTCAAGCAGCCGGAACTCGGCGAGTGCGCCGTGCTGATCAACGAATTCGGCTCTGTCGGGCTGGATCACCATCTGGTGCAGCAGGTGGACGAGCAGGTGGTGCTGCTCGACTCCGGCTGCATCTGCTGCTCGGTGCAGGGCTCCCTGGTGGAAGCGCTGCAGGGACTGTTCATGCGCGCCATCCAGCGCAAGATCAAGCCGTTCAAAAGGCTCATCATAGAAACAACCGGTCTGGCCGATCCGGCGCCCGTGCTCTTTACCCTGCGCGAAGAGGGCTTTATCGCCCAGCGCTACCGCTTCGACGGCACAGTCACAGTGGTGGATGCCGGTCATATCGAGCAGCAGCTGGCGGCGCAGTATGAGGCGGTGAAGCAGGTGGCGCTGGCGGATCTGCTGGTGGTGAGCAAGGGGGATCTGGTGGATGACGATCAGCTGGCGCGGGTCGAGGCCCAGCTGGCCGCCCTCAATCCGGCGGCCCCCATCGAGCGGGTCACCAACGGCGAGTTGTCGCCTGCGGTGCTGGAGAAGCTGGGTGCCTACAACGAGGCGGCGGGGCGCGATGTGCGCCAGCTGCTGGCCTGGCTGCGCACCGAATCCCCCAAGCAGGGGCTGGCCTCGCCGATGCAGCCGAAGATGAAGCCGTTCGCCGCCAAGGTGGGCACGGCCGCGCCCACCCACTTCGAGCACGGCAACATAGAGAGCTTCTCCCTGCGTATCGGCGAGCCGCTCAAGCCCTCCCGCCTGCTGGCCGCCATCGATGCGGTGCAGGTCCAATATGGCGATGCCCTGCTGCGGCTCAAGGGGATCTTGCAGCTGGAGGGCGAGAGCCAGCCCGTGGTGATCCACGGCGTACACGGCCAGCTCTATCCGCTGCAGGCATTGGGAGATTGGCCGGAGGGCAAGGCCCAGTCCCGGCTGGTGTTTATCGTGAAAAGTCAGGACAAGGCGGGGATAGAGCGGTTGTTCCTGGATACGCTCAAGGCCCCCGAGCCCAGTCTGGAAGAGCAGCTCAGAGCCATGCTCGGCCAGCCGGATGCCTGACAGGCTGATATGACCCGCTTTCGTGCGGGTCTTTTTTTATCTGAAGAGGAGGTGGCTGCTCATGCCCGATAGCACACACATGGTTACGCCTGCCCAACGCAAGTGGCTGCCGCCGCTGGCGGCGGTCGGCTTCTTCATGCAAACCCTGGATGGCACCATCCTCAATACGGCCCTGCCCAGCATGGCCGAAACCCTGGGGGAGAGCCCGCTGCAGATGCAGTCGGTGATCATCGCCTACATGCTGACGGTGGCACTGCTCATTCCCGCCTCTGGCTGGTTGGCGGACAGGTTCGGCACTCGCCGTATCTATCTGGCGGCTATCCTGCTGTTTACCCTGGGGTCTCTGGCCTGCGCCGCCGCCAATACGCTGCCCATGCTGGTGGCCGCACGGGTGTTGCAGGGGGTCGGCGGCGCCCTGCTGATGCCGGTGGGGCGCCTCGCCGTGCTGAGGGTCTACAGCAAGCACGAGTTGCTGCGGGTGATGTCGTTCGTCACCATCCCCGGGCTGGTGGGGCCGCTGATAGGCCCTGCGCTGGGGGGCTGGCTGGTGGAAGTGGCGAGCTGGCACTGGGTGTTTCTCATCAACCTGCCGGTGGGAATACTCGGCTTTATCGCCAGCTGGCACTTCATGCCCGACCTGCGTCAAGGAACGGCCAAGTTCGACTGGCAGGGCTTCGTGCTGTTCAGCGCTGGCATGGTGCTGGTGTCGGTGGGCTTGCAGGGGCTGGGGGAGCACAGCATCTCCACCGGTTGGGCGCTGTTTGCGTTGCTGTCCGGTCTGGCCGCCATGGCGAGCTACTGGCTCTATGCCGCCAATGCCGAGCAACCGCTGTTCAGTCTGGCGCTGTTCAAGACATCCACCTTC
>Ga0115550_1000169_pt1 | contig 60507 bp, 57 predicted proteins | sample COGITO_mtgs_1005_FD_87177 | JGI IMG/M metagenome (GOLD analysis project Ga0115550, IMG submission 87177) | Pelagic marine microbial communities from North Sea - COGITO_mtgs_100511 | ecosystem: Environmental > Aquatic > Marine > Epipelagic | place: Germany:Helgoland, sampling site Kabeltonne...
TGTAACCTCTCGTCACTTACGTGATCGTTTGTTTAAAGAGATGGAGAAGAATTTGGCCTTACGTGTAGATGAAACTGATACAGAAGATAAGTTTAACGTTTTTGGACGTGGAATTTTACATTTATCTGTACTGATTGAAACCATGCGTAGAGAAGGGTATGAATTACAAGTAGGAAGACCTCAAGTAATTATTAAAGATATTGATGGTGTAAAATCAGAACCTTATGAAACTTTATCTATAGATGTACCTGAAGAAGTTGCCTCTAAAGCAATTAATTTAGTTTCTCTAAGAAAAGGAGATTTATTAGTGATGGAGCCAAAGGGAGATTTACAACATTTAGAATTTACCATTCCATCTAGAGGATTAATTGGTTTGCGTAATAAAATTTTAACTGCAACAGCTGGTACAGCAATTATTAACCATAGATTTAGCGAATACGGAGCTTATAAAGGTGATTTCTCTGAAGACATTAAAGGAGCTATTGTATCTTCTGCTGCTGGTAAAGCTACAGCATACGCAATAGATAGATTGCAAGACAGAGGACGTTTCTTTATAGATATTAATCAAGAAATTTATATTGGTCAGGTTGTTGGAGAAAACAGCAAAGATTCTGATATGGGTGTGAATTTAATTAAAGGGAAACAACTAACAAACATGAGAAAATCTGGTACAGATGAGGCAATGAAAATTGCTCCTAAAGTAGATTTTTCATTAGAGGAATGTATGGAGTACATTAAAGGAGATGAGTATTTAGAAGTAACTCCAGAAAGCTTACGTATGCGTAAAATTACATTTAGACCATAAAATTTAAATTATAATTATATTACAAAAAGCTCAAGTTTTACTTGAGCTTTTTGTATTTTTTTTAAGTTCTGAAATGAGTTTAATTAATTACTCTAGACAGCTAGTTGAAATAAACTGACTGTTGCATTCTGGTAGTGCAAAGGGAGCTCTGAAGTATGTAGTAATTTTGATAGGCCTATAAAGTCAAAACCACATTTCTTATAGTGAGTTATGAGTCCAATATTCTCACCAACAGTGTCCATTCTAATGTATTTTTTATTTCTTCCTTGTGCATATTTTTTAGACCATGTTACAATCTCTTTCACTAAATTTCTACCTCTAAAATTAGGGTTTGTAGAGATTCTATGAATATAAATTGAAGGTGCCTCATTTTTAGCTCCCCAAATTTGAGGATCAGAATCAGTAGTTGCCCAAACACAAGCAATTTGTTGATCTATGATAAGTTTCCATTGTCTATTCTCGCTTATTTCTTTTTGAACTAGTTCTCTTTTAAATTTTGGCCAGGCAACCATAGATTTCTTATTTTGAAAATTAGTTGCTATTTCGTAAAGTTCGAATATGCGATCAATATCTTCAATTTGACTATTACAGATATTCATTATTAGGTAGTTTAGAATTTAGAGTTGTTACAATATGTCTTCATTGAGTTATATGTTAACTGAAGTGTAATAGTTTTTTTAGTTCACTAAAATCTTCAATTATTAGATCAGCATTTTTTAAAGTTTGATCAGCTGAAAATGGGTTCTTGTAACCAATGACAAAAATTCCAGCATCGTTGGCTGCTTTTATTCCATTGTCTGAATCTTCTATTACAATACAATTTTTCTTAGAAGTGCTTCCTAATATAGCAGCTTTTTCAAAAATTTCTGGATGAGGCTTAGAGACAGTCAAATCTGCACCACTAATTTTTGCAGTAAAATACTGATGTAAATGAAAGCGAGAAAAAACTCGTTCTATATTAACCATTGCAGAAGAAGAAGCTAAAACCAGGGTTTGTTTTTGCACGTAACAAAACTGAATGAATTCCTCTACTCCAGTTACCAAATGTAATGTTGAATCATTTTCAAAAAAATCTACATATCTTTTTCTTTTTTCTAGGACCAAATCTTCCGGAGTTGCCTCTAAATTAAAATGAGCTACTAATTTTTGAAAGGCATTAATAGTAGAAGAGCCAGTAATGGTTTTGTATAGTTTGTCTGAAACATCAACACCAATATCATTGAAGGTTTCATAGTATGCTTTTTTATGAATTTCTTCAGAATCTATGATTACTCCGTCCATATCAAAAATAACACATCGTATATTTTTTGGTAGTTTCATTTATTCTAAAAATTTAGCTTTTAGTGATGGTGTAGGGATCATACAATTTTCTTGTTTACCAAACCATTTATATCTATTTCTAGCTATATAATCATATAAAAAATCATTAAAAAAATCAGGTAAAAGTGAACATATTTGAAGGAGCTTCCAGTATCCTAAAAATTCCTTTGCAATCTTTAGAGCAGCATTAGATTTTGAATAATATGCTTCTTCAGGCACATACAATAGAATAGAATCTAATTTTGAGATGTCTATGCCCAATTCTTTTGTAATTTCTTTACCAGTTTTTGATTGTATTGCTGCAAATAAAAAAACACTCTTTTTATCATACTTAATAACTCTCAAAACAGCATCATTGCATAAGTTACAAACACCATCAAATAAAATGAGTTTTTTGTTTTTTGGAATGGTATCTATAAGTTTCATCATGTCAACAACAAAAATAATGCTTAAAAACTTAAAAATTAGTGTAACAATTTAATTTTAGAGACGTCTTATGTGAGATGCTAGTAAAAACTAGTCTGTAGTATTTTGTTTTAACATAAAATTAGTAGCAGCAATCATGCTCATTAGCTACTTTTATACAAAAATTAACAAACGCAAATGATTCGTATAAATAACCTCCATAAGTCATATCCTATTGGTAAAGATTCTTTACATGTTTTAAAAGGAATAGACTTACACATTAAAGAAGGTGAATTTGTTTCAATTATGGGGTCTTCTGGATCAGGAAAATCTACCTTACTAAATATTGTTGGTTTATTAGACGAACATGACGAAGGAGATTACTTTTTAAATGGGCAAGAAATTAAAAATTTAAATGAAAAAAAGGGTGCTGTCTTAAGAAATAAATTTTTAGGATTTGTATTTCAATCTTTTAACCTTATCTCATACAAAACTGCCTTAGAAAACGTTTCATTACCACTTTATTATAAAGGTGTGTCCAGAAAAGAGCGTCAAAAAATAGCCCTAGATTATTTAGACAAAGTAGGTCTTAAAGATTGGGCATCTCATTTACCTAACGAATTATCTGGAGGACAAAAACAACGAGTAGCGATTGCTAGAGCATTGGTAACTCAACCCAAGGTAGTCTTAGCCGATGAACCAACAGGAGCTCTAGATTCTACTACTACAGATTCTGTGATGGATTTGTTAAAAGACATTAACAACGAGGGAATGACTGTTTTTGTGATTACTCACGAAGAAGAAGTGGCAGACCAAACCAAACGAATTGTTCGTTTAAAGGATGGAATCATTATTAGTGACACCATCAACATACAAAGAAATCCAGTTAAAACTGTTTAACTATGTTCGATTTAGATCGTTGGAGAGAAATTTTTCAGAGTATTAATAAAAATAAGTTACGGTCTATAATGTCTGGCTTTACCGTTGCTTTTGCTATTCTATTATTTACATTATTATTTGGAGTTGTAAGCGGTCTTAAAAATACTTTTGAAGGTGCTTTTGTAGATAATGCTGTAAATTCTATGTTCGTAAGAGTTTGGAAAACTACAAAGCCATTCAATGGTTTGCAATCTGGAAGAAGAATTCAATTAAAGAATCCTGATTATGATTATATAGCTGAAAAATACGATTCTAAAATTGATTTGATGACAGCTAGAATCTTTAAAAACTTTAGCATTTCGTACAAAAATAAACAAGATAATTACAGTATAACTGCTGTTCATCCAGATCATCAATTCTTAGAAAAAACAATAATTACTGAAGGTAGGTATATAAATCAATTAGATATTAACGAATCTTCTAAAGTAATTGTAATTGGTAGATTGGTTAAATCCGACTTGTTTGGACAAAAACCAGCTTTAGGAAAAAGGGTCAATGTAGGTGGTATTTCTTATAAAGTAATAGGTATTTTCTCTGATGACGGAGGAGATAATGAAGAAAGAATTTCTTATATACCTGTTACTACAGCTCAAAAATTATATGGAAACAATGATTATTTAAATCAAATTAGAATTGGATATAACGAAGATTTAAACTTAGATGAAGCTATTGCTTTTGGAAAACTAGTTGAAAGAGATATGCGCAGTAAATTGGATATTCATCCAGATGACCAAAGCGCCTTGTCTGTGAGAAATATGGCAGAAGTAAGTAAAGGCGTCGATGTTTTTATGATAGCACTCTTTTTTATTGTAATATTTATAGGATCAGGAACTTTAATTGCAGGAATTATTGGAATTAGTAATATCATGATATTTGTTATTAAAGAAAGAACCAAAGAATTTGGAATTCGTAAGGCACTAGGAGCTAAACCTTCTTCTATTGTAGGAATGGTTGTACAAGAATCTGTTTTAATAACCACCATTGCAGGATATTTAGGATTAACCTTAGGCACCTATGTTTTAAGTTTAATTGGAAATAGTTTAGAAAAAGATTATTTTATTAAAGACCCAAGCGTAAGTCAAGGATTGGTAGTTGGAGCAACTTTCGTTTTAATTATATCAGGTTTAATTGCTGCCTTAGTACCTGCTAGAAAAGCGTCACAAATTAAACCAGTAGTAGCCTTAAGAGCAGATTAATATGAAGTTTTTATTTGATTCAGATACTTGGCAAGAAATTTATGGAGGAATCCGTAAAAATAAAACAAGAACTATTATTACTATAATTGGAGTTCTTTGGGGAATTTTCTTACTGGTAACTCTTCTGGGTGCATCAAGAGGATTAGAAAATAATTTTAAAACTATTTTTGGGGATTTTGCTACCAATAGTGTTTTTGTTTGGTCTCAAAGAACAGAATTACCTTTTAAAGGTTTTCAAAAAGGAAGAAGGGTTCGTCTAACAACCAACGATGTAGAAATTTTAAAAAGAGAATATAAAGAAATTAAATTTATTGCCCCAAGAAGTCAGACAAACAGTGCCATAACAAGAAGTTTTAAAACAGGTAGTTTTAATGTTTCAGGAGACCTTCCAGTATTAGATAAGGTTCAGAAGAAAGATTTAATTTACGGAAGATTTCTTAATCAAAATGATATTAAGTTAAAGTCTAAAGTTTGTGTAATTGAACAAGAAATATATGAACAATTGTTTGAGAAAGACGAACAACCTGTTGGAGAAATGGTTAATATTGGAAATATATCTTATAAAGTAATTGGTGTATATAAAAACGGTAACATATCTTTTGATGGTGCTGCAGCTTATATTCCTTTTACAACCTTTCAGCAAGTTTATAATAGAGCCAACAGAATTAGTTGGATGATGATTACAGCAAATGAAGGAGTAGATATTCTTCAGATGGAACAAGATATTTTGCTCACGCTCAAAAATATTCATAAAGTAGACCCAGAAGACCAAAGAGCTTTTGGTAGTGCAAATTTAGCAGTAGAAATAGGTAAAATAACTGGGTTTTTAACAGGAATGCAATTTCTCACTTGGTTTGTAGGTATCGCCACATTAATTGCAGGGGTTTTTGCCATAGGTAATATACTTTTGATAACAGTTAAAGAACGAACTAAAGAAATAGGAATACGAAGAGCTATTGGTGCAACTCCCATAGAGGTAAGAAGGCAAGTAGTATTAGAATCTGTATTTTTAACAACTGTTGCAGGAATGCTAGGAATTATTTTTGGAGGATTTGTTTTATTTCTCTTAGATTATTTTTTAGGTTCTGGTCCAGATCCTACATTAATTAATCCTACTGTAGATATTCCAGTTATATTAGTTGCATTTTTAATTCTTGTAGTGTTAGGAACTTTAATAGGATTAATACCCGCCTATATGGCAACATTAGTAAAACCAATAGACGCATTAAGAGACGAATAAAAATAAATTAATCAAAACTTATATAGATAATTAAGATGAGTAAAAGAGCAAAAATTATATTAGTAATAGTAGTCATTGCATTTGCAGGTGTTCTTCTATGGTTAGGAAGCAAAAACAAACAGGACATCCAAACATTCCAAACAGAAACAGCTTTTAAAGCTACAATTGTAAAGAAAACAGTTGCAACGGGTAAGGTAATTCCTTTAGAAGAAATTGATATAAAGCCCCAAATTACGGGTATTATAGATAAAATTATTTTACTTGAAGGTACTAAAGTGAAAAAAGGAGATTTATTGGCCACTGTAAGAGTTGTTCCAAATGAACAATCATTAATAAGCGCTAAAGGAAGAGTAGACAATATTGAGCTACGAGTAAAAAATGCTAAAATTTCTTTTGATAGAAATAAGCAGTTGTTTGACAAGGGTGTGTTAGCTACTTCTGCTTTTGAACAAGTTGAGCTTACCTTTGACCAAGCTAAACAAGATCTTATTAATGCCGAAAATGATTATAAAATTATTAAAAGTGGTTCTTCTGGAGTTGGTGTTGCTAATACAGACATTAGAGCTCAAATTTCTGGAACTATCTTAGAAATTCCTGTTAAAGAAGGAGATCAGGTAATACAAAGTAACAACTTTAACGCTGGTACAACTATTGCTTCAATTGCAGATATGAGTAAAATGATCTTTGAAGGAAAAGTAGATGAATCTGAAGTTAGTAAATTAGTAAAAGGAACAGCAATTGAAATATCTCTAGGTGCTATAGAAGAGAAAAAATTTCCAGCTAAATTGAATTTTATTGCCCCAAAAGGAACAGAAGAAGGTGGTGCTGTTCAATTTACAATAAAAGCAAATATTACCCTAGATGACAACTATTTTGTAAGAGCTAACTATAGCGCTAATGCAGAAATTGTTTTAGAACAACAAGATAGTGTTCTGGCTATTAAAGAAGCTTTATTACGTTTTGATAAAAAGACTGAAAAACCCTATGTTGAGGTAAAAATTGGAGATAATGAGTTTGAGAAAAGAGAATTAGTGCTAGGAATATCTGATGGTGTTAACATCATGGTGAAGTCTGGAATTACCGCTACAGACGAATTAAAAATCTGGAATAAAGCAAAAAAAGATAAAAAAAGTGATGAAGATCCTAGATAATAAAAAACATGATTATTTTTCTTAACTAAAAAAAGAACTCAAAGTTGAGTTCTTTTTTTAGTTAATAAGTATTCTATATCCCAATTCAAACCCTAAAATATTATAACCACTATTAGGTTTCTGAATATTAAAATTAGAAACATGGCCAACAGTAGTTCCAAGATAAAATTCTGATTTCTTATTTGTATATACTAGCCCTAAAGATACATTTTCGATAAAAGTAAAGCCCTTAGCTAATCGTTCAGACTCCAAATCTATGTAAGCAGCTCCCAAACCTAAAGTTGCCTCAAAAGAGATATTTTTAGTTAAAGATTTCCTCAATTGAAAACCTAGTTCAAATGCATACAAAGAGATATTTTTTTTTTGGGTGAACTTTTCACGTAAAAATTCATAATTAGGTTCGTCTGGAGTTATAAATTGTTCATTTAACAATTGATGTTGTGCCATTTGAAACTGTGGCTGAACAATGAGGTTTATATCCCAATTAATTCCTGTTCGTAAGGTATAAAACAACTGAAATTTATACACATTGGTCTTGTAATCGTAATCTTTATCAAAAAATAAGATATTATTTTGTTTTGCACTACTAAAAAGAATTCCAACTTTTTTTAATGAAAGTTGCTGCTCTTTTTTTTCTTGACTAGTAGCTAAAGAACTAAGAAATAATAATAAGATAAGAATAGGTTTATTCAAACTGCTTGGCTATTTTTTCAGCTTTTCTACTCTCAGAATAATCATAAAAACCTTCCCCAGATTTCACGCCTAATTTACCTGCTCTTACCATATTTATTAATAGTGGGCATGGTGCATATTTTGGGTTTTTAAAACCGTTATACATCACCTCTAAAATAGACAAACAAACATCTAAACCTATAAAATCAGCTAATTGTAATGGCCCCATTGGGTGCGCCATTCCTAATTTCATAACGGTATCTATTGCTGTAACTCCAGCAACACCGTTGTAGAGTGTTTCAATAGATTCATTAATCATAGGTAGTAAGATTCTATTAGCTACAAAACCAGGGTAATCATTTACTTCTACAGGTATTTTATGCACTTTTTTAGATAGGTCAACTATAAATTTTGTTACTTCATCAGAAGTATTATAGCCTCTAATTATTTCAACCAATTTCATAATAGGAACTGGATTCATAAAATGCATACCAATAACTTGGTCTGGTCTACTTGTTATTCCTGCTATTTGAGTAATAGAAATAGAAGAGGTGTTTGTAGCTAAAATGGTGTCTTCTGGGCAAACCTCATCTAATTCTTTAAAAATTTTTAATTTTAAATCTAAATTTTCAGTTGCAGCCTCTATTACTAAACTTGCATATTGTGTTCCTTCTTTAATAGAAGTATAGGTAGTAATATTTGCAAGTGTTCTATCTTTATCTATAGCAGTTATTTTCTCCTTAGAAACCATCCTATCTAAGTTTTTGGAGATTGCAGCAATACCTTTGTCAAGAGATTTCTGAGAAATATCAATCAATTGTACATTATAATTATATTGAGCAAAGGTGTGTGCAATTCCATTTCCCATGGTTCCAGCTCCAATTACAGCTATATTTTTCATATGTATTGTATTTAATAATTTTACTTTTTTATGATGATTCTTTTGTGGGCGTTTAAACGGGCTTTTTGTGTCAATTTTTTTACTCATTCTTCATATAAAGGATTTCTACTTCAATCCCTAACGCGCCTGTATTCTAAAATTTTAGAAGATAACGTTGCTTCTAAAAACAATCAATAATTCGCTGTGCTACTCTTAAGGCATTAGTACCTTGTTGTAAAGAAACCACAGGTTTTGTATTATTTTCAATAGCTGTAGCAAAAGACTCTAATTCATCTAAGATAGCATTGTTAGGAGTTACCTCAGGATTGTCAAAATATATTTGTTTCTTAACACCTTCTGCATTTTGGAGAATCATGGCAAATTCATCTGGGTTTTCAGGAACATCTTTCATTCTAACAACCTCAGATTTTTTTTCTAAGAAGTCTACAGAAATATAGGCATCTTTCTGAAAGAAGCGAGATTTACGCATGTTCTTCATAGATATTCTACTGGCCGTTAAATTGGCTACACATCCGTTCTCAAATTCTATTCTAGCATTTGCAATGTCTGGAGTTTCAGAAATAACAGTAACTCCACTTGCATGAATATTCTTTACAGGTGAATTAACCACACTTAAAATGATATCTATATCATGAATCATTAAATCTAATACTACTGGAACATCAGTACCTCTAGGATTAAACTCAGCCAAACGATGACACTCTATAAACATTGGAGAAACAATCATGTCTTGTACTGCGGTAAAAGCAGGATTAAAGCGCTCTACATGCCCAACCTGTCCTTTAACGTGCTTTTGGCTTGCCAAAGTTCTAATAGCTTCAGCTTCTACAACTGTTTTGGTAATTGGTTTTTCTATAAAAATATGACACCCTTTTTCTATTGCCTGTTTTGCACAGTCAAAATGAGAAAGAGTAGGAGTTACAATATCTACAACATCAACAGCTTCAATTAATTCTTCAATAGAATTAAAAGCATGAAATCCGAACTCTTTAGAAACTTTCTGAGCATTTTCTTTAGAAGGATCATAAAAACCTACCAATTCGTATTTATTAGATTGTTGTAGTAATTTTAGGTGAATCTTTCCTAAATGACCCGCACCTAATACTCCCGCTTTTAGCATAAAATTTGATTTTTTTGATGTTGTTTTTAAACCGATAACAAAGATACAATTTTATAGGAATTTAAAATCAATTATTCTATTTTTAGGCTTCTCTATAAAGTTATAAATTGAAAGATACTTCCAAACATCAAGGCCTTAGAAATCAGTTAGCAAACGTGCTAAAAAAGAAAGGAATTACCAACGAGAATGTGTTAAATGCCGTTAAAAAAATTCCAAGACATTTGTTTATTGATTCTTCTTTTGCAGATCATGCTTATCAAGACAAAGCATTTCCTATAGCAGCAGAACAAACCATCTCTCAGCCTTATACAGTTGCTTTTCAATCTCAAACCTTAGCAGTAAGTTCTGGAGATAGTGTCTTAGAAATAGGAACAGGATCTGGTTATCAGACAGCAGTTTTGTTAGAATTAGGAGCTATAGTTTATACCATAGAACGCCAACATGAGTTGTTTAAAAAAACCTCTTTATTTTTACCAAAGTTGGGATATAACCCTAAGAAATTTATTTTTGGAGATGGTTATAAAGGTTTGAAAGAAAAAGCTCCTTTTGATAAAATAATAGTAACAGCAGGTGCTCCTTTTGTTCCTAAACCATTATTAGCTCAACTAAAAGTGGGAGGGATGTTATTAATTCCTGTGGGTGATAAAAAACAAATTATGACATTGTTTCATAGAAAATCTCCAAAAGAATTTGATAAACAAGAGTTAGGAGATTTTGCTTTTGTTCCTATGCTTCAAAAAAAAGCATAATAAATAGCTTCAAACAAGAGTTATTATTTTGTAGCTCTTCTCCAAATAGCAGTTCTTCCAAACATAGAGAAACCAATATATCCTCTAATTTTTAGAGTGTTTTCATCTAATAATTGAATATAACACTTGTATTCTTTTCCATTTTTTGGATCTAAAATTTTTCCACCAGACCATTCATCACCATCTTTTTTTAAACCGGTTAGAATATTCATTCCTAAAATAGGTGTGTTTTTTCTTTCACCACTACAATTGATGCAAATAGCACCTTGATTTTCTGAATTTGTAATCTTAGTGATTTTAGCAAATGCCTGGTCATTTTTTTCATAAACTTCAATTACAGATTCCAGACGATTGGTTTCTTCATCAAAAGAATTCCAAGCACCAAAAATAGTTTGTGAAAAACCTGTAGTTATAAAAAATATACTGAGAATAGTTATTAAAATTTTTTTCATAATTTTTTGAAGATTGTATTAATTTTTTAATAATTTTTTTTATGGTATTAAAAGCTTCGCTTAATCAAAAGTGGCATCAAAATTTGAATCCCATTTTCCTTGTACACGCAAGATTTGTTCAATAATATCTCGTACACAACCTTCTCCACCTTTTTTATCAGAAATATATTTAGCTATTTGTTGAATCTCTGTTGCGGCATCATTAGGGCAGCAAGCTAAGCCAACCAATTTCATTACTGGGTAATCTGGCACATCGTCTCCCATATACAATACATTTTCAGATTGCAAATTGTACATATCTACCAATTCATGGTATTGTTCTATTTTATCATGTGCTCCCATATACACATCTTTAATTCCTAAATTTTCTAATCTAATTTTCACTCCTTCGTTTTTACCTCCTGTAATAATGCAGACTCTTAACCCAGCATTAACAGCAGCACGAAGTGCATAGCCATCTTTAATATTCATCTGACGAATTAATTCACCATTTGATAGTACGGTAACAATTCCATTAGTTAAAACTCCATCAACATCAAAAATGAGTGTATTAATTTGAGACAGGTATTGTTTATAGCTTTTTTCCATGATCTTGTATAGATTGGGTAATTTTTAAATAAAGTTCTTGTTGGGTTTTGGATAGCAAATTTAGATGATTTTCTATGGTTTCTGTATCGTTTCTTTTTGCAGGTCCGGTTTGTGCTTGTTTGGGAGTTAAGTTTTTAATTTTTTGAGATGTTTCTTGAATTAAAGGCTGTAAAATATTAAATGGAACACCGTGATCTTCACAAATATCATGTGCAATTGCATACATATGATTGGTGAAATTATTCACAAAAACAGCTGCAACATGAATTTTTTTTCTTTGAATAGATGATAAATGATAAATAGTACCTTGCAACAGAGAAGCTAATTTTTCTAATTTTATGAGGTCGTTTTTATTTTCTGCTTCCAAACAAATAGGAATATTTGTAAAATCTACTTCCTTTTCTTTTGAAAAGGATTGAAGAAGATAAAACACACCTTTATTTCCTGAATTATTTAAAGCATTCATTTCAACAGTTCCAGAAGTATGAACAACAAGAGAGTTTTTAATATTGGATGAAATAGCTGCAATAGCATCATCACTCACAGCAATAATTGTAATATCTGCTTGTTCTAATAATGATAAATCATTTGTAGTTGGAACAGTACTTTTTAGGCTAGCTACATCTTTCAAATTTCTTGTATATACTTGTTTTAGATGGATGCTGTCTATCTTTAAAAAAGCATGAATTAAATGTGTGGCAACATTTCCACTCCCTAAAATAACTACTGAAATCATGCTACGAAGATATTGAAATTATTCATTGCTATGATTGATTCTTCTGGTTTAGAAAACCGATCTATAAATATGTTTCTTTTTTAGTGGTTTCTTTTGTAAATTCGTTTTTTAATATATTTTAAAATGATAGAATCAAAAAAACTAGGAATTAACTCTGTATGTGTTCATATTGGTGAAGTTAAAGATGAACAATTTAAAGGAGCTATTTCTCCTATGTATATGTCTACTTCATACGCATTTGATCAGGTAGATGTTAAAAGATATCCCCGTTATTTTAATACTCCTAATCAAGAAGCCTTGCGAAGAAAAATTGCAGCACTAGAACATACTGAAGATGCATTAATTTTTAGTTCTGGAATGGCCGCTATTAGTACAACTTTGCTAGCTTTTCTGAAAAAAGGAGACCATGTTGTAATTCAGCAAGTAATTTATGGAGGTACCTATAATTTTATTGCAAAAGAGTTTGAAAAATACGGAATAGAATATTCCTATACAGAATCTGATAGGTTTGAAGATTTTGAGCCTTTGTTAAAAGAAAACACAAAAATTCTATACATAGAAACTCCATCGAATCCTTTACTAGGAATTACAGATATTAGAGCAATTTCTGGTTTGGCAAAAGAGAAGGGAATTATTACCATGATAGACAATACATTTGCCTCACCAATAAATCAAACTCCTGCCGATTTTGGAATAGATGTCATTATTCATTCTGCAACTAAATATATGGGAGGGCACTCAGACATTTCAGCAGGTGCAGTTGCAGCCTCAAAAGAACACATAGAATTAATTTGGGAAACAGGAATTAACTTAGGAGGAAATTTAAGCGATTTTACTGTATGGATGTTAGAAAGAAGCATGAAAACATTAAATTTAAGGGTAAAAGAGCAAACAAAAAACGCACAAGAATTAGCGGAATATTTAGAAGGAAATCCGTTGATTGAGAAAGTTTATTATCCAGGATTAAAAAGTCATCCAAAACATGCAACAGCTGCCTCACAAATGATTGGCTTTGGAGCAATGATGTCTTTTGAATTAGCAGAAGGTATAGATACTATGGAATTTCAGAACGCATTACAATTCATAAAGCCATCATTAAGTTTGGCTGGAGTAGAAAGTACAACATTAAGTCCGGCTCAAACAACTCACGCTCTATTAAGTGAAGAAGAAAGACTAGAACGAGGGATAACAGACAGATTAATTCGTTTTTCTGTTGGTATAGAAGAACCTGAAGATTTAATTACTGATATAGAACAAGCACTTTTACAAACAAATAAAGGAGACTTATGAAATTAGACATATTGGCTTTTGGGGCGCATCCAGATGATGTTGAGTTAGGTGCTGCAGCCACTATAGCTAAAGAAATTTCTTTAGGAAAAAAAGTTGGTATCATAGATTTAACTCAAGGAGAATTGGGTACCAGGGGTTCTAAAGAATTAAGAAAAGTAGAGGCTAGCAATGCAGCTGCAATTTTGGGAGTAACTGTAAGAGAAAATTTAAAATTTGCTGATGGTTTTTTTATAAACGATAAAGAACATCAATTAGAAGTTATAAAATCTATTCGAAAATACAAACCAGAAATTGTATTGTGTAATGCGGTAGATGACAGACATATTGATCATGGAAAAGGAAGTAAGTTAGTTTCTGATGCTTGTTTTTTGAGTGGTTTAGAGAAAATTGAAACTAAACTTGATGGAAAGTTACAAGAAAAGTGGAGACCAAAACTGGTGTATCATTACATGCAATGGAAAAATACTGAGCCAGATTTTGTTGTTGATGTAAGTGGTTTTATGGATGTTAAAATGGATGCTGTTTTAGCGTATAGTTCTCAGTTTTATGATCCTAACAGTAAAGAAGCAGAAACACCTATTACCTCAAAAAACTTCACAGACAGTATACAATACAGAGCAAAAGAATTAGGAAGGCTAATTGGAGTAAACCATGCAGAAGGTTTTACTGTAGAACGCTCTATTGCTATTACGTCTTTAGATAAATTAATATAATTTTTTCTTTTCATAGAGTTAAAAAAAAAATTATATTTGCACCCGCTTAAGTAAAGAAAACATATGTATGTTTACATTATGAAAGCAACATGGTAGTTGTAGCTCAGTTGGTTAGAGCATCGGTTTGTGGTACCGAGGGTCGTGGGTTCGAGCCCCATCTTCTACCCAAAATACAAGGTCTTCTCAGAAATGAGAAGGCTTTTTTTGGTTTTTAGAAGTTTTCTTATTTTTACACAAAGCCTTTCCATGAATAAAAACAACTTAGAAGAAGTTTATAATCGGATAAAACCACACATCCACTTAACTCCATTATCTAGTTCTAGATTATTAAATAATTTGGCTGGTTGTGAAGTATTCTTAAAATGCGAAAACTTTCAAAAAGCAGGAGCTTACAAGATTAGAGGTGCTACTAATGCCATTTTACAATTATCAGAAAAAGAAAGAAGCAAAGGTGTACTAACTCATTCATCTGGAAATTTTGCTCAAGCAGTATCATTAGCAGCAAAAAACTTAGGAGTTCCGGCTTATATAGTAATGCCTAGTAATGCTCCTAAAATTAAAAAAGAAGGAACCTTAAGTTACGGTGGGTTTGTTACTGAATGTGAGCCAACAATAGAAGCTAGAGAAGGTGCTTCAAAAAGAATTCAAGAAAAGACAGGAGCTACTTTTTTACACCCTTCAAACGATATTCAAGTAATTTACGGACAAGGAACAGCTTGCTTTGAGTTACTCCAACAAGAAGCCAATTTTGATTATATTATTTGTCCTGTTGGTGGGGGAGGGCTCATTGCAGGAACTTGCTTGTTTGCCAATCAATTTTCGCCAAAAACACAAATTATAGGTGCTGAACCTTTTGAAGTTGATGATGCCTATCGTTCATTAATTAGTAAGAAAATTGAAATGAATACCACAACCAATACTATAGCTGACGGATTGAGAACTAATTTAGGGAGTAATAATTTTCCCATTATTTTACATCATGTAACTAAAATTATCCGTGTGACTGAAAAAGAAATAATAGCTGCGATGAAATTTGTTTGGGAACGCATGAAAATTATCATAGAACCCTCAAGTGCAGTTGCAATTGCTGCAGTATTAAAAGACAAAAAACTATTTAAAAACAAAAAAGTTGCAGTCATCATTTCAGGAGGAAATGTAGACCTAGAGAATCTTCCTTTTTAATATAGTTACACCTTTTAACTAGAATTCGTGGTAAATTAGTTTAATCTAAAAGTGTACAATAAAAAAATAGTGCTTTTTATAGCTTTTCTTTTAAATAAGGTGCTGTATATGATTTTTTATTTTTAATTAATTCTTCAGGAGTTCCTTCAAAAATTAATTGACCACCTTTTTTACCACCATCTAAACCAAGATCAATTATATAATCTGCACATTTTATCAATTCAATATTGTGCTCAATTACTATAATAGAATGCCCTTTGTCTATGAGAGCATTAAAAGAAGCTAATAGTTTTTTAATATCATGAAAATGAAGACCAGTAGTAGGTTCATCAAAAATAAATAGCGCCTTGTCTTTGGTGTTTCCTTTTACTAAAAAAGAGGCTAATTTTATTCTTTGAGCTTCACCACCAGATAAAGTAGAAGAAGACTGTCCTAATTGAACATAGCCCAATCCAACATCTTGAAGCGGTTTTAATTTATTTGCAATTTTTGTTTGTTGGTGTTTGATAAAAAAGGCAACAGCATCATCGATGGTAGAATTTAGAATATCATCAATATTTTTTCCTTCAAAATTAACCTCAAGAACTTCTTTTTTGAATCGTTTCCCATTACAGTTATCGCATTGCAGGTGAACATCAGCCATAAACTGCATTTCAATAGTTACCACGCCTTCTCCCTTACAAACCTCACATCTTCCTCCATCTACATTAAATGAGAAATGTTTGGGCTTATAGTTTCTGATTTTTGAAATTTTCTGTGAAGATAACAACGCCCTAATATCATCGTATGCCTTAATGTAGGTAACAGGATTTGATCTAGAAGAACGACCAATAGGGTTTTGGTCAATAAATTCAATATATTTTATTTGATCATAACTTCCTGTAACCTCTGTATGTTGGCCAATTTTCTCTCCATATCCAATCATTTTTTTCTGCATAGCAGGATATAAAATTTTCTTAACCAAGGTGCTTTTTCCACTACCGGATACTCCCGTAATTACGGTTAGGCTATTTAAAGGAAACTTTGCATCAATATTTTGCAAGTTATTTTCTCTTGCTCCTACAATTTGTATGAAGTTTTTAGAATTTCTTCTTGTCTTTGGAGTTTCTATTTCAAATTCTTCTGTTAAATATTTCGCAGTTAATGAATCAGACTTTAAAATATCATCATAGCTTCCTTCTGCAACGATATGACCTCCAAAAGTTCCAGCCTCGGGTCCAATATCTATAATATAATCTGCAGCTTTCATAATATCTTCATCGTGTTCTACAACGATAACAGTATTTCCTAAATCTCGTAAATCTTGCAACACGTTTATGAGTCTTTCTGTATCTTTTGGGTGCAACCCAATACTTGGTTCGTCTAAGATATACATAGAGCCTACTAAACTACTACCTAAAGAAGTAGCCAGATTTATACGTTGACTTTCACCTCCAGAAAGTGTATTTGAAGTTCTGTTTAATGTTAGGTAGTTTAAGCCAACATTTTGTAAAAACTCCAACCGATTATTAATCTCAGTTAATAAACGCTTTCCTATTTTTTGTTCGTATTTATTTAATTTTAATTGCTTGAAGAAATCAGATAATTCGTCTAATGGTAAGGTAACTAAATCTGAAATAGTTTTGTTTCCAACCTTTACATAATTAGCTTCTTTTCGCAATCTTTTACCACTACATTCTATACAGGTGGTTTTACCTCTGTAACGAGAAAGCATTACTCTGTTTTGTATTTTATAACTTTTTTCTTCTAGTGCTGTAAAAAAATGATTGATCCCATAAAAGTCTTTGTTACCCTCCCAAACTAAGTTTTTTTGCTCTTCTGTAAGCTCAAACCATGGTTTATGGATAGGAATATCAAATTTATAAGCATGCGTAATTAATTCTTCTTTGTAATGTCTATAAGAGTCTGTTCTAAAAGGATAAATGGCATCATCATATATAGAAATTCCAGTATTTGGAATTACTAAATCTTCATCAACTCCAATAACATTACCATAACCTTCACATGTAGGACAGGCTCCATAAGGGTTATTGAAACTGAAGAAATGTGTATTTGGTTCATAAAATAATATACCATCTAATTCAAACTTGTTATTAAATTCTGTGGTGGTATTATCTGTTATATTTTGAATGACACAAACTCCATTACCTTCAAAAAAAGCTGTTTGTATAGCATCAGACAAACGATTGTAAAAATCTTCGTCATCTTTAACTATAACTCTATCAACGACTAGTTTTAAGTCACTGTAGTTTTTTTGATTGGTTGGTAGCTCATCTATTCGATAGATTTGATCTTCATATTTAATACGTGCATACCCTTGTTGAGATAAAACTTTTAAAACTGTCTTAAGATCTCGATCTTCATTAATAGCAATTGGGCATAGTAATAGTAGTTTTGTATCTTCTTTAAAACTTTTCACAAAATTTGTTACATCTGTAACTGTATGTTTTTTAACTAATTCACCTGAAATAGGAGAGTGGGTTTCACCAATTCTAGCAAATAATAGCTTTATATAGTCATAAATTTCAGTAGAAGTACCAACAGTAGAGCGCGGGTTGGTAGAATTAACCTTTTGCTCTATAGCAATTGCCGGAGCAATTCCTTTTATATAATCTACCTTGGGCTTGTGAAGTTTGCCTAAAAATTGACGAGCATAAGAAGATAAGCTTTCTACATACCTTCTCTGACCTTCAGCGTATAACGTATCAAAGGCTAGTGTAGATTTTCCTGAACCAGATAATCCAGTAATAACTACTAACTTATTTCTAGGAATAACAACATCAATATTTTTTAAATTATGGAGTCTGGCCCCTTTAATAATGATGTTTTCTTTTGGACTTACACTTGATAAATCTTTGTTCATATGTTTTGAAAGCAAGCTATAAAAATAATCAATTTTTAACTTTTCTTGAAATGAATTCAATTATAATTTAAAAAAGATGTAATTAAAAGTAAATATTTTTTATATTTGAAGTATTAATCTTATAAACATACATTTATAGCATAAAATTACTTTTAGTTTATTTAAAAAATAACAGAAAAGCATTAAGCTTTTCTATAAAGTAATGATATAATGTATAAGAATACAATTCCCGACAGTATTTTAGTGAATAATTACATTCAAGGTTGTGAAGCAAGCTTGGAAACCTTAATTAAAAAACACAAACAACGCCTTTATAGTTTTATTTACAGTAAAGTTCTAGATAAAGATATTACTGAAGATGTTTTTCAAGATACTTTTATTAAAGTAATTAGAACCCTAAAGCTTGGAAATTATAATGAACAAGGAAAGTTTCTACCTTGGGTGATGCGTATTTCACATAATTTAATTATTGATCATTTTAGAAAGTCAAACAGAATGCGTTCATTTAAAAATACAGATGAATTTGATATTTTTTCTGTGATTAGTGATGGTAGTTTAAATGCTGAGAAACAATTAATTAAAGATCAAATTTTATCTGATGTTAGAGAGTTAATAAAAGAACTTCCAAGCGAACAAAAAGAAGTTCTTGTTATGCGAATTTACAAGGATATGAGTTTTAAAGAAATTAGTGAAAATACAGGTGTAAGCATCAATACTGCTCTAGGTAGAATGCGATATGCTTTAATTAATTTAAGAAAAATTATAGAAGAAAATAAAATAATTTTAGTTGATTAACAATAAAAGTAAAATGCTTCCGTTATTAAGTTTAAACACAATAATTAACATACAGTATGAAGCAACTTTACTCTGAAAAGTCTTCTGAATTTCAGGAGCAACCAACACAAGAAACAGTTCAATATTTGATTAATTTTTCCAAATCACTATCAGTTGTAAAAACCAAATCAAATTTCAAAATTGAATTGAATTTGAATTAAGTTCGAAAAAACCTTGACACGAGTCGGGGTTTTTTTAGCGCTTAATTCTTTTTGTAATATTTATTTAAAACTGTTTTTCTGCCTATTTTGCTGGTAATAATATCTTTATCTAAATCCCAACCTCTCGCAGGTGAATATTCTCTTCCATACCAAATAATCTGAAGATGCAATTCATTCCACAGTTCTCTTGGAAATAATCTTTTAGCATCTTTTTCTGTTTGAACAACATTTTTACCATTGGTTAAATTCCAACGATATAACAATCGATGTATATGTGTATCTACAGGAAAAGCTGGAACTCCAAATGCCTGACTCATAACTACACTGGCTGTCTTATGACCAACTGCAGGTAATTCCTCTAAACCTTCAAAAGATTGAGGTACTTCACCATTGTATTTATCAATTAAAATTTTTGATAAGCCATAGATTCCTTTAGATTTCATTGGAGATAATCCACAAGGCCTTATAATTTGTTTAATTTCTTCTACAGTCATTTTTACCATATCAAACGGATTGTCTGCTTTTGCAAATAACAAAGGTGTAATCTTATTTACACGAACATCCGTACATTGAGCTGAAAGTAACACCGCAATTAATAAGGTATATGGGTCTTTATGATCTAATGGAATTGGAATTTTAGGATACGTTTTTTGTAGTACGTCTATCACAAATTGAACCTTTTCAGCTTTGGTCATATTTTTTGTTTTTACAAAATTTATTAAGCACAAAGTTACAAACTAGCTTTTAGAATCTTCTAACACTTTTGTATCTTTGAGATCCTAAAATAAAAATACATGAATACATTAACAGTAGGAGATAAAGCTCCAAATTTTGAAGCAAAAGACAATCAAGGAATTGTGAGAAAATTAAGTGATTATAGCGGTAAGAAATTAGTGATCTTCTTTTACCCTAAAGCGAGTACTCCGGGGTGTACTGCAGAAGCTTGTAATCTAAGAGATCATTACCAAACATTTAAAGCGCAAGGCTATGAAATTATAGGAGTAAGTGCAGATTCAGAAAAAAGACAGCAAAATTTTGTATTAAAACATGAATTACCATTTCCTTTATTAGCAGACGAAGACCAAAACGTTATTAATGGTTTTGGGGTTTGGGGGCCAAAAAAATTTATGGGACGTGAGTACGATGGAATTCATAGAACTACTTTTGTAATTGATGCTAATGGAGTCATAGAAAATGTGATTTCTAAAGTAAAAACAAAAGATCACGCAGCACAAATACTATAATTTTGATTTTCTAACTACAAAAAACCACTTATTCGTACAATTAAAACTTCATTCCAATTCTAAGGTTTAAGATTCTTCCAGAGAGGTAATTAGGTACTCCAAACTGATTCTTAGTAGCCGCATCTCTTACCCAGGTATTGGTGATGGAGTTTTGAATATCAAACATATTAAATAGTTCTAGACCAGCTGTTAATTCTTTAAACTGACTTAAAAAACCAGTTGAAAATCTTTTACTTGCATCAGTAAATACATATAGTACCCCTAAATCTGCACGCCTGTAATCTCGCAATCTATTCTGAAAGTTATAGGGGTCTGCATAGGTAGGAGCACCTCCAGGAACACCAGAATTATAGACTAAATTTAAATAGGCTTTTAGATCAGGCAAATTAGGCACATAATCTTGGAACAAAATCCCCAATTTAAATCGTTGATCTGAAGGTCTAGCAATATAACCTCGATTATCTATATTTTCTTCAGTTTTTAAAATACCCAAACTAATCCAACTTTCATTTCCAGGTACAAATTCACCATTAAGTCTAATATCCATGCCTGTTGCATATCCTTTTGCATTATTGTTGGCCTGATATCGGATACGAACATTATCTACGCTATACGGGTTAATATTAGATAAGTTTTTATAGTAAACTTCAGTGGTTAGCTTAAAAGGTCTATTCCAGATGGTAAAACTATAATCACTTCCTAAAACCATATGAACAGATTTTTGTGCTTTAATGTTCGAAAGAATTTTTCCTTCAAAATCACGTAATTCTTTATAGAATGGAGGTTGAGAATACACACCTCCAGAAATTCTAAATAAGATGTCTTTTTCCCAACTAGGCTTCATGGCAAATTGAGCTCTTGGACTTACTATAAATTGATGTACAATTGGGTTATTATTAGCTTCAACAGACCAGTGATGTCCACGAATTCCAATGTTCCACCAAACCTTGTGCTCACCAATAAATCCTTTTTTGCTGTATTGGAAAAAACCAGAAAATCTACTGATGTTTAAGGTGTTTTGCGCTCTTATATTTTGAAATGGTTGAATTGGTCCAGTAAACGGATTGTAGGGTTGATCATTAATAAACCCCAAATTTAAAGGTCTAATAGAAAAACCAACAGAGTCTATAATTTCCCATTCTCTAATACGGTCTTTAATATTTTCTGATTGATATTTAATACCAAAATCTATCTGATTTTCATCTTTTTTATAAGTTCCTCTTACTTGAACGTTGGTAATTAAAGCATCTAAATCATTTCTGGAGTGATTTAATTGTGATCCAATTCCTTCTGAAAAGGTAACATCTCCAAATGTTTGTGATCCAATATTAGCATCTACTTCACCTAAATTATAGGATGCAGCAATATCAAAGTATTCTTCTTCTTGAGTATTAAATGCAGTAACCGTAGCAGTTAGTTTAAGATCATCATTTGCTTGATAATCTGCACTTAATGCGCCAAAGCTGGTAAGATATGTGACTTTTTCCTGTCCATCATAAAAAACAATTAACTCTAGCGGATCTGAAACAGTTCCAAATCGAGTTCTTCTTGTTACGGGTTGGTAATCATAGTTGTTTAATGAAAAATTTCCTAAAAAATTTAAGGTAAGTTTTTCATTTTGTTTGTAAGATAAAAAAGCTTGTACGTCTGTAAAACGAGGTTTAAAATTAGTTTCTATTTGTTTAGAATTTACAAACAAACTGTTATCTCTATATCTAACTCCAACTATAGCACTTAATTTTTTATCTAAAAACACATCCTCAACCGTAATACTACCACCTAGTAAACTAGCTTTAATGGTTGCGGCAAACTCTACCGGTTTTCTATAGGTGATGTCTAATACAGAAGAAAGCTTATCTCCATATTTAGCCTGAAATCCACCAGCAGAAAAATTAATATTTTGAACCATGGTAGAATTTACAAAACTAAGACCTTCTTGTTGGCCAGAACGTACTAAGAAAGGACGATAAATTTCTATTCCATTAACATATACGAGGTTTTCATCAAAATTACCCCCACGAACATTGTATTGGGTGCTTAACTCGTTATTGTTGCTAACTCCAGGAAGTGTCATTAATAGTGTCTCTATTCCAGAATTTGCTCCAGGAATTCTTTCAATTTTCTCAGCTTTTAAAGTTGTGATTCCTTGTGCATCTTCTGTGTCATTTTTTATAACAACTTCTTCTAATATTTCATTTTCTGATTTTAAAATAGGAGAGAAGCGAATAATACTTCTTCTGTTGCTAAAGAATTCTTTAGAAATTGATTTAAAACCTACATGGCTAAATGTAAGAGTAACTTTTACATCTACAGGAATTCGTATTTCATAATATCCTTTTTTATTTGTGGAGGTGCCTATGTTATTAAATTTCACAGAAACATCTTCAATAGACCTATTTTTAGAATCCTTTACAAATCCTTTAATAATTGATGTTTTTTGCCCCCAAATCATCGCTGGAAACAAAAATAAAAAGAGTACTATATTTTTCACGTGTTGTTTGTCCTTATTTCCTATAAAACGTAGCATTATAGGTATTCGTATTTCCAACGTTGTCAGAGACTACAAGTTTAAAGATATGTTTGCTTCCTACCAATTTTTTATCACTAAAATTGTAAGATAATTTTTTCTTTTTCACATCGTATTCCATCAATATCCATTCATCATCTATAAATGCTTCATAAGACTTTATACCAGATTGTGTATCTGATATTTTAATTGTTAGGTAGTTTAATTTACTTACCCAATTATTATTTTTAAAATTTAAATTATATATTTTAGGTAACTCATTATCAATTAATAAGGTGTATTTACCTAAAGTTTTAGTTGTAGTAAATAACTTATCTTCTCTTTTCCTAGTATTCTGATAATATGGATATTTTTTGTTGTTTATATTAGCAATATAGATATTATTTAATTCAGATTTCCTATACATTGTACTGTCAAAAGTAATTGTAAAACTTTTGTTTAAAGGTATAGTAGGCTTATGTATGGTAGCAAGCTTTCCGTTTACAGAAAAGTCAATAAAAATATCTTTATAAAAAGTGTTTTTTGGAAAAGCTACTGTTACTCCGCCTTCAGTAAATTTTTGAAATTTATTTTTTAAAATTTTATAATTAGTAGTGTCTTTTTCTTGTAGTAGTATAGATTCACTTTTAACTCCAATTATTGGAATTTTAACAGAAGATCTATTTCCTTTAAAATCTTTAGCAATAATTTCTACTTTATAACTGAATCCTTCTTTTACATCAACAAAACCATCTTTAACCAAATCTTCATAAATACTAAGTTTAGTTTCTTTTTCTCTAAAAGTTTTTTGTATTCTATTTTTATAGGTAGCAAAATAGGGGTAATCTATTAAAAGATTTATATACTTACTCTCTGCAAAAGAAAATGTTTCTACATCATGGTAGTAATGCCGCTTTCCGTTTACCTTCATTTCTATGCTATAAACACCATTTTTATTTAATTCTTTCCCTAGTAAATCATATACATTTATCCCAAAACCAATGCTGCCTGAAGCACTTATTCTATTAGTTCTGTAGTTGTTTAGAGAATCTTTCTTTATGGCTAAAGTTTGTTTTTTTACACTTCTATTAATTCTTGAACCCTCTCCAATTGGGTAGGCTATTAATTTATTGATTCTTGGAGCAATGGAGTCTTTAATTTTTAAACCAAATAATAATGGATTAATGATGTGTTCTGTTTTTGTATCTCTTATTTCATAATGTAAATGAGGAGCAACAAAACCACCAGTTCTTCCTGTGAAGGCAATGACTTGCCCCTTTTTAACTGTAATTTCATTTTCTGCTGGATATATATTACCTGTTTCGTAGCTTTCTTTTTGGTATTGAATGTTTTTCACATATTCTTGAATTCCGTCACCAAACTTACTTAAGTGGGCATAAACAGAAGTATATCCATTTGGGTGAGAGATATAAATAACTTTACCATATCCCCAAATAGCCACTTTAATTCTTGATACATAACCATCTGCGGTAGCATACACAGGGAAACCAGTTCTTCGCTTGGTTTTAATATCTACTCCTGCATGAAAATGATTGTTTCTTAGTTCTCCAAATGTTCCTGAGAGATGTAAAGAAATGTCTAAAGGACTTCTAAAATAGTTTGTCGGGTACTTATTTTGAGCAGAAGACGTAAAACTTGCGAAAAGCAGTATTAAAATAATATTTTTCAAATTTTTCAGTAATTTTTATACCAAATTAAGAAAACTATTTAAATCATTAAGCTAACTAGTTGTATAATATTTTAATGAAAAGTTATTTAAGCTACAAATAGTTGTTAGTTATAAAACAGAATGTTAACTTTGTAAGTGTAGTTTTATATTTAAGAGCTTAATGAGTAATACTATTGAAGCAGTTCATTTATTGGAAGTTAAGTTAAAGAGCTTACTTTCTAATTACGATTTTCTATTAAAAGAAAATGAGTTACTACTTCAAAATTCATCAAAATTACAACATCAGCTTTTAGAAAATAAGCAATTATTAGAACAACAAGAAAAACAATTTAACTTGTTGAAAATTGCTAAAACTATAGAGGGCAGTAACAATAGTACAAGAGATACAAAATTCAAAATAAATGCTTTAATTCGAGAAATCGATAAATGTATCGTTCAATTGAACGAGTAATAATGTTTATTAGTATTGTGGGAAAATTAAAGATTAATTTAGTAATAGCAGGAAGAACATATCCCTTAAGTGTGAATAGCACAAAAGAAGAAGAAGGTATGAGAAAAGCTGCAGCCAATATTAATCAACTCATTAGTAAGTATGAAAAAAACTATGCTGTGAGTGACAAACAAGATGTTTTAGCGATGTGTGCATTACAATTTGCATCTAAACTAGAAATCTCCACTTTAGATAGTAAAGAAACAAACACCGAAGCATTGGATAAGATTCATGAACTAACTCAGTTGGTTAGTGATCTTTTAGAATAAGTACTCTTACAATACAATAATATACTGCCTACATTAGTTATTTGTTTGATAAACTCAACACGAATCTATTATGAAGGACAAGTCTTAGTTGCTAAAGAAAGCCTTAGGTATTGAATTTATTTCTTTATCAAGAGGATCCTTGATCAGCTAGTTAGTTCTAAACATGTCATAATGGAGTTTATATAAACCTTACTAGTGTAGGTTTTTTTATACAAACAAACCAAAATTATGAATGAAATGATATTTCCTGCCTTAGCAGGATTAGTAGGAGTAATTGTCGGATTAATAATTGCAAGATTTTCAGAAAAATCTAAAGCTAATAAAATTTTAGATGCTACAAAGAAAGAGTCAAATGCTCTTATTAAGGAAGCTAAGGTTGAAGCAGAAGCGCTAAAAAAAGATAAAATATTACAAGCAAAAGAGAAATTTATCGAATTAAAATCTGAACATGAAAAAGTCATATTTAGTAGAGAAAAGAAAATTTCAGATGTTGAGAAAAGAACAAGAGATAAAGAGTCTCAGATACAATCTGAAGTTGATAAAACAAAAAGATTAAATACATCTCTTGAACAAAAAGAAAATGATTACAATAATAAACTAGAATACTTAGATAAAAAAGAAGACGAAGTTTCAAAACAACATAAAAGACATATAGATCTTTTAGAGCAGATATCTGGTTTTTCTGCAGAAGAAGCAAAAAAAGAATTGGTTAATTCTTTAAAAGATGAAGCAAAATCTGACGCCATGGGGTTTGTTCAAAACACTTTAGAGGAAGCTAAACTTACAGCAGAACAAGAAGCTAGAAAAGTTGTACTAAGCACTATACAAAGAGTAGGAGTTGAGCAGGCTGTAGAAAACTGTGTCTCAGTTTTTAATTTAGAGTCTGATGATGTAAAAGGAAGAATTATTGGTAGAGAAGGAAGAAATATTAGAGCTCTAGAAGCTGCAACGGGTGTAGAAATTATTGTTGATGATACCCCAGAGGCAATTATCCTTTCATGTTTTGATCCTGTAAGAAGAGAGGTTGCCAGATTATCTATGCATAAATTGGTTACAGATGGTAGAATTCACCCTGCAAGAATAGAAGAGGTTGTTGCTAAAACAGAAAAACAAATTACTCAAGAAATTATAGAAGTTGGAAAGCGTACAGTTATAGATTTAGGCATACATGGATTACATCCAGAACTTATAAAAACTGTTGGGAGAATGAAATACAGGTCTTCCTATGGTCAGAACCTTTTACAACACTCTAGAGAAGTTGCTAATCTTTGTGGAATTATGGCATCTGAATTAGGTTTAAATCCTAAAATAGCCAAAAGAGCCGGATTACTTCATGATATTGGTAAAGTACCAGACGCAGAAAGTGAATTACCTCATGCATTGTTAGGAATGGAATGGGCTGAAAAATATGGAGAGAAAAAAGATGTTTGTAATGCTATTGGAGCTCACCATGATGAAATAGAAATGAAAACATTATTTGCTCCAATTGTGCAAGTTTGTGATGCTATTTCTGGAGCTAGACCTGGTGCAAGAAGACAGGTTTTAGATTCGTACATACAAAGATTGAAAGACTTGGAAGACATTGCTTTTGGCTTTTCAGGTGTTCAGAAAGCTTATGCTATTCAAGCCGGGCGAGAATTACGTGTTATGGTAGAAAGTGGTAAAGTAAACGACACTAAAGCTGCTGAATTGTCTTTTAGTATTAGTCAAAAAATACAAAACGATATGACGTACCCAGGTCAAGTAAAAGTTACCGTTATTAGAGAAACTAGAGCAGTAAACGTAGCCAAGTAAGAAAGAAAATTAAATAAAAATTTCATTAATTAGTTTGTAAAAAAGCTATAGGTGGAATTTTTTTATGAGAAATTTTAAGATCTTCTGGGATGGTATTTTTCTACCACTTTTTTTAAGAAACTAGTATCTAGGTGAACATAAACCTCTGTTGTGGTAATGCTTTCATGCCCTAACATTTGTTGGATAGCTCTTAAATCTGCTCCATTTTTTAAAAGATGAGTTGCAAAAGAATGTCTGAAGGTATGTGGGCTTATTTTTTTTTGAAGATTTATTTTAATGGCAAGTTCTTTTAAAATCATAAATACCATTTGTCTTGATAATGATTTTCCACGTCTATTTAAAAATAAGGTATCTTCAAATCCCTTTACTACCAATAGATGAGCTCTAATCTCATTCATATACAAAATAATATACTTTTGAGCTCTAAAATGAATAGGAACAAAGCGTTCTTTATTTCCTTTTCCTATAATTTTAATAAAACCTTCTTCAAAAAATAAATCAGATATTTTTAAGTGAATTAACTCACTAACTCTTAATCCACAACTATACATAGTTTCAAGCATCGCTCTATTTCTTTCTCCTTCAGTTTTGCTAAGATCTATAGCAGTAATTAAGCTATTTATTTCTTCTTCTGATAGCGTGTCAGGTAGTTTTCGGCCAGTTTTTGGAGCTTCTATTAAGTCTGTTGGGTTAGATTCTCTATAGTTTTCAAAAATTAAATATTCAAAAAAACTACGCAGACCAGAAATTATTCTAGCCTGACTTCTAGGACTTATTTTTTTTGAAATGTCATATACAAATTCTTGAATGAATTCTTCTGTTATTTGTATTGGCGAACTATATACTTCCTTTTTTTCTAAAAAAGCAACAAACTTTTTAACGTCTCTGATATAATTATCTATTGTATTCTCAGAGAGTCCTCTTTCTATATTCAAATAATGATTATAATCTAAAATTGCTTGCTTCCATTTCACATTATGAAGGTAGTCATTAACTTAATTTTATTCAAATTAAAACTTTAAATAAATAATCTTATAATTAGTTTTACTTTGAAATTAATATTTTTATTACTATATTTAATACGTAATTAACTAATTATTAACTAATTATTAACTAATTAAAAACCATTTATTATGAAAAAATTATTCTTATTAATTGCTTTAGTATCCTTTTGTTTTACTGTAAACGCACAAGAATCTAAATTTGGTGTAACCGCGGGTTTTCAATCATCAAGTTTTAAAGTATCTGGAGCAGGTTTAGATATATCAACAGATGCTTCTGGTTATTTCGTAGGATTTTTTGCACAATTTTCAGTATCAGAAACTTTTAGTATTCAACCAGAGCTTCATTATTCTTCAGTTTCTGATGATGGAGAATCTATAGGTGATATAATAATTCCAGTAATGCTTAAATTTCATTTGACAGATGAATTTAATTTTATGGCTGGTCCACAATTTGATTATCTTACAGAAGATGATGCAGAAGGTATAAAGAAATTTGCTATGGGTTTAGGTCTTGGACTTGGATATGATTTTTCAGACAATATCTCTTTAGGTGCTAGATATTCATTAGGCTTTGATAGACTTGATGACGAGGGTGAAGATGTTGGAGACGCATCTTTTAAGACAAATATTCTTCAAATTGGATTGAGCTATAGTTTTTAATGTTTGATATCAATTTTTTATTTTAAGTGGGCTTTTTGCCCACTTTTTTATGTTAAATTAAATTGTATTTTTGTTTTATGAAAATAATTATTATAAACGGCCCCAACTTAAATTTACTAGGCAAAAGAGAACCTGAAATATATGGCGCTAACTCTTTTGATGATTATTTTAAAGTGTTACAAAATAAATTTTTAGATGTAGATTTATCCTATTTTCAATCGAATATTGAAGGAGAGATTATTGATAAACTACATGAAGTTGGTTTTAATTATGATGGCATTATTCTCAATGCAGCTGCATATACACATACCTCTGTAGGTATTGGTGATGCTGTAAAAGGTATAGAAACTCCTGTAGTAGAAGTACATATCTCAAATGTACATGCTAGAGAAGAATTTAGACACCAAAGTTTTATAGCTGCAAACGCAAAAGGAGTTATTGTTGGTTTTGGTTTAAAAAGTTATGAATTGGCAGTCCAAAGCTTTTTAGAGCTTTAAAACCATTTTAATGTCTGACCTCTCATAATGCGATTCCTTTTCTAGTTCAACTTCTACAAACCCATTTTTTTTATACAAGTTAATAGCAGGAACAAGTTTTGTATGAGAGTATAACATTAATTCTGCCCAGTTTTTATCTTTGGCAAACCCAATACAATGATTCATGAGTTGTTGGCCAATTTTTAATCCTCGAAACTCTGGAACAACAGCCATTTTACTCAATTCAAACCCTTCTTTTTGCTTAATTAAGGCAACAGTTCCAACAATTTGATGCTTATGTTTAGCGAAAAAAATAAAACCTCCCAGATCTATAATATGTTCTTTTGGTTTGGTTAACACCTTTTTATCGTAAGGTTCTACATAAAAATATTTTTCTAGCCATTCAATATTTAGATCACCAAATATTGTTGAATAATCTAGATGAAAATTAATAATTTCTAAAGAAGCTTCCAATTATATTTTAGTATCAATAAGTTGAATCATTTCATTTTCTAGCAGGTTGGTTTTATCATAGATATTTTTTGCATCAGAAAGTATTTGTTCAGCAAAACTTCTATCTTTTATATCTTTTGCATTAATTCTAACATTAAAATAGGCACCAACTACAGCGGTTCTTGCGCACAATGCTCCAACACCAGCGTCAGATAATGAGTTTTGCAAACCTTCTTTTGCCATAGCCATCATTACTTCCATAGAGTTGTATGCAGTTTCCATCACTTTAAAAGGTATTTCGGTTGCATATTTGGTAGCATTTTCAATAGCTTCTTTTCTAAGTGTTGTTTCAGTTTCATTAGATTTTGGGAGTCTAAATCCTTCAATTATTTTATTAAAAGCATTGGTATCTTCATCAACTAAGAAAAGTAACTCGTTTTTATAACGCTGGCCTTTTACAGCCCATTGAGAATAAAACTCCCACTTCTCATCCCAACCTGGTTTGTGTGCAGATAAATTAGCTACCATAGTCCCTAAAGAAACACCTAATGCACCAACATAAGCGGCAATAGAACCACCACCAGGGGCCATAGATTCAGAGGCTGTTTCATCTGCAAACCCTTTTACAGTAAAATCTACTAATTTATTGTTACCATTGGCATTCATTACATATTCTATGATTCTTTCTTCTGGATTAAATGGTTTTAAATCATCTAGACCAAGAGATTTAATAGCAATATTTATTTTATCAGCCTCACTAATTCCTAGAGATCGTTCTTGCTTTAATAAAAAGTAATCTGCAGCATCTAACATGGCTTGTAAAGGAACTAGCCCTACTAATTCTGATCCTGTGACTCTAATACCTCTTTTGTCTGCAGCTTTTAATGTTTCATCAAATGCTTCATGCATAGAGGTAATAGAAATATTGGTTAAATTGTATGAGATTTGAGCGATGCCATATTCTTCTATATACCAACCAATACCTTTTACGGCCTTTAATTTTCCAGGAATCCTTACAGGCTCTCCATTAGCATCTAATACTTTTTTTCCTATAACAGGGTTTCCTTCCCGTTTTACTCTTCCTGCTTCTCTAATATCAAAAGCTATAGCATTGGCTCGTCTAGTAGAGGTAGTGTTTAAATTTATATTATAAGCAATTAAAAAATCTCTTGCAGAGATGGCAGTTACTCCTGTGCTTTTTGTATTTGTATTGTAAATAGCTGGCCCAAAGTCTGGTGTCCAGTTGGTATCTGATAATTTATTTTCTAAGCCCTCGTATTCACCAGAGCGAACAGTAGCTAAATTCTTACGGTCTTCTTTAGTAGCAGCATTTTCATAATAATAGCCTGATATCCCTAATTCTTCTCCAACTCTTTTTCCTAACAGGTGTGCATAGTTAGCAGTTTCATCCATAGAAATATTAGCAATAGGAATTAAAGGACAAACATCTGTAGCACCAAACCTAGGGTGTTCTCCAGTTTGCTTACTCATGTCTATTAGTTCACTAGCTTTTTTAATTAGTCTAAAGGCAGCTTCTATAACTTGTGCTGGTTCACCAACAAAGGTAATAACGGTTCTATTAGTTGCTTTTCCTGGGTCTATGTCTAATAACTTAATTCCTTCAACCTCCGTAACAACATGAGCAATTGTATTAATTTTTTTTAGATCTCTTCCTTCACTAATATTTGGAACACATTCAATAATTTGCTGTTTCATCTTGACTTTTCATTTTATTCAACGTAAAAATAGTACGATTAAACGAAAAAACATATGATATCTTTTAAAATAAATTATATTTGCTTTACCCTAAAATAAATTTATTTATGCAACAGAAATGGCTCTTTGTCATTACTCCTAAAACCAAACTTATTGATTTAAACTTAAAAGAAGTTTGGCAGTACCGAGATTTACTCATGCTCTTTGTAAAAAGAGATGTTATTACATTGTACAAACAAACAATTTTAGGGCCACTTTGGTATTTAATTCAACCTTTGTTTACCTCTGTAATTTTTACCTTGGTTTTTAATAATGTAGCTGGTATACAAACAGGAGTTATTCCTCCTTTCTTGTTTAACTTAGCAGGAATTACTACCTGGAATTATTTTAAAGAATGCCTTACAGCAACTTCGGATACCTTTAAGAAAAATGAACAAATTTTTGGAAAAGTATACTTTCCAAGAATTATTATGCCAATGTCTATAGTTCTCTCCAATTTATTAAAATTTGGAATACAATTACTTATTTTAATTGCCTTTTATCTTTACTATGCCTTGTATGCTGGTGCGGCTATTAAACCTAGTGAATACTTATTTTTATTTCCTGTATTAGTACTATGCATGGGTATGTTAGGTTTAGGTCTAGGGATGATTATTTCGTCTATGGTTACAAAATATAGAGATTTAACATTCTTAGTAAGTTTTGGAATACAATTACTTATGTATATCTCTTTGGTGGTCATACCACTCTCTTTATTTCAAGAGAAAGGAGTTGAGTGGTTGGTGATGTACAACCCTATGGGATATATCATAGAAATGGCCCGTTTTCTTTTATTAAACGAAGGAAATATCTCTCAATTTGGGATTTTATACACTATTGTTTCTTCAATTCTGGCATTACTCTTTGGGATTGTTATTTTTAATAAGACAGAAAAAACATTTATAGATACCATATAATGATGAAAGATGATGTTATATTAAAAGTAGAAAACCTATCCAAACAATATCGTTTAGGCCTAGTTGGTACTGGTACTATTAGTCATGATTTTAATAGATTTATAGCTAGAATTAGAGGAAAAGAAGACCCGTATTTAAAAATTGGAGAATCAAATGATCGTTCAACTAAAGGAACTTCAGAATATGTGTGGGCTTTAAAGGATATTAATTTTGAAGTAAAACGAGGAGAAATACTAGGTATTATTGGTAAAAATGGTGCTGGTAAATCTACCTTATTAAAGATACTTTCTAAAGTAACTGGCCCCACAACTGGTGCTATAAAATCTAAAGGAAGAATTGCTTCCTTACTAGAAGTAGGTACCGGGTTTCACCCAGAAATGACAGGGAAAGAGAATATCTTTTTAAACGGTGCTATTTTAGGAATGACCAAAAAAGAAATTGCTAGTAAACTAGATGAAATCATTGAATTTTCTGGCTGTGAACGTTATGTAGAAACCCCTGTAAAGCGCTATTCTAGCGGAATGAAAGTACGTTTGGCATTTGCCGTAGCTGCTTTTTTAGAACCAGATATTTTGGTGGTAGATGAAGTATTAGCAGTAGGTGATGCAGAGTTTCAAAAGAAAGCTATTGGGAAGATGCAAGATATTTCTAGCCAAGGAGGAAGGACGGTATTGTTTGTGAGTCATGATATGGCGGCTATTCAAAATTTATGTTCAAAAGTTATTATATTGAATGATGGGAGGTTAACTTTTAATGGAGCTACAGATGATGGAATTTTGGAGTATGGTCAATCAAAAGAAAAAAATTACACATTCTCAAGGTCTGAACAGAATTTTGATAAATTAAAGAATATAGAAATCAGAAATATATTTTTTTCAGATACAAATGGTACACCTTCTCAGATGATATGTTCTGGGCAAGATATTTTATTAAATATTAAGATACTGTGTAAGAATAAAATAAATGACGCAGAAATAGGCGTTGGATTTTACTCTAAAGAGGATAATCCAATGTTTCATTGTTCTACAAAAGTTTTGGGTAAAACAATTACTCTAGAAGGTGATGATTTGATACAACTGATAATCCCTAAATGGCCGTTACCTTCGATGTTATTGTATGTAAATTTATATGTTAGGTCAAAAGATAACTTGCTAATCCATATTAAAGAAACTATTTGGTTAAATTCTGAACAAGGAGATTATTATAATACAGGTAAATTACCATCATGGACGAAAGGATTTTATATAGATTATGACTGGAAAAAATAAAATTGTACATTTTCTGAGTGCATCAGATAGAGTTAATTATGGGGATTTATTATTTCCATTAATTTTTAAAAACATATTAAATAAATTCGATTCTAAAATTGAATTTATAAATTATGGAATTATTAGAAGTAATCTCATTTATTTCGGTGCTTTAAAAACTCATTCATACTTTAAGTTGATAAGAAATACGGGGAAATTTGGAGGTAATCTTGTTGTTGGTGGAGGTGAGGTCTTTTTTGCCAATTGGTCTACATTGTTTGGATTTATTAATCCAATATATGCATATTTAAAAAAGTATTATACTTTTAATATAATAGAAAAAAAATATAAACTTTCAAAATATCTTTTAATTAGAAATCAAGTTGATATACCTTTTGTTCCATCTTTGAGTGAATTAAGTGATATTACAACAAAAATATTTTATAATAGTGTAGGAGGTAATTTTAGTGGTGCTAATACAACAAAGCGTAATAAAATTATTATAAATAATTTACAAGAGGCTAATCATATATCTGTAAGAGACAGGAGAACTCAGAAATCTTTAGATAAATTTGATGTAAATTCAGAGCTTTCTCCAGATTCGGCACTGATTATGTCAGATTTATTTCCCATTTCATATTTGGAAAATGTTGTAAATAAAGAGAAACTTAATTTACCTAAAAGTTATATTTTTTTACAAATAGGGATAAACAAAGCACCAAAGAATCTTGACCAATTTGTGACTTCATTTATGAATGAAGCAAAAAGCAATAATTTATCAGTAGTGCTATGCCCAATTGGTATGGCTCCAAATCATGAAGACCATAAAATATTGGATAAAATTCTCTCTTATTCTGAGGAATTCATGATGATAATTCCTGAGAATGTTTTTGAAATCATGTATATGATTGCAAAATCAGATGTTTATGTAGGGACAAGCCTTCATGGTTTAATTACTGCTCAAAGTTTCAATGTTCCTTTTATCCCTTTGAATGAGAAAATTGGTAAAATGAACGCTTATTGCAAAACTTGGACATCTTCAGTTTGTATTGGTTGTACTCCATTTGATGATATATTTAAAATGACTACGATATTGAATCATTGGAATTTTGATGAGATTAAAAAAGATACGATAAATCAAAAAGTGAAGGTTTATGCTAATTTTGATAAAATTTTAAATGAATTAATTTGAAAGATAGAACTTTTGTTATTATAGTTACTTATAATGGTATGCAGTGGATTGATACTTGTTTGAAATCTATTGTAAATTCGTCCACTAAACTGGATATTATTGTAATTGATAATAATTCGAGTGATGGAACAGTTTCATATATTAAAAAACAGTACCCTGAAATAATTTTATTTGAACAGAAAACTAATTTAGGTTTTGGAAAGGCGAATAATTTAGGCATGTCTCATGCCTTAAATAATAATTGTGATTATGTCTTTCTATTGAATCAGGACGCGTATTTAGAAGTTGATTCTATTGGCAAAATGATAGGTGTCCATAAAGAAAGCCCAGAATATGGAATACTTAGCCCAATTCATTTAAATGGTAAAGGGGATAAATTAGATAAAAACTTCTCTAATTATTTAAGATATGATTCAAATAATTATTTCTACCACGATGCTTTAAAGCATCAATTAAAGTCTGTTTACTCAGTTCCTTTTGTGAATGCTGCGGCTTGGTTATTACCCAAGAACACATTAAAAGTAATTGGCGGATTTGATCCAATATTCTTTCATTATGGAGAGGACGATAATTATTGTCAAAGGGCATTGTATCATAATTTAAAAATAGGAGTTGTTCCTAATGCGTATATAAAACATGATAGGGAGGGTGTTTTAAAAAGACCTATTGATACGGAGGCTAAAAAACTTTCTAATTTTGAAACTCAAATAAAAGTAAATTATGCTGACTTAATGAGAGCTCACGATAAACTGAACAGTTTAATAAAATATAAAAAAAAGCATTTTATAAAATTAGTTATAAAACTTAAAGTTAAAAAAGCATCTTTTATTTATAAAGAATATAGTATTTTAAAGACAAGTAAAGTTCAAATTTTAAAAAGTAAAGAACTAAATATTAAACAAGCCCCAAATTATTTGAACTTTTAATTTAAAAGTGACTCCCAAGAAATAATGAACAATCCTTTAGTTTCCATAATCATTCCAACTTATAACAGAGCGCATATAATACATGAAACACTTGATTCTGTGTTATCACAAAGCTATACCAATTGGGAATGTATTGTTGTAGATGATGGTTCAACGGATACTACAGAAGAAGTTTTAAAGTCGTATGTAAAAAAAGATGCTCGTTTTCAATACAATAAAAGACCAATAGATAGGAAAAAGGGAGCTAATGCCTGTAGAAATTATGGTTTAGATTTAGCTAAAGGAGCTTATATCGTTTTTTTTGATTCTGATGATGTTTTTTCTGAAACTGCATTAGAAAAAAGAATTGACTTTTTTAAAAAGAACGCTTTAGATATGATTATTACTTCTATGGGATTGTTTTCTGACATTAAAAAACTTAAAATTGATGAAAATAGATTTGTTTTTAATGCAAATTTAGAAGAGACTATTGATGAATTTATAGTTGGAGATAAATTACCTTGGAATATACCAAGAGTTACATTTAAAGCTACTTTTATTAAAAGTAAAATTTATTTTAATGAAGAAATGTTAAGGTTTCAAGATGTAGACTTTAATATTAGAGTTTTAAAAACTTTATCACCTAAATATCTTTCTATTGATACTACAGATTGTTATTATAGGAGTGACTTAGAAAGTAATGCAAGGTATCATAATACAAAATTTATAGACATTTTTTTTGAAAATTTTTATATTTTATACTCAACTATTTTTTATTTTTTGGACAACAATCAAAAGGAAAGATTGCAAAGTAAAATTGTTTTAAAGTTATATGTTTTTATTAAAGCTTATTATCGTCAAAAAAATAAAAGTAAAATAATTATAATAATAATAAAATTATTTAAAAAAGAATTAAGTATGAGTTTCTCTCAAAAAGCTACTCTTTTTGGAGTTTATATTCTCAATAGATATCATTTTGAAAAAAAAGGGTATTTGAAAATTACCAAAAAAATGAAAAATATGTTAGATGAATAAATTAATTTCAATAATAATACCTACATTCAATAGAGCGCATTTAATTTTACATACTCTTGAATCAATTAAAAATCAAACCTATAATGAATGGGAATGCATTATTGTTGATGATGGAAGTACAGATAATACAGAAGATGTTTTAAAAAAGTATATTGATACTGATTCAAGATTTAGATATTTTAAAAGACCTTTAAACCATACAAAAGGCCCTTCTTCCTGTAGAAATTTTGGTTTTTATAAAAGTACAGGGGCCTATATCAAATGGTTTGACAGTGACGATATTTTTCTCCCCGATGCCTTAGAGAAACAAATTTCATATATGGATGACGAAGTAGATGTTGTTGTTTCTAAATTGGAATTGAAAAATTTAGAAAAAAATGAAACTATTGAAGTAAATGAAATTTTTTCTAATCTGCTCATTGAAGATTATTTGTTAGGGAATGTATCTTTTTATGTATCCGGTCCACTCTGGAAAAGAGAATTTTTAGTTAATAAAGAATTATTTGATGAAAAGATAAGAAATCTTGATGATTGGGATTTTAATCTCCGAATGATGTATAACAAACCTCGTATATTTTTTCTCGATGAAGTGATTGCGATATATAGAATTCATGAAGATTCATTACTGCATGAATTGGGGAAATGTAACTTTAATGAAATATATTCAGAATTTAGTGCTCGTGAAAAGCATCTAAAATTACTTAGTTCGCTTGAATATAAAGAATCAAGATTAAAATTAAGAGATTTTATTATTGCTAGAAGTTTATTTTTTTTAAGAATTGGTTTATCCTTGCCTTTTAAGGAAAAATGTAAACTATTCCTCATCACGTTGAAGTATCAGATGAAATACCAGTATCATAGAATATTTTTCAAAACATTGTTAGCTTTTTTTACAAGCATTATTTTTAACAAAGGTTATACATTATTAAAATAGCATTCTATGAAAATACTCTTCGTTTGTATGCAATATATTCATTCAGCAAGATGGATCAATCAATTAAAAGATTCTGAACATGAAATCTTCCTTTTTGATTGTTTAGATATGCCGATACATGAAGATTTAAAATGGACTAAATATACAGATAATTGGAGTCAGCGAAAACTAACCTATATAAAGGGTGAATTTTGGTTAGAAAAGAATTTCCCCTTTCTATTTAGTAAAATTGAACCATTTTTAAAAGTAACTGCTTCAGAAAAATTAAAAGAATTGATAAAACAAATCAAACCAGATTTAGTGCATTCTTTAGAGATGCAATCTGAAAGTTACCCATTGATTAAAGTTAGAAAGAAAATACATTTTAAATGGGCATATTCTTGTTGGGGTAATGATGTTTTTTTTTATAAGGATTTAGATGCTCATAAATTTAAAATTAATGAAGTTATAGCCCTCTTGGACTATTGTTTTTTAGAATGTGAGAGAGATAAAAAGTTAATAAAATCGATAAATAATACTACAAAAGTTCTTGGAACTAAATTTCCTGGAGGAGGAGGTTATAAAATCAATAAATATAAAACACATTCTAAACCATTAAAGGAAAGGAAATTAATAATTATAAAAGGATACGAACATAAGTTTGGTAGAGCATTAAGTGTTTTAAAAGCCTTAGAGTTTATAATTGATGACATTAAAAGCATTGATATATATATATATTCTGCTCATAAAATTGTTATTGAAAAAATATTTGAGTTTAATGAAAAATATAACTTAAATATAGAATACTCCTCTCGTTATAATCAATTAACACATTCTGAATTACTAGAGAAATTTGGGCAAGCAAAAATTGCTATAGGCAATAATATTTCAGATGGGGTTCCTAACACATTACTAGAAGCTATTATTTGTGGAGCGTTTCCAATCCAATCAAACCCAGGAGGAGCATCAGAAGATTATATTGTTCACAATAAAAACGGGCTGTTAATAAAAAACCCAGAAGACAGTAAAGAAATAGCAAAACAGATAAAAAAAGCACTAATCAACGATGAGTTGTTAAAAAATGCTTTTAGTATAAACCAAGAAATAGCAAAAAAACTCGATCATAACTTAATTAAAAAAGAAGTTTTGAAAGCATATAAACAGATAGAAGCTGATGTCTAAAAACATTCTTTTTATAGTAAATACAGGAACTATTTCATCTAATGAAAATGGAGGTGCTTCTGTATATTATAGTCATTTAGAAATTTTACACAAAGCAGGTTTTAAAATACAATTGCTAGCTATAGAATGGTCAAATTCTATATCATATAAAAAAGAAGATTATATTGAGATTCAACATATGGTTGATGCGATTATTCCATTTAAGCCAGAAGTTGAACTTCCCAAAAAAGGAATAGCTAGAATTATTGATGCTATTATTTCTCCAGAAATTTTTGAATATTATTTTTTAAATCGAAAGAACACATTTTTTTTAAATGAATTAGTTCTTAAAAAATCAGTTGACATTGTATGGTCTGAATGGAGATGGGCAGGCTTATTAGCTTGGTATTCGAAATTAAAAATTCCTGTTATTTATGCACATCACGATTGGGAATATAAACTGGCTAAGCTTCGATCAAAAAGAACTTTCTTTGGTAGGTTTCACACATTTCAAAAGAAAAGAGTTGAATTTAAATTAGTAAAAGGAGTAGAAGGTTGTATCTCTGGGTCAGTTACAGAAACTAAAGAAATAATACAAATTTCAAAAAAGAAAGCATTATATATTCCTACAACTTATAAAGAGGTAACGCCAAAACTTTTACCAAATTCAATTCCAAATATTATTCATTTAGGTGGTATGGGAACAACCGCAAATCGCTTAGGCTTAGAGCGTTTTTTAGACGTTTGTTGGGGTAAAGTTAAGAAGAAACACCCAAGCATTAAATTAATTGTTATCGGTAGCTTAAAGCAAGCATCAAATACTTTGTTAGAAAAGCTCAACGATTCAAATATTGAATGTTTAGGTTTTGTAAAAGACTTATTAGAAGTAATGCATCCTCAAGATATTCATATAATTCCATGGGAGTATAACACGGGTACAAGAACAAGACTACCATTGGTTTTAAATTATGAGCAAGTTTTAGTTGCAACTAAAGAATCTGTGAAAGCGTTTCCTGAGATAAAAGATAAACAAAACGCAATATTATGTAATATACTTGATGAAATGACATTAAATATTATTAATATAATTAAACATAAAAACAGAATATATGAGTTGAGCAAAGCAGGAAAAGAAACTTTTATTGAAAAATTCACCTGTAATAGTAACGTTGAAAAATTGAAAACATTTATAGAAAAAATATCATGACATTTATTATAGCAGAAATAGCACAAGCACATGATGGTAGTTTAGGTCTGGCACACGCATATATAGATGCTGTTGCAAAAACAGGTTGCAATGCTATAAAGTTTCAAACACATATAGCTGATGCCGAAAGTAGTATTCATGAACCTTTTAGAGTAAAATTTTCTAAACAAGATACCACTAGATATGAGTATTGGCATCGTATGGAGTTTACTTTAGATCAGTGGAGAGGTTTAAAAACACATTGTGATGAAGTAGGTCTAGAGTTTATAAGTTCCCCATTTAGCAACGCTGCTGTTGATTTATTAGAAAAAGTTGGAGTTGAGCGTTATAAAGTAGGATCTGGAGAAGTAAACAATTTTGTTTTATTAGAAAAAATTTCACAAACAGGAAAGCCTATAATTATTTCATCAGGAATGAGTTCATTTGAAGAGCTTGACAAAACTGTATTGTTTTTAAGAGAACGAAAAGTAGATTTTTCAATTTTACAGTGTACAACTTCTTATCCAACGGCTCCAAAACAATACGGATTAAATGTCATCAAAGAATTTAAAGAAAGATATAAGGTTCCAGTTGGTTTTTCTGATCATTCTGCCTCTACAGAAGCTTGTATTGTAGCTACTGCATTAGGAGCAGAAATTTTAGAATTTCATGTAGTTTTTGATAAAGAAATGTTTGGACCAGATGCTAAATCATCCTTAACATTAAAAGAAACAAAACAATTGGTTAAGGCCGTTACTAATATTAATACTGCCTTAAAAAATCCAATTGATAAGAGAGATAATTCAGAATTTGATACTCTAAAATCTATTTTCGAAAAATCACTAGCTGTAAATAAGAATCTTCATAAAGGACATATAATTTCCTTTTCTGATTTAGAAACAAAAAAACCTAAAGGATTTGGAATTCTTGCAAATGAATATGAAAATATCATAGGAAAAAAATTAACATCGAGTTTAAATAAGTTTGATTTTTTAAATTATTCAGACTTTAAATAGAAATAAATATGACCCCTAGAAAAATATGTGTAGTTGTTACTGCAAGGCCATCTTATAGCCGTGTAAAAACAGTGCTTACAGCCATTAAAAATCACCCTACATTGGAATTACAATTAGTAATTGCAGGTTCTGCATTACTAGTTAGATATGGAAATGCAGTTAATTTTATAGAAAAGGACGGTTTTGAAATAGCTGAAAAAGTATTTATGATCCTTGAAGGAGAAAATCCAACGGCAATGGCAAAAACTACAGGTTTAGGAGTAATGGAACTCTCGAATGTGTTTTATAAGTTACAACCAGATGCTGTTATAACCATTGCAGATCGTTTTGAAACAATTGCAACTTCAATTGCTGCTTCCTATCAAAATATAGCCTTAGTCCATTTACAAGGAGGTGAAGTTACTGGGAATATTGATGAGAAAGTGAGACATGCCAACACAAAGTTGGCAGATATACATATAGTGGCTTCAGAAGATGCTAGAACGCGTGTTATAAAAATGGGTGAAGCTCCTGATAAAGTATTCAATACAGGTTGTCCTTCTATTGACATAGCAAGAGAAATAAAAGCATCATCAAGTTTAGATTTTAATCCTATTGATAAATATGGTGGCGTTGGAAAAGTAATTAACTGGAAAGACGGCTATATTGTTGTAATGCAGCATCCGGTAACTACAGAATATAATTCTGCCAAAGAAGATGTGTTAAAAACACTAGAAGCAGTAAATGAATTAAATATTCCTACTTTTTGGTTTTGGCCAAATGTAGACGCAGGTTCAGATGGCACATCTAATGGAATTAGAACATTTAGAGAAGTACATCAACCAGAAAATATTCATTTTTTTAAAAACATGGAGCCTACAGACTTTTTAAAATTATTAGCAAATAGTAATTGTTTAATTGGTAATTCTAGTGTTGGTATTAGAGAATGTGCCTATTTAGCAGTGCCAGTTGTGAATATTGGTACGAGACAAAATAGAAGGCAAAGGGCTTCAAATGTAACTGATGTAATGTATCACAAAGAAGACATTAAAAGGGCAATAAACGAAAGAATATCGGCAAAAAGTATTGTTTCAGAAACTATTTACGGTGATGGAAACTCAGGAGACAAAATTGCAGATATTTTAGCAAATGTAGCATTGACCTTTCATAAAACAATTACATATTAATGAGAGTTTTAGCTATTATACCTGCAAGAGGAGGATCTAAAGGAGTGCCTGGTAAAAATATAAAATTACTGTCTGGTAAACCTTTAATTGAATATACGACTGAAGTAGCGCTACAATCTAAACTACTTACAAAAGTTGCAGTAAGTTCTGATGATGATAAAATAATTGAAGTAGCAAAAAACACAGGGGTAGAAGTTCCTTTTAAGCGTCCATATAATTTATCCGAAGATGCAACACCTACATTACCAGTTATAAAACATGCATTAGCGTATTATAAAAATATAGGAGAAGAATTTGATGCTGTTTGTTTGCTGCAAACAACAAGCCCATTTAGAACGGTAGAGTTTTTAGATCAAGCATTAGAGAAGTTTATTACTTCAAATACAGATTCATTAGTTTCTGTAAAAGAAGTTCCGCATGAATTTAACCCTCATTGGACATTTAAATTAAATGAACAGGGTAATTTGAAGATTGCAACAGGAGAAAATGAAATTATTACACGGAGACAAGATTTACCAAAATCATATCATAGAGATGGAAGTATTTACATCACTAAAACGTCTGTATTAGTTACCCAAAAATCTTTATATGGAAACTCTATTGCGTATATTGAAAACTCGAATAATGAGCATGTTAATATAGATACAATTGATGATTGGTCTAAAGCAGAAATTGTAGTAAATAAGATGCAAAGATGAGAAAATTCATTATAAGTTTTATTATAAAGACATGCCTTTTAATTGTTTGCGTAATTTCACTGGTTGTTTTATATATATATAAAACATCGTTAATAGATGAGGAATTAAAGAAAATTGCAAAAACAAACTCTTTGCTAATTATGGGGGATTCTCAAATGCAAAGGTTAAATCCCGAATTATTTGATGATAAAACATATAATTTTTCAAGTAGATCAGAACATTATTTTTTTACGCATTCAAAATTGAAAAAGATCTTTTCTACACCTAAACATACAATTAAAAAAGTTTTATTAGGTGTTTCTATTCATAGCTTTTCTCCTATGTATAAAAAAACTTTTGATATCAGGTATATTGAAGGAAAGTATAGCTTTAGAAGGTTTATGTTTTTTAATAACTTTATTAAAAGTAACGAGTTTTCAAATTTCTCTTTTTTCTTTAAATATAATTCGTGTTTTATCGATGGTTTATATAAAGATGTTGAAAAGGATGGTTATTATAAGAGTTTAGGTAAGAACCCAAATAATGCTATTATTGATAGAATTTATGATGTTCATTATCCTAATGATATAGAAAATAGGATTACTTTAAGTCAAGAAAAATATTTAAATAATATTATTGATTTATGTAGTAAAAATAGCGTAAAACTGATATTAATTTCTACACCTATGCATTCATATTATAAAGAAAAAGTTGATAATAGATTTTATAATGTGTTGTCTAAAATTATTAAACAAAGTAATTGTGAATATATTAACTTTTTAAATGAAAACACACCCATAAACTATTTATCAGACGCCAATCATTTGAATGTAAATGGAGCAATTGTGTATTCAAAAAAAATAAATTACCTCATAAATTAAAATAAAAATGTTATTTAACTCCCTAGAATTTTTATTGTTTTTACCAATAGTATTTTTACTGTATTGGTTTGTTTTTAAGAAACTAAGTATTCAGAATATTTTAATTTTGATAGCTAGTTATGTTTTTTATGGTTGGTGGGATTGGCGATTTTTATCACTTATTTTTATTAGCACACTTGTAGATTATACATTAGGATTACAGTTGTATAAAACGGAAAATCTTAAGAGAAGAAAACTATTATTAGGTTGTAGTTTATTTTTTAATTTAGGATTGTTAGGCTTTTTTAAGTATTACAATTTTTTTGTTGATAGTTGGATTGAAGCATGGAGTAACATTGGAGTTACAATGCATGCAAGTTCATTAAATATTATATTACCAGTAGGGATTTCATTTTATACATTTCAAACCCTTAGTTATACCATAGATATTTATAGAAAAAAGTTAGAACCGACAAAAGACTTTATCGCTTTTGCTTCATTTGTGTCTTTTTTTCCTCAATTAGTTGCTGGGCCTATAGAAAGAGCAACAAATTTATTACCTCAGTTTTACAAAAAGAGAACATTTAATTACGATTATGCGGTTTCTGGAATGAAATTAATTCTATGGGGATTGGTTAAAAAGGTAGTGATTGCAGATTCTTGTGCTATTTTGGTAAATAAAATATTTGCAAATTACCAAGATGAATCAGGATTAGCTCTTTGTATGGGAGCTATTTATTTTGCTTTTCAGATTTATTGTGATTTTTCTGGTTATTCTGATATTGCAATAGGAACTTCTAGATTATTTGGGTTTAAATTGATGCGTAATTTTAACTATCCGTATTTTTCAAGAGATATTGCTGAATTTTGGAGACGCTGGCATATTTCACTGAGTACGTGGTTTAGAGATTATTTATATATTCCTTTAGGAGGTTCTAGGGGTAATAAATGGTTTCAATTAAGAAATGTATTTGCTATTTTTTTAGTGAGCGGTTTTTGGCATGGAGCCAATTGGACATTTATAGTTTGGGGAGGATTAAATGCTCTATTCTTTATACCACTGTTGTTAACCAATAAAAACAGAAATAATTTAGATGAAGTAGCATCTAATAGTGTCTTACCTAATGTAAAGGAATTGTTTCAAATTTTACTCACCTTTGGTTTGACCACATTTGCCTGGATTTTTTTTAGAGCAGAATCTATTACAGACGCCATGCTTTATATTCAACAAATCTCAGATTTTTCTAATTTTATGCCTGATGTAATTCGACATAAAAAAGTGATTCCATTGCTATTTTTGTTTATCATTTTAGAATGGTTTTCTAGAAAACAAGAATATGCTATTGTTTTGGATAAAAAGTACAGAACGGTATTTTACATGTTGTTTGCTTTTATGATTTTGTATTATTCTTCAGTAGAAGAGAAGTCATCATTTATATATTTTCAATTTTAAAGACGTAAATGAGAAAATTTATACATAAAACACTCATTTTGGTAATTGGAATTTTATCCAGTTATATATTTTTAGGTTTTTTTGCAGATGGATATACTGACCCATTTTATTTACGATTTACAAGTCCAAAACAAAAATCATTAATTATAGGTACATCAAGAGCTGCGCAAGGAATTAGACCAAGTATAATGGATTCAGTTTTAGATGCCAAAAGGTTTAATACTCCAATTTATAATTTTGCTTTTACAATTCTTCATAGTCCGTATGGAAAAACATATTATAATGCAATAGATTCTAAACTCGTTAAGGATAATTTTAATGGATTATTTATTGTAGCTGTTGACCCTTGGTCAATTTCATTGAGAACCAATTTAAATTATGATATAGAAAGTAAAAAAGAACTTTCTAAGCTTACATATTTTAATATGAATCCAAATTATGATTATTTAATGAATGCATATAAAAGTTCAATGTTTAACTTATTGCCAAATAAATTTATAAAAGATGAATCTTTATTTCTTCACTCTAATGGATGGTTAGAGGTAACTATAAATATGGATAAGTATGTATTAAAAAAACGCACAATGTCTAAAATAAAGACCTATGAAGAGGGGAGTAAAACAAATAAAATTTCAAATAAAAGAATTGATTGGTTAGAAAGAACAATTCGCCTATTAGAAAAACAAGGAAAGGTAGTTTTGGTTCGTATTCCAGTTCACAAAGAAATTTTAACGATAGAAAATAAAATATGTAAAAGCTTTGATTCAATTATAAAAACTAAATTTAATGACATACCATATTTAAATTATAAGACAGAGGTGGCTAATTATACTTTTATTGACGGAAATCATTTATATAAAGAATCTGGGAAAAAGTTTTCTGAGAAACTAGCAAAAGATATTAATCAACTATTTATTAATGAATAGATTTCTTAAAAACATATTATTAAAATTAATAATACTCCTATTTTTCATTAGTTTGATTGTAGGTGGGGCTTTTTATTTCAATTACAATCATAAAATAGATTATCCAGCAGCCATTATAAATAAATATCAGAGACTAGATTCATTAAAAAAGACGGCTAAAATTATTATTTGTGGAGGATCTAGTTCTTCGTATAGCATTGATAGTGAATTGCTTGAAAAAACGTTAAAAAAACCTGTAGTAAATACCAGTTTGGCAATGAGCTTAGGAAGTAAATTTCATTTAAATATTACAAAAGATTATTTACATAAAGGAGACGTTATTTTATATATTCCAGAGTATGAGTATTATTATGGAAAAGAAAATGGAGATGATTTTTTATACACAACAGCTTTTTATTATCCTAAAGTTGTAAAAGATTTTACTACTAAACAAAAAGATGCTTTTTTTGAAAAAGCTTTTCGACTATCAATAGAATATTATATCGGGGCTTTAAATAAAAAGAATGACAAAGGAAATAAATCATTACAATACAAAAGAGAATCGTATGATTATTTAGGAGATAATATTAGTTTACGTTCTTCAATAAATTCAAAAATAGAAGTAACATTAAAAAATAGATACCAAAAATTAAAAAGCAAGAAAGTAAGTAAAGAGTTTATTATTTTTTTAAAAAAGATTAATGCTGAGTATGTTAAAAAAGGAATTACATTATTAATTACATACCCACCATTAGAAAAATCACAGTTTGATAATCGGTTTTTGAAAGATATTGATAAAGTTAAAAGAGAAACTGGAATTACATTTTTTGGTAATCCTAATGATTATCTATATAGCGCTGATTTATTTTACGATAGCAGTTATCATCTTAACGGAAAAGGAAGGATTTTGCGTACAAAAAAATTGATTAAAACCCTTAAAGAACAATTGAATTAAAAATGTGTGGAATAGCTGGAATTATAGGAAAAAATGCTTCAAAAGATGTTTTATTGAAGATGACAAATGCTCAGAAGCATCGTGGACCTGATTATACAGGTTTTTGGTTAGATGAAAATGTTTGTTTTGGTCATAATAGGTTGTCTATTATTGATTTATCAGAAAATGCAAATCAACCTTTTCAAGATGAAGAAGAACGATATCAATTAATTTTTAATGGAGAAATATATAATTATCTTGAATTAAAGAATGAACTAGATTATAATTTTGTGACAAGCTCTGATACCGAAGTTCTATTTGCTGCTTACCTAAAATGGGGAAGGGCTTGTTTAAATAAGTTAAATGGAATGTTCTCTTTTGCCGTATGGGATTCTGTTGATAAAAAATTATTTGCAGCCAGAGATCGTTTTGGTGTCAAGCCATTTTATTACCATCAATCAGAAGATACACTCTATTTTTCATCAGAAATAAAAACCTTACACTCGGCTGGCATAGCAAAAGAGCCAAATAAGAAGGTCTGGGCAAATTATTTTTCATTTGGCAGTTACGGAATGCCACATGAAACATTTTGGAAACATATTGATCAACTTCCAGGAGGACATTGTTTAGAATTCGAAAAGAATACATTAAAAATAGAGAAATGGTATTTCTTTGAGAAAGAGATTGAAAAGCACAAAGAAAAATTATCTTATGAAGAGATTAAAAATAAGTATATAGTTCTCCTTAAAGATAGTATTAAATTACGATTTAGAGCAGATGTATCTGTTGGATTTAATGTGAGTGGTGGTTTAGATAGCTCTGCATTATTAGCTTTCGTAAATCAACAAGAAAATAAAGAAAATATAAAAGCATTTACTTTTTATACGAATGATGATAGATATGATGAATTACCTTGGGTTGAAGAAATGGTTTCTTTAACAGAAAATTCGCTGCAGAAAGTATTATTAAAACCTGAAGAGGTAAAAGAATTAGCAGCTAAAATTGATTACCATCAAGATGAACCTTATGGAGGAATACCAACCTTAGCATATGCAAAAATATTTGAGAAAGCAAGAGCAAAAAACACGTTAGTATTATTAGATGGTCAGGGAATGGATGAACAATGGGCAGGCTACGATTATTATCTTCAAAAAAATGAAGCAACAATACAAGGGGTAAAGAAATCTCCTTTTAAAAAAGAAGTTTTGTCTAAAGAAATGATTGCTTTGTCTCAAAAACCAATATATCCTAAACCATTTAAAGATGAGCTTTTAAACAAGCAATATAGAGATTTATTTTACACAAAAATACCAAGAGCTTTGCGTTTTAACGATCGTGTATCTATGGCATATAGTACAGAATTAAGAGAGCCTTTTTTAGATTATAGGTTGGTTGAACTTGCTTTTGCACAGCCATTAGAGTATAAAATAAAAGACGGAATTCAAAAATATGTATTGAGAGATATTGTGTCAGAATATTTAAGTGATTCAATTACATACGCTCCCAAAAGACCTTTACAAACACCGCAAAGAGAATGGTTAGCTAATGAACTGCATGAATTGGTAGATAAAAAAATAGAAAAAATAGAAAAATCAAACTATAAATCTTGGTTTGATATAGAAGAACTAAAAAAGGAGTGGCAAAATTATGTAGAAGGAGACAATCAGTCTAGTTTTCATATTTGGCAGTGGTTAAGTCTAAGTACTTATATTGATAATACTGATTTGTGTAAATGAAAAAATTAGTAATTATACTACCTAGAGGTGAATCTATTAAGAATTTTGTGTATTCTGGAATTACTGATGCTTTGAGGTCTCATTTTCAAATCACCTTTTTTTCTGTAGTGCCAAACAAAGAAATTAAAGAATATTTAATGTCTAAATGTGATAACTTTTATGAGCTTAAAGATAGTAATTATCAAAATACATATGCAAAAGAAATAAAAAAAATATTACAAATTGCACATATTAAAAAATTAAATTCTGTTACGGGTAATTTAAAAATAGCAAAAGATGATATCCAAAGTAGAAAGAATTTAAGATTTAATATACTTAGAAAACTTAGAAAATTTATTGCCTTTTTTTACTATTCACAAAAGGGTTTGATTAGGTTAACGAATCACTTTACAAAAGCCAACTTTAATAACCAAAAAGTAAAAGAATACGAATTTTTTCTGAAAGAGATTACTCCAGATTTGGTCTTTAATACTTCACATATTCATAATGTAATTTCCCTAGATTTAATGTATGCTGTTAAAAAGTTAAAAATTAAATCTGCTACATTCTTATTTTCTTGGGATAACCTAACCTCTCAAGGAAGAATTTTACCAAGCTATGACATTTATTTTACATGGAATCAAAAAATTAAAGAGGATTTATTAAGATTATATCCAGCAATTCAAAAGCAAAATGTTTTTGTAACTGGTACGCCTCAGTTTGATTTTCATTTCAATGATGATTTTATAGATTCAAAAGAAAAATTATATGATTTTTTAAAAATCTCTTATGATAAAAAAATCATTTTATATTCAACTGGTATGGCTTACTACACTCCTAAAGAACACGTCATTGTTAAAGAGATAGAAAAAGTACTCAGAAATATTAATGATGACTTGCAACTAGTTGTTCGGATTTACGCTAAAGATAATAATACTGAATATTATAAATTAAGAGAAAATAATAAAAGTATTATCATACCAGATCACTTCTGGGAATTAAATCATCTAACACCAACAATAAAAGACATAACACTATTTAATAGTTTAATCAATCATTGCAGTATTGGAATAAATGTTGCTTCTACAGTTAGTTTAGACCTTGTAATTTTAAATAAACCAGTTATCAATATTGCTTTTAATCCGCCGGGGGAAAATATTTACCCAAATGATTATGAGAAGATTTATGACTTTGATCATTACAAACCAATTATTGAAAGTAAGGCAATATCTTTGGTAAAGAATACTAAAGAATTAGAAAAAGAGTTGAAAACATATATAAGAAACCCAAGTTATTTACAGGAAGAAAGAAAAAATCTTGTAAATAAATTTTTTGGTGATGAGTTTAAGAAGGATAAAACTCAAATATTTACAACAATTTTTAATGAACTCATACCCTAATTAATGAACGTAACAATTACTTTAGTAATATTTAATGAAATCTCAAACATTGAATGGGAATTTGGATCTAAATATTCAATAGATTATTCTGTAAAGTCTTTGCTTTCTATAAGAGAAGAGATTTTAAAAGATACTTCAGATTATATTTTATTTTGGGATTGTACGAATCCAATTCCAAAAAAAGAAACTATTGAAAAAGTTTTGAAAACTAATGGAAATCTATGGCATATTGGAACTAAATTAGGACTAAATGCAAAACCATACTTATTAGATTTTATTCAACCAACAAGCATGCTTCATTTAAATATAAGTTCTACAATTACTCATAGTTCTTGGAAGAATACATTTAAAGGGTGTTTACTAGAAAAAAGAGTCTTTACAAATGTTACTATCTCCAACTATTCAAATTCTTTAGATATCATAGGATTAGATTTTGGTTACAATGCTATGAAATCGGGGGTAATAACTAGATATTCGGTAATATTATCAGATGCAATCAAAGAGACTTCTAACAATCTAAGAAAATTAGATGAATTATTATTTATTAGAAATAATTTTGATAGAAAAGCTTTTTTTTGGAGCTACTTATTGTCTTTTTTTAAAATATCACCATTTACTTTTTTCAAAGCTTATATAAATAAAGAAAACTATAGCGAGAATATTTTTAATCAAGATGCATTTCAAGATGTATTAAAAGACAAAGATCTTTCTGTATCAATTGTTATTGCAACACTTGAGCGTTATCATTATTTAGAGAAAGAATTAGAAGAATTAAGGTTGCTTGAACCAGCAATGAAAGAAATAATAATTGTAGATCAAACCCCAAAAGAAAAAAGAAGTAAAGAGTTTTTACAATCTTTTGATGATTTACCTATAGTTTATTTAGAAACAGATAAAATTGGACAATGTACTGCTAGAAATAAAGGAATAGAAGTCGCAAAAAGTAAGTTTATTTGGTTTTTAGATGATGATATGGAAGAAATTCCAACAAATTATTTGGAAAAACATTTGATAACTATTTATTCAATGAATGCAGATATTTCTTGTGGAATACCGGATGAATTAGGAACAAATTATATTGATAGATCCATTCCGAAAATTGAATTATCAGATGGTTTTCCAACAAATGATGTTTTGGTAAAAACAGATTTTTTATTAGATGCTGGTGGTTTTGACGTGAAAATGGATCAAAAACAAAGTGAAGACCAAGAAATAGGATTGAGATTGATGAAAAACGGAGCATTAAGTGTGAAAAATAATCAATTAAGAATTGTGCATTTAAGAGCAAATAGGGGAGGGTTGAGAAACCATAATGTTAGGAAAATAACTTTTGCGTCATCAAGAAAAAGTGTATTTCAAAGACGTTTTTTACATTATTCTGAAATTTATTTAAACTTAAAACATTTTTCAAAACAGCAAGTACTAAAATCTTTGCTTTTAAATATTAGAGGAACTTTTATTATACATGATGGAATTTTTAAAAAATTTTTAAAATTTTTATTTTCGTTACTCATTTTACCAAATACTTTATTAGTATTGAACAGAAGATTAAAACAAGCAAAAATGATGATGAATGATTAATAAACAAAAAGTATTGATTGTTAGTTCAGAATTCCCTCCAGAACCAGGAGGAATAGGGAATCATGCATATAATATTGCTAAGCAATTGAGTATGAATAATTATACTGTAACTGTTGTATGTGATCAACGTTCTAAAATAAGTAATGAAAAATCATTATTTGATCTAAACGTATCATTTAAAATTATTAGAATAAAGAAGCAATCTATCCGTATTTTAATGTACTTAAATCGAATATTTCAAATTTTTAAACACACGTATAGAAATGAAATGATTATAGCCTCTGGTAAATTTCCTCTTTGGATTGTTGCAATAACATCTTTATTCTTTAGAGAAAAAAAAATTATAGCTGTCGTTCATGGTTCAGAAGTAAATTTCAAAAAAAAAATATTGCGTAAAACTATAGATATATCACTGAAGAAGTTTGACCATATAATAGCTGTTTCTAACTTTACAAAATCATTAATTTCTTATTTAAAACTAACTAATATAACCGTAATACCAAATGGCTTTGAATTATCAAAAACTTCGACAACTTCTAATGAAAAAATAAAAGGGAAACCTAGTTTAATTACTGTTGGGTCTATTTCTGAGAGAAAAGGTCAAAGAAATGTTATCAATGCACTTCCGTATCTAATACAATCATACCCAGAAATTCATTATCATATGGTTGGTAAACCATATAAAAAAGATGAATTTTTTAATCTTGCAAAAAAACTAGGTGTAGATAAACATATTACTTTTCATGGAGCTGTTAGTGATGAAATTAAAATTGATTTACTTCAAAATAGTGATATTTTTACGATGCTAAGTCAAAACACTGCCTCTGGAGATGTTGAGGGATTTGGAATTGCAATTTTAGAAGCTAATAGTCTAGGTATACCAACTATAGGAGCAAAAAATTGTGGAATAGAAGATGCTATTTTAGATTATAAATCAGGTATACTCATTCAGAATAACAACGTCTCAGAATTTGAGAAATCAATTAAAAATATATTAGACAAATATGACTTTTACGTTCACGAATCAAAACTATGGGCGTCAAAATTTTCATGGAAAAATATTATTAGAGAATATATAAAGATTTTAGAGCTTTGAAAATAGCGATTATATCACATACAGAACACTATCGGGATTCTTCAGGTAAAATTAGAGGTTGGGGACCTACCATAAAAGAAATTAATAAATTGGCTGTTGTATCTAATTCTATAGTTCATATAGCTCCCTTTCACAATGGAAATGCACCTGATAGTTCTTTATCTTATTCAGCAAAAAATATAAATTATTTACCTCTAAGACCTTCAGGAGGTCAGGGTTTACGTAAATTATCTATTTTTTTAACTGCACCTTACAATTTATATATGATATATAAAGCTTTAAAAAGTGTAGATTTTATTCAATTTAGAGCACCTACTGGTATGGGATTGTACGTATTACCTTTTTTAAGGTTATTTTACAATTCGAAATACTGGATAAAATATGCTGGAAATTGGAAAGATGAAAAAATGCCATTTGGAAATAAACTTCAAAAAAAATGGTTGCAAAATTTCACATCAAAAAATACTAAAATTACTATAAATGGTTTCTGGAAAAATGAGAGAAACAATATAATCCCTTTTGAAAACCCGTGTTTAGATCAAAATGACAGAAAACTTGGGCGTAATATACTAGCTGCTAAAAAATTAAAAAAAATAGTAGAGTTTTGTTTTGTAGGTGCTTTAAATAATCATAAAGGTGTAGATAAAATTTTAGAAGCCTTAAAGTGCCTTAATAACAAAGACATTAAATATATATATCATTTTGTTGGAGATGGTCCACAACGAATTGACTTTGAAAAAACAGCAAAACTTCTAAGATTAGAAATTATTTTTCATGGATTCTTAGCAAAAGATGCAATTAGTAATATTTATTCAAGATGTGATTTTATAATTCTCCCATCTAAAAGTGAGGGTTTTCCCAAAGTTATTGGTGAAGCAATGAATTTTGGTTGTATACCTATTGTTTCTGATGTTTCCTGCATTTCGCAATATATACAGGATGGTATTAATGGATTTCTTATAAAACCCATAACATCTAAAGAAATCTTAAAAAAAATAAATTTAGCGCTAAATTTAACTTATAGTGAGAGATTAAAAATTAAAAAATATAATTTTGAATTGGCAGAGAAATTTACATATGATTACTATAATAATCGAATTATGAATGAAATTTTTAAATTAAAAAGCAAATAATTTGGTTAAGTATATACTAAATAATAGGTTGCTTTTTATAGGAATTCACATCCTTTTAGGTTATGCGTCAACGCTATTAAGAGGTTCTAATAGTTTAAAATTGTTATGGCTTTTAATAATTGGATTTTTTATTTTTAGTATTTTTTTTAAGAAAAATAGAAATGAAGAGGCATTTTTATTTGCTGCTTATATAAGTGCTGCAGAAGTCTTTATAAGAATGTCTAAAGGAATGATATTATATGAGACAGGAAAATACAGTGTTATATTATTTTTACTATTGGGTATTTTTGTTGGAAAATTTAAACAAAAATTTTCAGTTAGTTTATCTTTTTATCTGTTATTATTATTGCTAGGCATTGTTTTTACGCGTGTTCCAGAAGGCGAATATATTAGAAAAGCAATTGCATTTAATTTAAGTGGTCCTTTTGTTTTGGGTATTGCTGGGTTGTATTTTTATAAAAGAAGTATTACAAAAGAAAATTTAATGGATGCGTTATTTTTTATGATACTTCCTCTATTTTCTATGGTTACCTATCTCTATTTTAAAACACCAGATTTAAAAGATATTGTCTTTCAAGGAGCAGCAAATTTTGATACCTCAGGTGGTTTTGGTCCAAATCAAGTTGCTACTGCTATTGGTTTGGGTATTTTTATTATTGCGGTGTTTATTTTAATGAAAGAACGAATTACCGGATTTTTACTACTAGATATATTTCTTTTACTGTACTTTTTCTATAGAGGTTTGTTAACTTTTTCTAGAGGAGGATTAATTACTGGAGTTATAGCACTAATTTGTTTTTCATTTTTTTATACCTTGTATAAAAAAATTTCTTTAACGTCTTTTATTACCTATCTAGGTATTGTAGTCGTTTTTACAATAGGTATTTGGCTTTTCACTTCTAATATTACAGGTGGTATGTTAGACAATAGATATGCTGGTAAGAATGCAAGTGGCAAACAAAAGGAAGATATAAGCTCTGGTAGAGTTGATATTTTAGCTGAGCAAATAAAAAGTTTTACAGAGAACCCTCTTGGTATTGGGGTTGGAAATGGTAAATATAAACGGCAGGGAGCTATTGGCAATGTAACTGCCGCTTCACATAACGAAGTAGGAAGGTTAATAGAAGAACATGGAATTATTGGTTTTATTATATTATTACTATTACTACTATTACCACTAGCAAATTTCTGGTATGGAAATAATTATCAAAGAGCATTTATAAGTGCATTTTATCTATTCTGGTTTTTAACTATTAATCATTCAGCAATGCGTATTGCTTTTCCAGGGTTTATTTATGGGATGAGTTTAATAACTATTATACATGAAAAAGAATAAAATCTTATACATAGGGAATAACCTAGTTAAAAAAACTAATTATGCTACCTCCATGGATATTTTGAGTAGTTTGTTAAAATTAGAGGGGTTTACAATTTACAAGAGCTCTTCAAAGTCTAACAAAATACGAAGGCTGATAGAGATGTGTTTTGCTATTATTCGTTATAAAAATAAAGTTGAATATGTATTACTAGATACTTATAGTACCTCTAACTTTTATTATGCCTTACTAACATCTCAACTTTGTAGACTGTTTAGACTAAAATATTTACCCATCCTTCGTGGTGGAAATTTACCGTATCGTTTAAAACAAAACACAAAATTATCATCTTTAATTTTTAACAACTCGTTTCAAAATATTGCTCCTTCTGGCTATTTGAAATATGAATTCGAAATAAAAGGATATACAACACTATTAATTCCAAATGTAATTCCAATTGCCAACTATACTTTTAAAGAAAGAAAAAAAATTACTCCAAAATTATTATATGTTAGAGCTTTTGCAAGTATTTATAACCCCGCTATGCCTATTGAGGTTTTAAAAGAGTTGAAGAAAAAATATCCAGAAGCAATTCTATGTATGATAGGCCCAGATAAAGACGGTACATTAAAAGATGTAAAACACCTTATTAATACATATGACTTACAAGACAGTGTTGAAATTACAGGCGTATTATCAAAGAAAGAATGGCATAAAAAATCTGAAGAGTTTGATATTTTTATTAATACTACAAATGTAGATAACACACCGATAAGCGTTATAGAAGCCATGGCTTTGGGCTTGCCTGTAGTATCAACTAATGTAGGCGGCTTGCCTTATTTGATTAGTAATAATATAGATGGTGTATTGGTAGATAAAGAACAACCAATACTAATGGCAAATCAAATTCATAAAATAATTAAAGAAAATAAAAGTTCATTCGCAAATAAAGCTAGAAGTAAGGTGGAGAATTTTGATTGGAGTGTAGTAAGAAATCAGTGGTTAAAATTATTGCAATAGTGTTATATAAATTCTTATACAAAATAGGTAGTTTCATAAGAAACCCATCAATAAAAAAACATTTAATTTTTTTAGAAAAAAGTAATGGATGGTCATCTGATAAACTTAAAGAATATCAATTACAAAAACTAAAAGAAATTGTTGCGTTTGCTTATGAAAATTCAATTTTTTATAATTTACATTTTTCAAGTAATAATTTTCATCCATCGGACATCAAAGAATTAAGTGATGTAAAAAATATACCCATTTTAGAAAAAGTAGATGTACTTACTAGCAATGCAAAAATTCATACAAATTTTAAAGGTAAAACCTTTACAGCGATAACATCAGGGAGTTCAGGTCAGTCTTTGAGTTTTCAACGAGACGAATCTGCAGACTCATTTAATAGAGCAACTATTCAAAAAGGCTATTTGTGGTATGGCGTTTATCCATGGCAATTAAACGGATATTTTTGGGGGTTTAATTTTAATTTTTTAAAAAAAAATAAAACAATAATTTTAGATTTTTTACAAAATAGGTTTAGAATTTTCAACTACAATTCTTATAATCTAAAAAGATTTGTTAAAAAATTAAACAAAGCAACCTACATACATGGTTATTCTTCAATGATATATCAAACAGCAAAATTAATTAATGAAAGAGGGTTATTAAAACCTAAAGGTATTAAAATGATTAAAGGTACATCAGAGAAAATTTTTAAGAATTATCATGATGAGGTCATAAAAGCTTTTGGGTCTAAAATAATCAGCGAATATGGAGCTACTGAATCAGGTATTATTGCATTTGAGTGTCTAGAAGGTAACATGCATATTAATATGGAAGGTGTTTTAGTTGAAGAAATAAATCATGAAATAGTTGTTACCAATCTTCAGATGAAATCTTTCCCCATAATTCGTTATAAATTAGGCGATTATATAGAATTGGAATCAGACTTAAAAAAATGTAAATGTGGAAGAAATCATAGAATTTTAAAAGAAGTTACAGGTAGGGTTGGACTGCCTATTTATGGAAAGTCTGAAATTTACCCGAGTCTAACATTTTATTATATTTTTAAAAATTTAGATTTTAATAATAATCTAAAATTAAATTATCAAATTATTCAAAAAGAAAAAGGTATCCTTTTGGTTAAAATTGAACAAAAACTTACTAATGAACAAATTAAAAAGTTACATGCAGAATTTGTTAAGTATTTTAATAACGACATTCAATACACTATAGAAGATGAATATATTTTACAATCTAATGAAGGAAAATTAAAAAGTTTTATTTCACATTTATAATATGATCAAAGAATTAGTTTCAATAATAACACCCTCTTATAATTCCTCTAAATTTATTGAAGAAACTATAGCGAGTGTTCAAGCTCAGACTTATAGTCACTGGGAAATGTTAATAACTGATGATGGCTCTACTGATAATTCTTTTGAGATTATAAAGGAAATATGTAAAAAAGATTCTCGCGTCAAATTATTTTCAATTAAAAATGCTGGACCTGCTGTAGCAAGAAATAACTCAATAAAACATGCAAAAGGTAAATATGTAGCTTTTTTAGATAGTGATGATTTGTGGATGCCTGAGTTTTTATCTACATCAATAAAATTTATAACAAAATCTGAAGGGTTTATTTTTTCATCTTATAAGAGATGTAATGAAATTACCTTGAAAGAACAGTACAAAGATTTTATTGTTCCAGAAAATGTTACTTATATGGATATTTTAAAAACAAATTCTATCAGTTGTTTAACTGCTTTTATAGATATAGAAAAATTAGGGAAGGAGTTCATGCCCGAGGTTTTATATAGACAAGATATGGGTTTATGGTTAAAATATCTTAAAAAAATAAATTATGCAAAAGGTATTAAAGAAACTTTAGCGATATACAGAATCAGAGATAACTCTCATTCAAGAAATAAAAAAAAGCTTTTAAAACCTCAATGGTATTTTTATAGACACGTAGAAAATTTATCCTTTGTAACGTCAGTTTATTTAATGATTGTTTGGGGGTATAGAGGGTTTAAAAAATACAGTTGATTACTAGCAAATAAAGAAAAATGTAACTATATTTGATGTAACATATTATTTTCCCCTTAATAACCTTAATTCCCTAGTTAACGTTATGAATAATAACTCATCGTATATTGATATATCCGAGAGAAAGCTACTTTTGCGTTTTCTTGATATAACTCTTATTATTACAGGCATATTTTTAGCCTCAGATTACACTAGTTTCTCATACATAGATTCTTACAATACTTCAATTTTTAACTGGCTTATTTTGCTAGCTTTCTATTTTCTTTTTTTTGGAGAAGTTTTTCAGTTGTATGATTTAAAGATTTCGGCTAGCAGATTTAAAATAATTAAAAATTTATCTTTAGCGTCTCTGGTTACAACATTTGTTTTTGTTTTAACGCCTTTTTATTCACCTTCGTTACCAGAAAATAGAATTCAAATTATCTATTTGTTTCTACTGTTAATACTACCAGTGTTATGTTGGAGATTAGCCTATATAGCCTTGTTGTTTTCTCCAAAATTTTTTAAAGAAATAGTAATCATTAGTCATTCATCAACTATAAATGAATTGCTAGAATTAACAAAGGATGATCATCATCACAATGTTGGAAAATACTTATCAAATAATAAAAATGCTAGTTTCGAAAATTTTGTTAATATCAACGAAGCCAATATATATGAAATAGTTAGATCAAATAATATTAAGGAAGTCATAATTAATACTAGTGGTTTTAGCACTGAAATTATTAAAAAAATTAATAGGGATTTAATTTTATTATTTGAAGAAGGTATCAATATTAAGAGTTCAGAAAGTTTTTATGAAGAAATTACAGCGAGTGTCCCTAAAAACTATTTAGATTTTAATTTCTATAAAAACATGAATTTAAGTTGCAATAGTAATAAGCGATTTTATAAACTATTTCATCGTTTTTTAGACATATTAATCTCTTTAATAGGGTTGCTTATTTTTATGGTAATCCTTCCTCTTATATTTATTTTAAATATTTTCATAAACAAAGGACCTTTATTTTATACCCAAATTAGAGTTGGTAAAAATGGTCAAAACTTTAATATATTTAAACTTAGATCTATGGTGGTTAATGCTGAAACTTCAGGAGCAGTTTATGCACAAAAAAATGATACAAGAATCACTAAGTTTGGAAAATTTTTAAGGAAAACTAGACTAGATGAAGTGCCACAGTTTTTTAATATTCTTAAAGGAGATATGAGTATTATTGGACCAAGACCTGAACGTCCAGAATTTGTGAAAGATTTAGAGGAGAAAGTACCATTTTATGCCATAAGACATGTTGTAAAGCCAGGTCTTACAGGTTGGGCTCAAGTAAAGTTTCCTTACGCAGGAACTTTAGAAGAGCAAGAAAAAAAATTAAGGTATGATTTGTTTTATATTAAAGAACAAAGTATGTTCTTAGATTTTAAAATTATTATCAAAACTATTACTACTGTCTTATTTTTTAGAGGTCAATAATTTGTATAAATAAAAATTTCTTACAAATAACATCGCTATAATTGGAAGCACTGCTAAAGAAAACTGTTGAATACCAGTAACCGAAACAACAATTGTTAATGAAAGCATTAATAAATATCCTTTGATATATTTAGATACCCATGAAGGTAACTTCTTCTTTAAAAGAACAAAACTGATACATATATTTGGTGCAAATGCCCATAAAAAATGAAAGTTATTAGGTGCTGTAAAATGATCTGTAAAAAACCACAAGAAACAGATTAACAATCCTACAAGACCTGTCACAAAAAATAGTGAAAAATCTACCCATTTAGATCTCTTATTTCTTTTTTGATCTCTGTAAGTAATTACTAGTGTTAATAATAAAATAATTGAAAATATGAAAAATGGATTATACCATTGAGTTTTAATTTCTTTCTCTTTAAAGTTTAAGAGTATATTCTCGTTTTTTATTAAAGAGATACTTTCGCTGTTTTTGGTCTTTTTAGCTCTTTTAAATGCTTTATAGACATAATCTGGCAA
>Ga0115550_1000172_pt1 | contig 59917 bp, 57 predicted proteins | sample COGITO_mtgs_1005_FD_87177 | JGI IMG/M metagenome (GOLD analysis project Ga0115550, IMG submission 87177) | Pelagic marine microbial communities from North Sea - COGITO_mtgs_100511 | ecosystem: Environmental > Aquatic > Marine > Epipelagic | place: Germany:Helgoland, sampling site Kabeltonne...
CCAGCAGGGTCACGACGGTCACTATCCCCCCCAGAGTACCCGCTACCGCGGCCAGCAATTCGCGCACTTCACGCTCGTCGCCATTTTTCTTGTACTCCGTCATCACGGGAACAAAAGCCTGGTTGAAAGCACCTTCGGCGAACAAACGACGCAAAAAGTTGGGAATGCGATTGGCAAAGAAGAAGACGTCTGCGGCTACCCCGGCACCAAGCAGATTGGCGATGACTACATCGCGAACCAAGCCCATCACACGGGACACCAGCGTCATTCCGGACACTATCATGCCGGATTTGATCAATTTCTTACTCAAGACGAGGCCTCTGGAACTGTCAGAATGAAAAGAATGCTGCTAGAATCGGCCGACAGTTTAACCGCCTCCCAACTGACACACCACCGGGGGGCGGTGTTTATTTGCACAAATCATTTGACAATATGTGGTTGAGAAGGCATATTTCCGGGCCTTTTCAATACACTCGCTAAGACAGTTTTAGGAGTTTTACCTTGGCTAATATCAAATCTGCTAAGAAGCGCGCGATTCAATCAGAGAAACGTCGTCAACACAACGCCAGCCGTCGTTCAATGACCCGTACCTATCTGAAGAAAGTAATTGCTGCCATCGCTTCTGGCGACAAAGCTGCTGCCGTTGCTGCTTTTGCTACCGCTCAGCCGATCATGGATCGCATGGCTACCAAAGGCCTGATCCACAAGAACAAAGCTGCTCGTCACAAGAGCCGCCTGTCTGCCCAGATCAAAGCTATGGCTTAATCAGCTCCGGCTGAATAACGCTAAAAAAACCGGCCTTAGTGCCGGTTTTTTATTTATCTGCGCTGCAATACAGTCTGTGCAGCAAACCTATCATCTCGCGCACCTCGTGGCTGCGCAGCGAATAGTAGACCGTCTGGGCCTCTTTTCGCGTCTCCACCAACTCATCCCGCCGAAGCACGGCCAAGTGCTGTGACAGGGCTGACTGGCTCAATCCGAGTACCTCGTTAAGCTCCCCTACAGACAGTTCCCTGTCCAGCAGCTGGCACAGAATAAACAGTCTTCGCTCGTTGGCCAGCGCCTTGAGCAGTGCCACAGCACGGCTTGCATTCGCCTCCATCTCTTCCAGTTGCATCTCATCCCCTTTCGCTCGAGGCAAGAATCATACTCTGTGAGCCGTCGATTTAAAATGACAGGGTTGCCGGTTGAATCGTGGCAAAGTCCTCCTGACCTGCAAACAGGAAGGAGAAGTCACTCTCGCACACCCGTTTTACCGCCGGATGCTGGATCATGCGCTCGGCAAAGATGACGTAATACTCTTCCATCAGATCCTGGGTCTCCCCAATCAGCATCACCTCTTCCCCTTCCAGAATCTCTTCCCGGTAGATGGTTGGCGCCATAAAGATACCCTGATTGAAGAAGCCGAACGCCTTCATCAGGGCCGCATCATCGAACTCGCCGAGAATGCTGGGGGAGATCCCCTGCTGCTCGAACCACTGGGTCAGCTGGCGACCCATGGCGGTGCGGCGACCCGGGATCAGCAACTTGCGCTCCTCCAGACAGGCCGGAAAGGCTTTCTCAGGCAAAGGCGCCTTGCAGAAGAAGCTGACGCCACAACCGCCGAGTCGCTTGGAGAGCAGGCCCGCATGCTGGCTGGAATCAACCGGACAGTCGGAGAGGATCATGTCGAGCTTGTGCTCGCTCAGCTGCTCCAGCAAGAGCTCATGGGTTGATTCGAAGCAGCGCAGGTGGATGGAGCCATCGTTGGGAATGACAGAGAGCAATACCCGGCTGGCGAGTCGCTTGGAGAGTGCATCGGCGATGCCGACGTCAAACAGGATCTGGCTCTCCTTGCGGTAGTTGACGATATCCAGCATCTCGTAGGAGAGGCTGAACATCTTGTCGGCGTAACGAAATACCAGTTGACCGAGCTCAGTGGCTTCAAGAGATCGCCCCTTGCGCATCAGCAGCTTGCCGCCAAGACGTTGCTCCAGCAGCTTGATCTGACCGGTCACTGTCTGCGGTGTCAAAAAAAGGGCTTCCGCCGCCTGGGTGACAGAGCCCTTCTTCTGAGTCATCCAAAAATAGTAGAGGTGATTGTAGTTAAGGTGTGACATCCGATGGGGTTCCCGCAGTACGCGGACTCCGGTAGCAGCTGAGTTCAGCCGCCAGAATGTCATACATGTCGCTGATCGAGTCAACCTTGTTTGCAGTGAAGTTCGCCTGCAGTGTGCTTTTGAGATGGGCCTTGTCCGGCATCCGCTCACCGCAATAACGCTTGTTGGACTGCTTGACCATCTCACCAGCCCGGCTGCTCAGCGCCCGCTCGGCGAAGGTCTCACCAAACTTGGCCTTGGCCTGCTTGTCTCCCAACATGAGCGCGCTGTCGACCACACCGTTCAAATAGGCAGAGCAGCTCGCCGATACTGCATCTTGCTTGCAATCCTCCAGACTGCCGGCCCAAACAGCCGGACTCATCAGTATCATTAACCACCCATATTTTCTCATAACCCCTCCGTGCTTTGATCCGCTTCCCGGTTGGGAAGCGACATCCGCAAGGCGAGATAACCGACGACTGCCGCCAGCGTGGACCCCACCAGGATCCCGAGACGTGAATAGCTGCCGTAATCCAATCCGCCATGCTCGAACGCCAGCGATGCAATGAACATCGACATGGTAAAACCGATACCACACAAAATGCTGACGGCAAAAATCTGCTTGAAGTTGACCCCGCTCGGCAATTGAGCAATGCCCAGTTTGACCGACAGCCAGCTGATGGTGAATACCCCAAGCGGTTTGCCCACAAACAACCCGAGCATGATACCCATCGGAACCGGACTCAGCAGGGAGGACAAACCGATTCCATCAAGGGAAACCCCGGCGTTGGCAAAGGCAAACAGCGGCAGGATCAAATAAGCACTCCAGGGATGCAAAGCATGCTCCAGATGCTTGAGCGGTGAGGCATAACGCTTGCCGTTGAGCGGGATCATGAAGCCCACGACCACGCCAGCCAGGGTCGCATGGACGCCAGACTTGAGCACCGCAACCCAGAGCACCAATCCGACCAGCATGTAGAGGCCAATCCTGTCCTCGCCACGACGATTCATCCACAGCAGAGTCAGGGTCGCAAGGATGCCAACTGCCAGTGCCTCCAGCGACAGCTGCTGGGTATAGAAGAGCGCTATGATGATGATGACCCCAAGGTCGTCCATGATGGCCAGTGCCAGCAGGAACACCTTCAGACTGACCGGAACCCGCTTGCCCAACAATGCCATCACGCCGAGAGCAAACGCGATATCGGTCGCAGCCGGAATAGCCCAACCGGCACGTGCAGCTTCATCCGAGTAGTTGAAAAAGGTGTAGATGAGTGCCGGTGCCAGCATGCCCCCGACTGCAGCGATGGCAGGGAAAGTCGCCTGCACGCGGGAAGATAGTGCTCCTTCCAGCATCTCCCGCTTGACCTCAAGTCCGACCAACAGGAAGAAGATGGCCATAAAGCCGTCGTTGATCCAGAGCAGCAGCGGCTTGTTGATATCGAGAGCTGCGATTCGCACCTGTACCGGTGTATCCAGGAACGCCTGATACCCACTCGCCAGACCCGAGTTGGCCAGTATCATCGCCAGCACGGCCGCCATGATCAGAATGATTCCGGAGGCGGCCTCCAGCTTAAGAAATTTTTTGAATACATCACTCATGGTTAAATTATCCTCGGCATTGCTTTGATTTGAGTCTATATCCCATAACAATTAATGGAAAATCGTTTCTTACTGCTAAATACAACGGGAAAACCGAGAATATAATGGAGGGGCATCTGCGATTTGCCGGTTCTCGCCGTCCTCTGTACGACAACGGCTCAACCGATGAAATGAATTTCAAACTGTATTGATATATGAAAAAGGCGCCCTGGGGCGCCTTTCAATCAGATGGCGACGGGCGCCTTGATACCGGGATGGGGGTCATACCCCAGGATTTCGAAATCCTCGAACCGATAGTCGAAGATGGAGTCGGGCTTTCGCTTGATCGCCAGCTGAGGCAAGGGCCTCGGCTCACGAGAGAGCTGCAGCGCAGTCTGCTCCATATGGTTGGAGTAGAGGTGCACATCCCCCCCGGTCCAGACGAAGTCGCCCACTTCCAGGTCACACTGCTGAGCCATCATGTGAGTCAGCAGTGCATAGCTGGCGATGTTGAACGGCAGGCCGAGGAAGACATCACAGCTACGCTGGTAGAGCTGACACGAGAGCTTGCTATCCGCCACGTAGAACTGGAAGAAGGCGTGGCAGGGAGCCAGCGCCATTTTGTCCAGTTCACCCACGTTCCAGGCTGAGACTATGATGCGGCGCGAATCCGGATTGTGCTTGATGTCATCCACAGCGCGCTGGATCTGATCGATGACAGCACCATCGGCCGCCGGCCAGGAGCGCCACTGAGCGCCATAAACCGGACCCAGATCGCCATTCTCGTCGGCCCACTCATCCCAGATACTGACACCCTGCTCTTTCAGATAGGCGGTATTGGTGTCGCCATTGAGGAACCAGAGCAGCTCGTGAATGATGGAACGCAGGTGACATTTCTTGGTGGTGACCAGCGGGAAACCCTGCGCCAGATTGAAGCGCATCTGATGGCCGAACAGGGAGACGGTACCAGTGCCAGTCCTATCAGACTTGACGGTGCCCTCGTCCAGGATCTTCTGCATCAGGTCGAGATAAACCCTCATTGCTTGACCTCCTTCCCGGCATTACCGAACAACTGCGGACGCTTGTAAGCAGCCCAGACCATCAGAGCTCCGGCGACGATCATGGGCATAGACAGGATTTGGCCCATGCTGATCTCCTGGAAATAGAGACCAAGCTGGCTGTCCGGTTGGCGTACAAACTCCACCAGGAAGCGGAACAGACCATAACAGAACAGGAACAGGCCGGAGATGGCGCCACGGGGCGGGTTCTTGCGCCAAAAGAGATTCAGGATAATGAAAAGCACCACTCCTTCCAGCGCGAACTGATAGAGCTGGGAAGGATGGCGTGGCTCGGGCCCAGCCTCAGGGAATATGATAGCCCAGGGCACATCGGTCACCCGGCCCCACAGCTCACCATTCAGGAAGTTGCCGACACGGCCCACACCCAGACCAAACGGAATGAGCGGCGCCACAAAATCGGCCACAGTAAAGAAATGACGCTTGGTCTTGTGGGCAAACCAGATCATGGCGGTGATGACACCGATCAGGCCACCGTGGAACGACATGCCACCGGTCCAGATCTTGAACAGGTAGAGGGGATCGGCCAGGAACATGTCGAAGTTGTAAAACAGTACATAACCAACCCGGCCACCGAGGATCACCCCGAGGAAGCCGTAAAACAGCAGGTCAGAGACCTCGTTGCGGGTCCAGCCGCTGTTCGGTGCATCGGCGCGACGTCCCGCCAGCCACATGGCGAAGGCGAAACCAAACAGATACATGAGACCATACCAGCGTACCGATAGTGGCCCCAAACTGAATGCTACAGGATCAACCTGCGAGAAAACCCAATATCCATCGTGCTGCATATGCGGCCCCAGTCATTAGAAAAGCCGCATTTTCCGATCATTCGTCAGCAGGGACAAGGCATGATTATCAATCAGTCTGTTTCGTTTTGTGACCGGCCCGCAGCAAGCCGCCCAAACCGTGCTCTTCCAGATAACGAGCGAACAGACCACGCAGCACATGGGGATTGTCGTGCTTCAGGCCATCAGCCATCAGCGCAGTCAACTCGCTCAGGGTGGATTGACGCAGCACATACTTGATTCTGGAGATGTTGTGGGTGTTCATACTGAAGCGGCGATACCCCATGGCCAGCAACAGCAGTACGCCAACAGGATCGCCCGCCAGCTCGCCGCACACAGACACAGGTTTCTGGTAACGATGGGATGCATCGACCAGCAGTTGCAGGGCGCGGATCACAGCAGGATGGAAGGCATCGTAGATGTTGGCAACGCGGGCATTGTTGCGATCCACCGCCAGCAGATATTGGGTCAGGTCGTTGCTGCCCACCGACCAGAAGTCGATGAGCGGCGCCATCTCCGGCAAGATATAGAGAGCGGAGGGCACCTCTATCATCACCCCCAGGCTGGGGTAGCGGATCACCGCATCGCGGCTGGCCGCCTCTTCAGATACTTCCCGCCAAGCTTGATCGAGCAGCCGGCGGGAGGCCTTGATTTCACTGACGCTGCTGATCATCGGCAACATGATGGCCAGATTGTCCAGCCCTTCGCTGGCCCGCAGCATGGCCTTGAGCTGTACCAGGAACAGTTCGGGGTGATCCAGCGTGAGCCGGATCCCCCGCCAGCCAAGGAAGGGATTTTCCTCGACGATGGGGAAATAGGGCAGTTGCTTGTCCCCCCCCACGTCCAGGGTCCGCATGCAGACAGGGCGGTTGCGATAGGTTTCCAGAATGCCGCGATAGCGCGCCGTCTGCTCCCACTCGGAGGGGAAGCTGTCTTGCAGCATGAAGGGGATCTCGGTGCGATAAAGCCCGACCCCGTCCGCCAGATGATTGAGGGAGATCTCGGTATCTGCACTCAGCCCCGCATTGAGCAGCAATGACACCGGGGTACCGTCGGCAGTTTCCGATGGCTGGTTGTCGACGCTGCGCACCAGCGTATCCAGCGCCCGCTCCTCATTGAGCAGTTGCCGATACTCGGTCAGGATCACCTGATTGGGCTCGATGAAGAGATCGCCGCTGTAGCCATCGACCACCAGCATGCGACCGCCTATGTCGCCGAGCGGTAGATCCACCCCCATGATGGCTGCCACCCCCATGGCGCGGGCCAGTATGGCGGCGTGGGAGTTGGTACCGCCCTTGAGCGATACCACACCGGTCAGGAACTCTCGCGGCACCTCGGCGAGGATGGTGGCCGTCACCTCGTCGGCAACCAGCACCACAGGCTCGCCGACCGTGATGTGTTCGGGTTCATTCTGCACCAGTCGGCTGATGAGCCGCTGGGCTATGTCCTTCACATCGGTGGATCGCTCCTGCAGATAGGGGTCTTTCATTCCCTTGAACTGCTCGATTAGCCGGTCACTGATGAGCTTCACCGCTGACACGGCCGTCCAGTGCTCTTTGCTGACCTTGTTGCGGATGGGCTTGATGTAACCGGGATCATTGAGCAGATGCAGATAGATGTCGAAGATGGCGACCGAGTCCTGGCTGTAGCTCTCGCGAAAACGCAGGGCCAGACTCTCCAAATCGTGGCGCACCACTTCCACTGCCACGTTCAACCGTTCCAGCTGCTTGGCGTGCTCCTCATCCTTGCGCGGTGTGATGGCGCTGAGTTCCTTGCGAGGCCGCCACACCCAGGCCTTGGCCATGGCGATGCCACTGGCGCCGGCGATACCACGTAGTGGCTTGCTCCAGTCAGTTTTCTGCAACCAGCCCTTGGCCTGGGCCTGGGCGATGCGCGCGGCCAGCTGGGCTGCCAGCGTCACCATGAAGGACTCCTCCCCCTCATCGAAACGGCGGCTCTCTTTTTGTTGCACCACCAGAATGCCCACCACCTGGCGCTGATGCATGATGGGAGCACCAAGGAAGGAGCGGAACGCCTCTTCCGCGACATCCGGCAGGAACTTGAAACTGGGGTGTGAGGGGGCATCTGCCAGGTTGATCAGCTCTTCGCGCTGGCCCACTAGGCCGACGATACCCTGCTCGAACGGCAGAGTTGCCTTGCCCACCGCCGACTCGGCCAGACCATCGGTCGCAGCCAGTCGGTAGCGGCGCATGTCCGGCTCAGACACATAGACGGAACAGCAGTCCACCGTCATGGCCCGCCGGGTCTGGCTGACCAATGCCTGCAAAGCCAACTCCAGAGTGTTGGCTTCGGCCATGCTTTCGACGATGCGTCTGAGATCCGTCAGCAACGAATGTGCTCCTTAGCGAGAGCGGTTGCGCCGCCCATCTTTCCGATTTACTTGCACCACAGGCACTGGCATCGCCAACGGGGCAAACTCCGTCATCACCCGTCGATAGACTTCCCGTTTGAAGGAGACAACCTGGCGTACCGGGTACCAGAAACTGACCCAACGCCAATCATCAAACTCGGGGTGACCATGACAGCCGAACTGGATCCTAGACTCCCTGCCCGGATCCAGCTGTAGCAAGAACCATTTTTGTTTTTGGCCAATACAGACCGGTGAACTGTCCCAACGAACAAGGCGTTTTGGCAAGCGGTACTTCAGCCAGTTGCGACTGGTGGCCATGATGGTCACATCCTCGGGCTTGAGGCCTATCTCCTCATACAGCTCACGATACATGGCCTGTTCTGGCGTCTCACCGTCATCAACTCCTCCCTGCGGAAACTGCCAGGAGTGCTGCCCATAGCGCTTAGCCCACAATACTTGCCCGTCACGGTTACAGATCACGATTCCGACATTGGGACGAAACCCGTCGCCATCTATCACGTGATCACCTTATAAAGGCTGAATCTATAAGGAGATTGTTCCACATTCACTCCGTGGCAGCAAACAAGGACTGCAATCCCCCACGCATGAATAACTTTCAATTTCAAGCCGACTTATAAACAAACCCCAGGATCAAGCCCCGCAAGTTGCCCACCCAGACTGTGCATAAGCCTGTTAGCAAGCGGGTATATACAGTATTTTTGGTTATCTACTCTAAATTAAGCATCAGCATACAGCATGGTGATAAAAACAAAATATGTATTTAAATACATGGTGTTAAATGAACAGTGCTGGATCAAGATCCATGTCTTTCCCCGCCGGAAATCCGGGATCCCGATTGTGAACAAGTTCAACTGTTCAAAGATCCACCACGGCCAATTTATCCACAGGGGTGGCACACTATCTGCCCTGCCATCGCAGCAAAAATCGGTGCAGTTTCACATTTTTTTGTTACAACACCCTGACTATTACCACTTTACGGCAGTTATCCAAGATTTCTGTGGATAACTGTGTGCAACAGCATGAGCAAACCCTTGGACAACTATTTCAACTCGGGATCCTGTGCCGGAAAGATCTGCACCATAAAGACAAATTCGTTTAAAATCATTATGATAAGTCCTTACCTACAAAACGCCCCCCCCTGTGCAGCCCCCTGCCAGGAACGGTTATAAAAACAGCGATCCTCATCAAGGATCAGACTTGCTAAAATAATTCCCCTTTGCAGGAGTCATTCATGCCCACCAATCCCCAGTCAGAACAGGAACTGCTGGCCCGTGCCGACGCTATGGCTGGCTTCTCACTGGCACAGCTGGCCACCGACGCAGGCATTGCTGTCCCTCGCGATCTGAGGCGGGACAAGGGCTGGGTCGGTCAACTTATCGAGTGGCAACTCGGGGCCAGCGCAGGCAGCAAGCCGGAGCAGGACTTCCCCGAGCTCGGCATCGAGCTCAAGACGATCCCCATCGATCCTTATGGCAAGCCGCTGGAAACCACCTTCGTTTGCGTAGCACCACTGATCGGCGTCAGCGGTCAGCGCTGGGAAGAGTCGAATGTGCGCAACAAGCTCTCGCGAGTACTCTGGATCCCGGTGGAGGGTAGCCGTGACATCCCCGTAGGAGAGCGCAGGATCGGCATGCCGCTGATGTGGAGCCCGAGTGAAGAGGAAGATAAATTGCTGCGCCAGGACTGGGAAGAGTTGATGGACATGATAGTGCTGGGAGAGGTCGAGCAGATAAGTGCTCGCCATGGTCAGGTGATGCAGTTACGCCCCAAGGCAGCCAACAACAAGGCGCTGACCCGTGCCATCGGCCGCAATGGTCAGCCAATTTTGACACTGCCACGAGGCTTTTACCTCAAGATAGGGTTCACTCATGGCCTACTGCAACGACACTTTGCCCTGCCCCTTTGATCTCCGTTATAAACATCCTTGTCATAAAGTGATATAAAAATAGCCAGTAGCTATTTCTTCGCAATCAATGACAAGGAGGCGTCATGCCGATCAACAAGCAATTTCTCAAGTCCCGCCCCGAGGTCAAGGTGACCTTCGCGGTGGAAAAAGAGGCTGCAGGTGAGGCTGAACAGGTACTGCTGCTGGGAGAGTTCAGCCAGTGGCAACCCATAGAGCTCAAACGGATGAAGAGCGGGGAGTTCAGGACCACTCTCAACCTGCCCACCGATGGCCCCAGCCATTTTGAATACTGCTACCAGCTGGTGAAACCGAACGGAGAGACGCTCTACGACAACGACTGGGAGGCGGACGACTATGTACCAGGCCCCTTCGGACGGGACAACTCTGTGGTACGGGTCAATCAGTAAGCTGCGGTCAGAACGCTGGCGTACGGTCAGGATCCTGAACCGCGGACACAAAAAAGGCTCGCCATTGGCGAGCCTTTTCACTACCTGTCGAGCTATTTGCCGACATATCGACACCAATTCGAATCGAATTAGTTGAGCTTCTCTTTGATACGAGCAGCTTTACCGGACAGGTTGCGCAGGTAGTACAGTTTGGCGCGGCGAACATCACCACGACGCTTCAGTTCTACACTGTGGATCAGCGGAGAGTGAGTCTGGAATACACGCTCAACACCTTCGCCGTTGGAGATCTTGCGAACGGTGAAAGCAGAGTGCAGACCGCGGTTACGCTTGGCAATAACGATGCCTTCGAAAGCCTGCAGACGCTCTTTGCCACCTTCTTTAACACGAACTTGAACACGTACGGTGTCGCCCTGGGCAAATGCCGGGATGTCGGTACGCAGTTGCTCTTGTTCAAGCTGCTGAATAATCTTGCTCATTGTCTTTCCTTACCTAGGATAAACTGAAAACTCTACTTAACGCTGTCACGCACTTCGCGGACATACTCGGCAAGAAGTGATTCTTGCTCGTCAGTCAGAGCTAGGTTGTTAATAAGTTCCGGCCTTCTTTGCCAGGTTCGTCCGAGCGACTGTTTGAGACGCCAGCGTCGAATCACTTCGTGATTGCCGCTTGTCAGCGCCTCGGGCACCGCCAATCCATCCAACAACTCCGGCCGAGTGTAGTGGGGATGATCCAGCAAGCCATCCGTGAAGGAGTCTTGCTCGGCACTGGCCTGATCACCCAAAACCCCAGGGACCAGACGCGAAACCGCATCGATCAGGGTCATGGCAGGCAACTCGCCACCACTTAACACGTAATCCCCGATAGACCACTCTTCGTCGACTTCGGTTTGTATCACGCGTTCATCGATACCTTCGTATCGACCGGCTACCAGAATCAGTTTCTGATTCGTCGCCAACTCGGTTACGCCCGCTTGAGTCAGCTTGCGTCCCTGAGGAGAGAGATAGATGACTTTCGCCCCGTCTCCCGCCGCTTGCTTGGCTGCATGAATCGCGTCACGCAGCGGCTGAACCATCATCAACATACCGGGCCCACCACCATAAGGACGATCATCGACCGTACGGTGTTTGTCGTGGGTAAACTCCCGGGGGTTCCAGCACTCAATCTGCAGCAGGCCACTCTTGACGGCCCGACCCGTTACCCCGTGCTCGGTAATGGCTCGGAACATTTCCGGGAAGAGGCTAATCACCCCAATCCACATAAGAAACCTCCGGCACTCGTGTTACCGCGGGAAACTAGAAACCAGGATCCCAATCAACTTCGATTGTTCGAGCAGTCAGATCAATATGCTTGATCACCTGCTCTTCCAGGAACGGAATCAACCGCTCCTTCGCGCCAAAGGCATCTTTTACATTGGCCTCAACCACCAACACATCGTTGGAGCCGGTTTCCATCAATTCGGTCACCTTGCCCAGGTCGTATCCCTTGGTGGTCGATACCGAGCAACCAATCAGGTCACGCCAGTAAAACTCACCTTCAGGCAACGCAGGCAACAGATCGGCGGGTACGCCAATCTCGACATTGGTCAATGCCAGGGCATCTTCACGCAGATCGATACCATCGATCTTGCAAATCAGACCCTTGTTGTGACGTTTCCAGGCCGAGACCTTGAGTTCACGCCACACCCCGTTCTGATTGATCATCCAGGGGTTGTAATCGAAAATCGCTTCGGCAACATCGGTGAAGGAGTTCACTTTAAGCCAGCCCTTGATGCCATAAACGGTACCCAGAGTGCCCAGAACTACAGGTTTTTCCACCTTAACTCCTTACCGTTGGGCTGATTAAGCAGCTTTGGCAGCGTCTTTGATCAGCTTGGCAACGCGGTCAGAAACAGCGGCACCAGTAGCAACCCAATGCTCGATACGAGCCAGGTCCAGATTCAGCTTTTCAGCAGAACCAGAAGCGACCGGGTTGAAGAAACCAACGCGCTCGATGAAGCGACCGTCACGGGCGCAACGGCTGTCAGAAACTACTACCTGGTAAAACGGACGCTTTTTCGCGCCACCACGTTGTAAACGAATGGTTACCATATCGTCCTCATAAACATCTAATGAACAAGGCCTGCAAATACGCAGACCCTAGCTTAAAATAAGCCGCGTAATTCTACTTGGATTCGTAATAATTGCAACCAAGCCAGCTATTTTTTGCGCAAGGGTTGGCATGAAAAAGGCTCACCTCGGTGAGCCTTTCTGCCTGACAAGCAGGAAAATCAGAACGGACCGCGACCACCGCCACCAAATCCGGGCGGCAGCATGTTCTTCATCTGCCCCATCATCTTGCGCATGCCGCCCTTGCCGGACATCTTTTTCATCATGCGCTGCATTTCGGTGAACTGCTTGAGCAGCTTGTTCACGTCCTGCACCTGCATGCCGGAGCCCGCAGCGATGCGGCGCTTGCGGGAACCCTTGATGAGATCAGGATGGGCACGCTCCTTGGGCGTCATGGAGCTGATGATGGCCTCCATCCGCACTGTGAGCTTGTCATCCATCTGATCTTTCACGTTATCCGGCAGGCCGGACATGCCCGGCAGCTTGTCGAGCATGCCCATCATGCCACCCATGTTACGCATCTGGGCCAGCTGTTCACGGAAGTCTTCCAGATCGAAGCCTTTGCCACTCTTGACCTTGTTGGCCAGTTTGGCTGCCTTCTCCTTGTCGACCGTGCGTTCCACTTCCTCGATAAGCGACAGCACATCGCCCATGCCGAGGATGCGGGAAGCGAGGCGATCCGGATGGAATGGCTCAAGCGCGTCTGTCTTCTCACCCATACCGATGAACTTGACCGGCTTGCCGGTGATATGGCGCACGGAAAGGGCGGCACCACCACGGGCATCACCGTCGGCCTTGGTGAGGATAACGCCGGTGAGCGGCAGCGCCTCGTTGAACGCCTTGGCAGTGTTGGCGGCATCCTGACCCGTCATGGCATCCACCACGAACAGGGTCTCGACCGGCTTGATGGTGGCGTGGAGATGGATGATCTCGTCCATCATGTCGCTGTCGACGTGCAGACGGCCGGCGGTATCCACGATCACAACGTCATAGAACTTCTTGCGCGCCTGATCGATGGCCGCGGTGGCGATATCGACCGGTTTCTGGCTGGCATCACTCGGGAAGAAGTCGACGCCGACATCGCTTGCCAGGGTTTCCAGCTGCTTGATCGCCGCAGGGCGATAGACGTCGGCACTGACGACCAGCACCTTCTTCTTGCTTCGCTCTTTGAGCAACTTGGCCAGTTTACCAACCGTAGTGGTCTTACCGGCACCCTGCAGACCCGCCATCAGTATGATGGCAGGCGGCTGGGCAGCCAGGTTGAGCTGTTCATTGGCCTCCCCCATCACAGAGACCAGCTCGCCGTGCACTATCTTGATGAAGGCCTGGCCCGGGCTCAGGGACTTGGCCACTTCCTGGCCCACGGCACGTTCTTTCACGCGGGCAACGAAGTCACGCACTACCGGCAGGGCGACGTCCGCCTCGAGCAGCGCCATGCGCACTTCGCGCAAGGTATCCTTGATGTTCTCTTCGGTCAGCCGGCCACGGCCACTGACATTGCGCAAGGTGCGCGAGAGTCGTTCAGTCAAATTCTCAAACATGACGCATTCCGGTTCTTGGCGTAACAAATGGGGGGATTATACCCCAGTCAGCCCTGTGAGGACGATTATTCACCGCTCGTGGCGGTCATCAGCCAGCTAACGGGCAAGCTTAACAAATGGGGGCATTATAATACCTCAGCCAGCGTGAGGTAGCGCTGGAGGACATTATTCACCGCGCAAAGCGGTAGCCTGCTGCCTATATATGGGCAGATCGGCGGTAGCACAACTGGCGAGCATATCTTGTGCAAGGTATACTGCCACTCCTGTTCCAATCGCTTGTTCAACAACGACCTGGTTATGATCGTGATCTCTATTCTGGCCCTGGCATTCTATCTGCTCGCCATCGTCGCCTCGCTGCACCTGCTGCTCAATGCCAAACAAGTCGGGCAAGCGCCCCTGTTTACTTGCATAGGACTGGCTCTGGTCGCCCATGGCGCGTCTGTGGCCAGCGAAGTGCTGGTGACCCATTCCGGCCAGAATCTCAGCATGCTCAACGTCGCGTCTCTGGTCAGCCTCATCATCAGTTGCTTCATGACGTGCGTCACCCGTCGCTTCAACGGCTGGATCCTGCTGCCCGTGGTCTACAGTTTTTCAGCCCTGCTGCTGGCCGCCAGTGCCCTGATACCGGGTCGCTATATCACCCATCTGGAAGCGCATCCCCAGTTGCTGCTGCATATAGGTCTCGCGCTGATGGCCTATTCGGTGCTGATGATCGCCTGCCTGTTTGCACTGCAACTCGCCTGTCTGGACCGTCAGTTGAAATCCCGCAAGATCAGCCAGCTACCGTCAATGCCTCCCTTGATGACGGTAGAGAAACGGCTGTTCCAGCTCATTTCAGCGGGCCTGTTTCTGCTGACACTTTCCATCGCCTCCGGTCTGTTCTTTCTGGAGGACATGTTCGCTCAGGGTAAATCCCACAAGGCAATCCTCTCGCTCCTTGCCTGGTGCGTCTACGTATTGCTGTTATGGGGTCACCATACTCGTGGCTGGCGTGGTCGCAGAGTCATTACCCTGAGTCTTGTCGGCAGTGTCATCCTGACACTGGCCTATTTCGGCAGCCGCTTCGTCAAAGAAGTGCTGCTGAGCTGATACCCATCTTTTTTACTCATTACCTAGCCCCAACAGGAGCCCTTTTTGGACAGTATCTCAACGAGTACATTACTGATTGTCCTCGTTATCTTGATCCTTCTATCCGCCTTCTTCTCCAGCTCCGAAACTGGCCTGATGTCCATCAACCGCTACAAGCTGCGGCATCTGGCGCAAACCAAACACAAAGCCGCACGCCGTGTCGAACAGCTGCTCGCCCGACCTGATCGTCTGCTGGGCCTGATCCTGATCGGTAACAACCTGGTCAACATCTTCGCCTCGGCCATCGCCACCATTGTCTGTATCCGGCTGTTTGGCGATCTGGGTGTTGCCATTGCCACCTTTGGCCTGACCCTGGTCGTGCTGGTGTTTGGCGAAGTCACCCCCAAGACCCTGGCGGCCATGTTTCCTGAACGAGTGGCCTATCCAGCCTCCTGGATCCTCAAGGGATTGATGGTGCCTCTCTACCCCTTTGTCTGGCTGATCAACGGCATCACCAGCGGCCTGCTCAAGCTGCTGCGAGTCACTCCCAACAAGAATGACGCTCTCAATACCGAAGAGCTGCGCACCATAGTCAACGAGGCAGGAAGTCTCATCCCACAGCGCCACCAGGAGATGCTGCTCAGTATCCTGGACCTGGACAAGATGACGGTGGAGCACATCATGGTGCCACGCAGCGAGATCTACGCCATCGACATCAACGATGACTGGAAGAGCATACTGCGCCAGCTGGCCCACGGTGCCCACACCAAAATATTGCTCTATCGCGACAACATCGATGACGTGGTGGGCTTTCTGCACGCCCGCGATGCGCTGCGGCTGATGGCCAGGGATCAGTTCAACAAGTCGAGCCTGCTGCGGGAAGTGGACGAGATCTACTTCATCCCGGAAGGGACGCCGCTCAATGTGCAGCTGGCCAAGTTCCAGCGCAACAAGGAGCGGATCGGCCTCATTGTGGATGAGTACGGTGACATTCAGGGGCTGATCACCCTGGACGACATCCTGGAAGAGATAGTGGGCGATTTCACCACCACTATTACTCCCACCCCCAGCGACGAGATCCATCCTCAACCGGACGGTTCTTTCCTGGTGGAAGGCTCGGCCAGCATCCGCGAGCTGAACAAGGAAATGAACTGGCAACTGCCCATCGACGGGCCGAGAACCCTCAACGGCGCAATTCTGGAATATCTGGAGGAGATCCCCCAGCCCAACATCAGCCTGCGGCTGGCTGGCTATCCCATCGAGATCATGGAAGTAGAGAACAACATGGTTAAGATGGCGCGGATCATGCCAGATTTATACCGCAACGTATCGGGTTTCGAAGATTGAAAAAAGGCTGCCGATGGCAGCCTTTTTTATCTCACTCATTCTCGTCGTCGAGCTCTGGTTCCAGCACCAGGGTCGGGATCAGCTCACCGAACACCTTCTGCAGCTCGTCGCGATTGGCCAGCAGGTCTTGCAGCGTGTAGCTGTCCATCACCGCCAGGAAGGCGTTCATCGCCTCCTTCAGGGCACTTTTCAGCAGACAGACAGAGACGATATGGCAAACGGGCGAGTTGCAGTCGATGCCGTCCAGGTTGCCCTCCAGCGCACGGATCACCTGGCCAATATTGACTGTCTCTGGCGCGCAAGCCATGCGGATCCCGCCATTCTTGCCCCGCTGTGACTGCAGATAACCCAGCTTCACCAGCTGATTCACCACCTTCACCATGTGGTTGCGAGAGACGTCATACAAGGCGGAAACCTTGGCCACGCTCGACAATTCCCCCTGTGGCAAGGTCGCCAGATAGAGCAGGGCTCTCAATCCAAAATCGGTATAGCTAGTTAGTCTCATAGGGCCTGTGTCGCATCACGCGGAAAATTGATTATTGATCCAGATCAAATAAACATCTAGGATGCAGCTTATTAAGTGACATTTTAAATGTTTAATTAGAAAGGACCCCTTATGTTAGATCAAGCCACCATCGCCGTCATCAAAAGCACCATACCTTTGCTCGAATCGGCGGGCCCTGCACTCACCCAGCACTTCTATCAGCGCATGTTCAGTCACAACCCCGAGCTGAAGGATATTTTCAACCTGGCTCACCAGCGCAGCGGCGGCCAACCGCTGGCCCTGTTCAACGCAGTGGCGGCTTATGCCAAGAACATCGACAACCTGGGGGCCCTGGCAGGTGCAGTAGAACGTATCGCCCACAAACACACGGGCTTCATGATCCAGCCGGAACAATATCACATTGTAGGTAGTCATCTCTTGGCCACGCTCAAAGAATTGGGCGGAAGTGCAGTCACCGACGAAGTGCTGGATGCCTGGGGCAAGGCTTATGGAGTATTGGCCAGTATTTTCATCGGCCGGGAGAGCGAGATCTATCAGGAGAAGGCGAGCGAGATCGGTGGCTGGCAAGGCCCCCGCCCCTTCATCATCAAAGAGAAGCGGGTCGAGAGCGAGCTCATCACTTCCTTCATGCTGGCGCCGATCGATGGCAAACCCGTGCTGCATTTCAAGCCGGGCCAGTACCTCAGCATCCAGCTCAACCACCCGGAACTGGAATATCAGGAGATCCGTCAGTACTCCCTCTCCGATGCACCCAATGGTCGCGATTACCGTATCAGCGTCAAGCGCGAGCCGCAGGGTCAGGTTTCCAACCTGCTGCATGACCATCTGCAAGTCGGTGACAAGGTGGATCTGATGCCGCCAACCGGTGATTTCTTCCTGCAAGCCAGCGCCAGCACCCCAGTGGTGCTGCTCTCCGCCGGCGTGGGCCTCACCCCCATGCTGAGCATGCTCAACCAACTGCTTAGCACAGGCCATGATGCGGATGTCTGCTGGCTGCACGCTTGTGAACGAGGTTCGCTGCATGCCTTCAAGGAGGATATCCAGCGCAAACGCCAACAGCACCACAAGCTGCAGAGCCGGGTCTGGTATCGGGAGCCAAGTGATCAGGATGAGCAAGGGACGGACTATGACTTCAGCGGCACCATGGACTTGAGTCAGGTATCCGGGTTGCTGGTACCGCAGGCCCACTACTACTTCTGCGGCCCGCTCGGCTTCATGCAGGGGATCAAGACACAACTCAGCGCGGCGGGTATCCCGACCGAACAGTTGCACTACGAAGTTTTTGGCCCCCACCAGGATCTTTAATCGGGGTTGCACCATATAAAGCAATGAGGACCCGGCCTGTCATGGCACGGCGGCCGGATCCGGACCCACGGGTGAAAACCTGTGGGTCATTTTTATTTAACGCATCGCCTTGGCACGGGCAATGGCGTTGGCAGGCATGCGGTTGCCCAGTCGATTCAGCAGGCTGGTCGCCTTCTGATGCAAGGCCTTGTCACCAATGACAGTGCTGTGCAGCCAGTGATACGCCTCTTCATAATCCAGCGGGCTGCCCAGCCCCTGCAGCAACATCTCGACCCACTCTACCTGTGCCCGTTGAAACCCCAGGCTGGCCGCTTCACGCATCAGGGTTTCGGCCTTGAGCAGATCTTTTTGCACCAGAGTACCCTTCCAGTAATAACGGCCCAGCTGTTCCAGCGCTGGTGCCAACCCCTGATGGGCTGCCTCCCACATGAATTTGACCCCGAGCTCCGCATTGGGCTTGATGCACACTCCCCAGGCCAGCATGTCTCCCCACAGGAACTGATAGGCAGGCACCTTCATCACCTCGGCCCGCACCTCGATATCCTGGGTGAGCTGGCATCTGTCTTGTTTTACCTGCTGTAAATGACGCCCCTGTTCAATCCAGTTGAGCAGCTCGTCCTGACGATAGAGGGGCACAGCCTGCAGGTTGCCGCTGTCATCTACACCGCTCGTCGGCGTACTAGTCATGGGTTGACTGGTTGGAGAAAGCCCTCCATCCGACGCTGTGGCAGACGCAGCTGATGAGGCAGTCGCAGCTGGCTGCGCCATTGAAGGAGCGACTGGCAGTGGTGCTGCTGGCCCGGCTGCAGACACCTCAGGCTGATATGACGCGACCGGTCCGGCGGCGGAAAGCGCAGGCTGAGACACAGCCACCGGCTCGGCAGCGGAAACCGCAGGCGGGGATGCGATCGCTGACTCTGCCACGGAAACTGCACTGCTTGCCGTAGGTGCGGCGGCGGATACCTGTGGCTCTGCGCCCTGTACCTGGGTCGTCAGCAAACAAGCAAGGCCAAAAAGGGTAAGGGGTTTCATCATAAGGTTCTCCTGCTGCTCTCTGTTATCGGCAGCCAGGCCCATCCCCTTAGCCCGTCACCGTCAGCACCCTGCAGTAATGACAAAGGGGAGCCGAAGCTCCCCTTGTTGTCAGCAATGCGGCTTACTTGACGAACTCGACACCCAGCTGGATATCGGCTTTCAGAGTGGCTAGCATGCCTTCCATCGCCTCTTGCTCGAAGGCACTCAGCTTGCCGTAGTCCAGCACGGTTTCGACGCCATTCTTGCCCAGCAAGATGGGCTGTGCGAAGAAGGTAGCGTGCTTGCCATCCCCTTCCACATAAGCGCACTCGATGACGTTGGCTTCGCCCTGCAGACCCTTGATGAGGGACAGCCCAAAACGGCAGGCAGCCTGCCCCATGGAGAGGGTGGCAGAACCACCACCGGCCTTGGCTTCCACCACTTCGGTGCCGGCGTTCTGGATACGCTTGGTCATGGCTGCCACTTCTTCTGCAGAGAAGGAAGCCCCTTCGATCTGGGACAGCAGCGGCAGTATGGTCACGCCACTGTGGCCACCGATCACGTTGACACGCACCTTGTCGACATTCAAACCCTTGGCGTCGGCCACGAAGGTCTCGGCGCGGATCACATCCAGGGTGGTGACGCCAAACAGGCGACGCTTGTCGTAGACACCGGCTTTTTTCAGCACTTCAGCCGCGATGGCGACCGTGGTGTTGACCGGGTTGGTGATGATGCCAATCAGCGCTTTCGGGCAGGAGGCGGCACATTTTTCGACCAGATTCTTGACGATACCGGCGTTGATATTGAACAGATCGGAACGATCCATGCCGGGCTTGCGCGCCACACCGGCGGAGATCAGCACCACATCGGCGCCGACCAGAGCCGGGCTCGGATCTTCACCGCAGAAACCTTTTACTTTCACGTCAGTCGGGATATGGCTCAGATCGACCGCCACACCCGGAGTGACCGGGGCTATATCATACAGGCTCAGTTCGGAACCAGCAGGAAGGCGATTTTTCAACAGCAGAGCGAGGGCTTGGCCGATGCCACCGGCGGCACCCAGAACGGCAACTTTCATGATCAACTCCATGTTTAAGCGTAGGTTTAAGGTTGTTTCTTGTTGTGGGCCCAACCTTAATGGATCCCCCCATAAAAAACAATCTGATAACAGTTGCAATCACGGGTTCTGTGAGCCAATAAACAGGCGGCGCATAAAAATGGGGGGAAATGCAAAAAATCAGAGGAGAAGCACAGATTTTCCGCATTTATACCTACCACAAAGAGGTAGATCTACCGAGCTCAGGCCTGGAATGCCAGGGCTCGCTGTTCACACCAGCGAAACCCAATTGTTAACAATCCGTTCATGGTCAGGTAAAGCGCACCGGCCACAGTGAACACAGCCAGGGTGTCATAGGTCTGGGCGTTGAGGCGCTGGGCCAGACCCATCACGTCCATGATGGTGATGGTGCTGGCCAGTGAACTGCCCTTGAGCACCAGGATCACCTCGTTGGAATAGGCGGGCACCAGTCGCCGCGCAGCATGACGCACCTTCATCCACAGGGTCTGCCCGGCCGAAAAGCCGAGGGCGCGGCAGGCCTCCACCTCACCGGACGGAATGGCATCGAGCGCCCCCTTGAACAAGCGGGTTGAATAGGCCGCGGTGTTGAAACCAAGGGCCAGCACGGCGCAGAACCAGGGCTGCTTGAGCAAAGGCCAGAGCGGCCCGGATTTGAGCCACTCAAACTGTCCCGGCCCGTAGTAGATGAGGAAGATCTGGATCAGCAGCGGCGTGCCGGTGAAGATCAGTACCCACAGCTGTACCAGCTGGGTCGCCACCGGAATGCGCTGCTCCAGCACCCATGTCATGGCAGCCGCCATCAGTACGCCGAGCAGCAGACTGAGGGCAGTTAATTGCAAGGTGATCGCCAGACCACCCAGCAGGGTCATGAAATAGTCCTGCATGGTCAACCTCCGTAGCGGCGGGTATAGCGGGCAGCCTGCTTGAGGCCGAATTCACTCACCAGACTGATGGCCAGATAGATGAGGGCCGCGGCGGCATACCAGGTAAAGGGTTCATAGGTGCTGGCCGAGGCCATCTGGGCCTGACGCATCATCTCGTTCACCCCTATGAGAGAGACCAGCGCAGTATCCTTGAGCAACACCAGCCACTGATTGCCGAGGCCCGGCAGTGCATGACGCCAGGCCTGGGGCAACACGATGCGAAAGAAGATGTGTCCCTTGCCAAGACCGAGCGCCAGCGCCGCCAACCGCTGTCCGGCGGGCACCGCATTGAGCGCCGCCCGCAGAGTCTGGGTGGCATAGCTGGCAAACAGCAGAGAGAGCGCCAGCACGCCACAGGCGAACGGGCTGAACTCCACATACTCGCCTGTGAGGAGAAACAGCACCTGGGTCGAGCCGAAGTAGATGAACAGCACCACCAACAGTTCGGGCAAGCCACGGATCAAGGTGGTCAGTGTAGCCACAGGCCACACCAGCCAAGGCTGTTTACTCAGCTCGGCGGCGCTCAATCCCAGCGCCAATACCATGCCACCGACCAGTGATGCCAAGGCCAGCCCGAGGGTCATCCAGGCTGCATCCAACAACAGGCTCAACATGGCTTACTGCGCGAAGTATTTGTCGAAGATTTTCTGATAGGTGCCGTTGGCCTTGATCTCGGCCAGCCCCTTGTTCAGCTGGGTCAGCAGCTCCAGGTTGCCCTTGGCCACTGCGATGCCAAAGCCGGTACCGAAGTACTTGGCATCGGTCACAGGCGCACCGATCACGACGTACTCCTTGTGCTGCTTGAGCCAGTCGGCAGCGACGGCAGTATCGGCAAACACACCATCGGTACGGCCGTTCATCATGTCGAGGAAGGCACTCTGGTAGCTGGCATAGGGCACTGTCAGCAAGCCTTTGCTGATCCAGTTATCCACCAGATAGGACTGATGGGAAGAACCATTCTGCACGCCGACCGTCTTGTCGACCAAGTCTTCCGGCCCCTTGAAGGTCCCTTTCTTGGCCACGAACACGGCTGAGTTTTCATAATAGATGTCGGAGAAGTCGACCTGGGCTGCCCGCTCCGGGGTCACATCCATGGCGGCGATGGCAGCGTCATAGCGACGAAACTTGAGGCTGGGGATCAGGCTGTCGAAGGCCTGGTTGTGGAAGCTGCACTCCAGCTTGACCTGGGTACAGATGGCACGGGCCAGGTCGATGTCAAAGCCCTGAAACTCGTTTTTGTCGTCAAGGTATTCGAACGGTGCATAAGTCGCCTCGGTGGCGAACTTGATCTCTTTGGCCAGCACTGAGGTGCTCAGCAAACCCATGGCAGCAACCAGCAACAGACTCTTTTTCATGACAGCTTCCTTATCGATTTGAATATCAATGCATCAAGAATTCGGCAAACCGGCTGGTTTGCGGGGATTTGAAAATGGCGGCGGTACCGGACTCGATGATCCGCCCCTTTTCCAGATAAATCACCTGACTGGCCACCTTGCGGGCAAACTCCACCTCGTGGGTCACCACCACCTGGGTAATACCGGTCTGGCCCAGATTGCGGATGATCTCGGCCACCTCTTTGGTGATCTCGGGATCGAGTGCAGCCGTCGGCTCGTCAAACAGCAGCACTTGCGGATCCATCATCAGGGTACGGGCAATGGCCACCCGTTGCTGTTGACCACCCGAGAGGCGGGCAGGCCAGGCATCACGCTTGTCGGCCAGTTGCAACTGGGTCAACAGGTAGGCGCCCTTCTCGATAGCCGCGGCCTTGCTCATGCCGAGCAACTTGACGGGTGCCTCTATGAGGTTCTCCATCACGGTCAGATGTGGCCAGAGATTGTACTGCTGGAACACCATGCCCACCTTGCGACGCAGTGCCTGCGCCTGACGGTTGAATTCGGCAGCAGACAGGCCGGACGGGAAAGAAAATTCACTTTCACCGATGCGCAATACACCGGCATCCGGCGTGTCCAGCAAGTTCATCATGCGTAGCAGCGAGCTCTTGCCAGCACCGCTCGGGCCCAGCAGCACCAAGGTTTCACCGGGCTCAGTCCGAAAGCTGACATCTTGCAGTACCGGCACCTTGTGCCAGGATTTTGCGATACCGATTAGTTCAATACCCATACAGCCCAATTGAATAAGTTTTCAAAATTTCGTCCCGATTTTAGCCCCAACATGGGGGGATGCAAGCTAATTTTGAATCAATATGCAGAACAACCGCCGCTTCCTTGCAAAAATAGGCACATGAATGCAAAATGGGCACGCTGTTCATATCTGCCGCCTGAGCGTGACAGGCAGCCACACCTCCTCATTCGTGAGTCCAAGATGAAACACAACGACAAGCAAGAAAAACTGGCCAAGGCCTTTAAAGCCTTGCTGAAAGAAGAACGATTTGGCTCCCAGGCAGAGATAGTGACTGCCCTGCAAGAGATGGGCTTCGAAAACATCAACCAGTCAAAGGTATCGCGCATGCTGAGCCGCTTCGGCGCCGTTCGCACCCGCAATGCCAAGATGGAGATGGTTTACTGCCTGCCGGTGGAACTGGGTGTACCCACCACTTCCAGCCCGCTCAAGAACCTGGTACTCGACGTCGACCACAACGGCGCTCTGGTCGTGATCCACACCAGCCCGGGTGCAGCCCAGCTGATCGCCCGCCTGCTCGACTCACTCGGCAAGGCAGAAGGGATCCTCGGCACTATCGCCGGTGATGACACCATCTTCATCACTCCGACCAGCGACACCGATATCGAAGAGCTCTATCTCTCCGCCCTCGAGCTGTTCGAACAGACCCCTTAATGTCAGCCAATGCGCAGGCCACCGCCTCTTGGCGGTACCGCCAGAACGCAAAATCCCGGCCAAGGCCGGGATTTTTGTTTTCTGCGCACAAGTAAATGCTGACTTATTGACCCTTTGCCACCAGAAAATCTTCCGAGGGGGCAAAGAAGGCCGCACCAGTCACTGCCGTGGTGAAGCGCAGCAGGTGATCGAAATGGCCGCCCTCCCCCTTGTACATGCTGGCCATCATGGCATTGAAGTGCAACGGCGTGCGGCAGCAGGAGATGAAATAGAGTCCCTGCTCCGTCATGGTTCCCCAGGGCATGCTCTGACGCAGTATCTCCATGGATTCACCTTTGGGCGTCTTGAGGTTGACCCGCTTGATATGGGAGGTCAGCGGCTTGTCGGCCGACTCGTATTCGATGTTGTCGCACTTGGTGCGGCCAATGATGTCTTCCTGCTCCTTCAGGGCGAGCTTCTCCCAGTCACTCATGGCATGTACCCAACGCTGCACATGGACATAGGAGCCACCGGCAAACTCGCCACCCTCAAGCAAGGCCACCTCAGCACGGTGTTCATCTTGCGGGTTCTCGGTGCCGTCGACGAAGCCGGTCAGGTCCCGGCAATCCAGATTGCGGAAACCACGCACCTCTTCCGCCAGCTCCACCAATCCGGCCAGCAGCGCCATCACCCTTTGACCGGCGTGATGCAAAACATCGACCCGATCGGCACGCAATTGCACGAAGAGGTCGAACGGCGTATTTGGCGCCTGCTGACCGTTGGCTGATTGCGTCATAAAGCCGCGAAACTGGGGCGGACGGGCCACAGGGTAGAGGTCATCCCAGGCATCGGCGCCGACGGCAACCAGGCCGGTGAAACCGGCATCGGGGAAATCGGCGGCAACCGCTTCCCACAGGTCAGGCAAGCTGGCCAGACGGGCAACCAGTGCGGTCACCTCTCCTGTGCGATTGAACATCAGATAGAGGGCGTGCAGATTCGGCTCTGCGCAGATCCCGGCTTGGGCTTTCATTTGTCTCTCCCCTGTATAGGCATTAGCGTGGCGCGATTATAAACCAGAGTGAATTCAATTCATTGATTTCATAACGATATCAAGTTGTTCACTGCACTGGTTCAAACAACACCAACCCATGGGGAGCGACCTTGACCCGAGCGCGATCCCCGCCGAGTGGCTCACCTATGCTCGCCTCCAGTCGCTGACCGCCACACTCGAACAACACCCGGCAGTGATGACCGAGAAATTGCTGCTCCAGCACAGTCAGTTCGCCGTCCACGACGGCCTCCAGCAACAGTTGCTGGGGTCTGAGCATCAGTTGCAGCAGCTCGCCCAGGTTGCGACCATGGGGCTCGCTGCCAGATACCACTCCCAGCGCTGTCTTGACGCTGTGGCTATCCACCACCTCGGCAGCCAGATAGTTGACCCCGCCCAAAAACTCGGCAACGAAGCGGTTCTGCGGGCGGCGATAAAGCTGCTCCGGCTGTCCCACCTGCTCGATATGACCAGCCCGAAACAGGGCCAGCCGGTCGGCGAAGGCAAACGCCTCCTCTTTGCTGTGGCTGACGAAGATGGCGCCGATCCCCTGCTGCTTGAGCAGGGTGCGGATCTCGAGGATCAGCTTCATCCGCACCTGGGTGTCGATGTTGGAGAAGGGCTCATCCAGCAGCATCAACTTCGGCTTGCACACCAGAGCGCGAGCGATGGCAACCCTTTGCTGCTGCCCGCCAGAGAGTTGATGGGGATAGCGATCTCCCAGCCCCTGCAGCTTGACCAGCGTCAGCGCCTCCTCCACCTGCTGCTGACGGGCGGGGCGGTCAAGGCGAGTCAGCCCGAAACCGACATTGTCGGCCACCGTCAGATGGGGGAAGAGGGCATAATCCTGGAAGATCATGCCGATGTTGCGCGCCTCGGGTGGCACGCTGACACCCGGCCCATCCAGCAGGGTAGCACCGAGGCGGATCTCCCCTTCGGCCAGCGGCAACAGGCCTGCAATGGCCTTGAGCAGCGTGGTTTTACCGCAGCCACTAGCCCCCAGCAGACAGACAATCTCGTTGTCGGCCACCGACAGAGACAGCTGTTCCAGCACATTGCGACCGTTATAACGGCAACTGACGTTCTCAACCTGCAAGCAAGACACGGCTGACTTCCTCATATTCTTTTGATTCAGGCCGACCTGCGCCGGACAACAATTCAGGGAGTGATTTGCAGACTCAGTGCCCCTGGCTATCCAGGCTGCGGTTGACCCAGATGAGCGGCAACAGCCCTACCAGCACGATAACGATGGCCCCCAGAGCACCGCGCTCCAGCATCTCGTCCGAGACAAATTGATAGACGTGGGTCGCCAGGGTATCGAAGTTGAACGGCCGCAGCAGCAGGGCGGCGGGCAGCTCCTTCATGGATTCGATGAATACCAGCATGGCACCGGCAAACAGACCCCGTCGCACCAGCGGCAGATGAACTCGTCGCAGCATACCGCCATCTCCCTGTCCCAGGGAACGGGCCGCCATGTCGAGACTGGGGGAGATCTTGCCCATGCTGCTCTCCACCGAACCGATGGCAATGGCCACGAAGCGCACCAGATAGCCGAATACGATGGCAGTGAGGGTACCGGTCAGCAGCAAGCCAGGCCCCTGCCCTCCAAGCCACTCGGCCAGATCATTGATACCAAAATCGAGGGCTGTCAGCGGCACCAGCACGCCGATGGCGAGCACGGTACCCGGCATGGCGTATCCCATGGCGGCAATGCGCAGGGGCAGCAGGCTCTTGACGCCACCATCAAGGCGGCGGAAGAAACCGAGCAGCAGGGCGATGGCCATGGCCAACAGGGCGGTCAGCGCCGAGATGAGCAGACTGTTGCCGGCGAAGCGGACAAACTCCGGCGTCCAGGAGAGTTCGAAATAGCGCACGCCGTAATCGAGCAGGATGACAAATGGCAGGCCGAAACCGGCCAGCACCAGTCCCCAGCACCAGAGTCCGGCCAGAATGCGACTCATCCCCTTGAGTGGATAACGCAGCGGCTGCTCATGACCCATGGATTTCTGAAACACCTGCTGACGCTGGCGGGAGCGGCGCTCCAGCGCGATGAGCAGCACCACGGCCAGCAGCATCATGCAGGAGAGCTTGGCAGCGGTGGCTAGGCTGCCATAGCCGAGCCAGGTATCATAAACCGCCGTGGTCAGGGTGTTGATGGCGAAGAAGTGGACAGTGGCAAAGTCGGCCAGGGTCTCCATCGCTACCAAGGAAACCGCCACCATGATGGCGGGGCGTGCCAACGGCAAACTGAGGCGGCGAAAGCTCTGCCAAGGGTTGCAGCCGAGCAGACGGCTGGAGTGGATCAGGCTGACCGACTGCTCCAAGAACGAGGCGCGGGCCAGCAGATAGACGTAGGGAAAGAGCACCAGCGCCAGTACCCAGGCGGCCCCCCCCAGGGATCGGATGGCCGGGAACCAGTAATCCGCCGGTCTGCTCCACTCAAACAGGGTGCGCAGCCCCGCCTGCAGCGGCCCCGAGTAGTCAAGCAGGTCGGTGTAGACGTAGGCGACGATATAGGAGGGCATGGCCATGGGCAGCATCAGCGCCCACTGCAGGGCTCGGCGCCCCGGTACCTGACACATGGCTACCAGCCAGGCGGTAGGTACGCCGAACAAAAGGCTGAGCAGCACTACGCCCGCCACCAGTCCCAGCGTATTGGCCAGATAATCGAGCAGCACAGTATCGGCGAGGTGGCGAAACAGGTCTCCGTCTGCCGAGAAGGCTGAGAAGATAAGGGCGAGTACCGGCAAACCCAGCAGCAGGGCGGTGGCCCAGCTGCTGACAATCCATCCACAATTTTTCATGAGACCACAGAAGTGGATGGGGCCCTTGGCCCCATCTGATTACAAGTCGAATTTTACTTCATCCAGCAACTGCAAGGCATCCTTGCGGTGCTTGGCGTACTCACTGACCGGCATGGGATCAGACTTGAAACTGCCCCAGGACTTGACCATGGCGGAAGGCTCGACCCCGACCTTGACCGGGTACTCGGCATTCACGTCCGCATACATGTGCTGGGCAGTATCGCCAGCCAGGAACTCCATCAGCTTCTGAGCGGCTTCCTTGTTCTTGGCATGCTTGGTCATGGCCACGCCGCTCACGTTGACGTGGGCGCCACGGTCAGCCTGGTTCGGGAAGTTGATGTAGACCGCATCAGCCCAGGACTTCTGAGCCGGATCTTTCAACATGGCACCCAGGTAGTAGCTGTTGCCGAGGGACAGATCGCAGATGCCATCCTTGATCGCCTTGACCTGATCCCTGTCGTTGCCTTGCGGCTTGCGCGCCAGGTTGGCCTTGACCCCTTCCAGCCAGGTTTTTGCATCCGCCATGCCGTGATGGGCGATCATGGAGGAGACCAGCGCCACATTGTACTCATGCTTGCCGCTACGGGTACAAATTTTCCCTTTGAATTCAGGCTTGACCAGATCTTCGTAGCGGATGGTGTCGAGTTTGCCGAGGCGATCCTTGCTCGAATAGATGGCGCGCACCCGGGTGGTCAGGGCGAACCAGCGGTTCTCAGGGTCACGATAGATGGAAGGGATATTTTCCTGCAGTATCTTGCTGTCTACCGGCTGCACCAGCCCCTTGTCCACCAGATCGGTCAGACGGCTGATGTCCACGGTCAGCATCAGGTCGGCCGGAGAGAGTTTGCCTTCCCGCTCCAGACGCTCGTTCAGCCCCTCTTTGGCAAACACCACGTTGACCTTGATGCCCGATTCCTTCTCGAACTGCTGGATGATGGGCTTGATCAGTTCATCCTGACGGTTGGAGTAGACATTCACCTCTCCTGCCGCAAACGCACCCTGAGCAGCCAGGGTAGAAAAAGCCAGTGCCAGCATCTTCATTTTCATCATCCATTCCTTGAGTTGCTATATCGAGTGATAACCATTGCTGTTTGTATTTTGCATTGGCCTCGCCAACCGGATCAAGAAAACATCGAGTGCGGGATCACATATTTAAACGCCGTTCAAACAAAAGGGCCGGATAGAATCCTATCCAGCCCCACCATGGAGTCAATCAACGACTACCTATCGGCAACCCGTCCGGTCTGGCAATCCGAAACAGGGTTACCCATGCTCAAGCCGCCAGGGCACCCGAGCGATCAGAGCGCCTCGTCATCGCTTTCACCGGTACGAATGCGCACCGCCTGCAACAAATCGTAGACAAAAATCTTGCCATCGCCGATCTTGCCGGTGTACGCCGCCTTGCAGATCGCCTCTATGACCCCTTCGACGTTGTCATCGGCCGTCGCAATTTCCAGCTTCACTTTGGGTAAGAAGTCGACCTGGTACTCGGCTCCCCGGTATAATTCGGTGTGCCCTTTCTGGCGGCCAAACCCCTTGACCTCGGATACTGTCAGTCCTTCGACTCCCAGGCTGGCGACGGCTTCACGCACATCGTCCAACTTGAAGGGTTTGATAATCGCAGTAATCAACTTCATCTGGTTGCTCCCAATCCATGGTATGTGGTGAATTGGGTATCAATTCTTGTGCCAAGTCTTTTTATTGTTTAATTTCAAAAAGATAGCATTCATGCCCTGGATGAATCCCCCCCGGCATCACCAAGGGAGCACATCTCGCCCCATAATGAGGCACCAAGCTGAATCAGCCTCTCCCTATGCACCAAACAAGAGCACAGCAGTATGCTAGTCATCTCCAACAGCGTCACCCTCCCTTGGCATGAGCTGCAGTTTCAGGCCATGCGGGCCCAGGGGGCCGGCGGCCAGCACGTCAACAAGACTGACTCCGCCATCTGGTTGCGCTTTGATTACCGCAGCTCTCCCAGTCTGCCCCCGCTCTACAAAGAGGGGCTCGACAAGCTGAGCGACAGCCGGGTACACGATGGTTTTATCCAGATCCGCGTCGAGACCCATCGCAGCCAGGACATGAACCGAAAAGAGGCCATGAGCCGCCTGGTGGAGCTGCTCAAGAAAGCCGCCTGGCGCCCCAAGGCCCGTCATGCCACCAAGCCGACCCGCAGCTCCCAGCGCAAGCGGATCGACGCCAAGAAGCGCAAGGGCGACATCAAGTCGGCCCGCGGCAAACCCGTGCTGGAGTGATGCTGCCAGCCTTACGACTTGCCCACGCCAAGGATGAGAGAAGATGAGATACAGTTTTTGCGACAGCGCCCACGGCCCCCTGCTCATCGCCATCGATCGGGATGGCCTGCGCCACGTGGAGTTCATGCAGGGCGAGCGCCCCATAATGCCAACCCAGCAGTGGCGTCAGGATGATCTAGCTCTGGCCCCTTACGTCGAGCAGTTTGCCGCCTATTTCGCCGGCCGTCTGCAACACTTCGATCTGCCGCTCGCCGCCAAGGGAACCCCCTTCCAGCAGTCGGTGTGGCGCGCTCTGTGCGACATTCCCTATGGCAAGACCGTCAGCTATCTCGAAATAGCCCAGTCCATCGGCAACCACAAGGCGGTGCGAGCCGTGGGTGCCGCCAATGGCCGCAATCCTCTCAGCATCATAGTGCCCTGTCACAGGGTGATAGGGCGCAGCGGCGAGCTGACCGGTTATGCCGGCGGCATCCCCATCAAGCGCTGGTTGCTAGCGCTGGAACAACAGAACGCCAGTTCGTTCGAGTTGACCCCTTGATAGTGGTTCCATCCCTGTAAAACACTCACTTCAGCCATTGGCGCAACAGAGAACAGGCTTATTCGAATGGAGCTGTTTTGCGTTTATAAAAATGAACATAGTATGAAGAATCGCCTCAGAAGGGCTTCAGACAGGGTCAGGCATCATGGCTTCACACTTGGATGGCATGGCTCATCCCTCATTCAAGTGGCACCCATGTGACGCTTCCAATCTGTCTTTTTCCCCGCGCCTCCTCTGAGGCGCTTTTTTTGTCTGAAAAACAGCCACAAAAAAGCCCGCCGAAGCGGGCTCTGACCGGAAGGTGCAAGCTTCGAGGTCAATCAGAGGGCGAGGAACAGCCCCGCCAGCGAGGCGCTCATCAGGTTCGCCAGCACACCCGCCAGTATGGCGCGCATGCCGTAACGGGCGATGAAGGATTTGCGCTCCGGCACCATGGCACCCAGGCCACCGATGAGGATCGCCATGGAGGAGATGTTGGCGAAACCGCACAGGGCGAAGGTGACGATGGCCTTGCTCGATTCGTTTAGGGTCTGATCCTGCACCAGGGCGATGAAAGCGACGAATTCGTTGATGACTATCTTGGTCCCGATCAGGGCGCCAGCCGCCTGGGCCTGATCCCATGGCACGCCGATCAGCCAGGAGACGGGGGCGAACAGCCAGCCCAGTATGATCTGGAAGCTCAGCTCCAGTCCCACCAGATCACCGGCCCAGCCCAGCAGGCCGTTGAGCATGGCGATCACCCCGACGAAAGCCAGCAGAGTCGCGCCGACCGCGACCGCTATGTTGAGGCCTGCCATGGCGCCATCGGCCGCCGCTTCGATCACATTGGTCGCACGGGGGATCTCCACATCCTGACAGTGGTCAACGTCTTCGGCCGCTGGCGGCACCAGGATCTTGGCCATGGCCAGACCGGCAGGCGCCGACATGAAGGCAGCCGCTATCAGGTACTTGAGCTCAACCCCGATACTGGCGTAGCCCACCAGGGTGCCGCCAGCCACGGAGGCGAGACCGCAGCTCATCACGGCGAAGAACTGGGAGTCGGACATCTTGGAGAGGTAGGGCTTGACCACCAGCGGCGCTTCCACCATGCCGACGAAGATGTTGGCGGTGGCGGAGAGGCTCTCGGCACGGCCGGTACCCAGCAGCTTCTGCAGACCGCCGCCCAGCAGGGCGATGACCCGCGGCATCAGGCCTATGTGATAGAGGATCGCGATCACCGCAGAGAAGAAGATGATGACCGGCAGCACGTTGAACGCAAAGATGAAGCCCAGCTTGAACTTGGCCAGATCCCCGAACAGGAAGGCGATCCCCTCCTGACCGTAACCGATCACGCTGCTGACGCTCTCGCTGACCCCGTTCAGCACGTGCTGACCGGCAGGCAGCCAGAGCACCAGACCGGCAAAGAGGACTTGCAGGCAGAGGGCGAGACCCACTGTTCGCAACGGGATACGACGACGATTATCAGAGCAGAGTACGGCCAGGGCCAGGATACTCAGTATGCCGAGCGGGGCAATCATAGGGACTCCATCAGGTGAGGCAAAAGATGGGCGCGGATTCTGCTCTCCCCGCCTCACTACTGCAAGCCCGCCTGGTTACAGCCCTGTTAGCAAAAACGTTTGCACGATATCGGTTGCGCCAACCCGCTGATTTGGTTCAATTTTGGTATCATGCGAAAGCCAGTGTTCTTATATGGAAACGATTATTCCTCTGTACCGGACAATTTGCCGCCGAGCCAGGGGGCAAGTCGCTGCTCCCAATAGGGATTGGGACCGAAGCTCTCCTTGAGAAAATCGATGAAGAGACGGATCTTGGGATCCAGATGTTCGCGCCTGGCATAGACGGCGTGCACCGCCATCTTCTGGTTCGGCCGCCACTGAGGCAGCAGGGGGATCAGCTGACCGGACTGCAACTCCTTGTCCAGCAAGTAGTTGGCGACATAGGCGATACCGAGCCCGGCCAAGGCGGCATCGCGCACCGCCTCCGCCAGATCCACCCTGTAGTTGCCGGCCACCTGCACCGTCTGGCGCTCCTTGCCCTGGCGAAACGACCACTCGTGGTAGCGCCTCTCCCGACTCTGGTAGGTGATGCAGTTGTGCTGGGCCAGATCTTTCGGGTGCAAGGGTGTGCCGTGGCTCAGCAGATAGTCCGGCGAGGCCACCAGCACGAAGTGGATATCCGCCAACCGCTGCCCCACCAGCGCTTCGGGTTTGTCTTCATAGGTGGTGATCCAGAGATCCAGCCCCTCATCCACCAGGTTGGTTCTGTGATCGAACAGGGAGACTTCCAACTCCAGCTCCGGGTAGCGATCCTGAAACGCCTTGAGGCGCGGGATCACATGCAGCCGGCCAAACGACTGGCCCACCCCAAGATGAAGCACGCCACTCACCTTGCCACGGCGCTCCGCCACCATGGAGTCCGCCTCCAGCGCCACAACCACCAAAGCGCGGCAGTGACGGGCATACTCCTGACCGAGTTCGGTCAGGGAGAAGCGGCGAGTGGTGCGCTGCACCAGCTGGGCACCGAGTTCGGCCTCAAGCTGGGCCAGCTGTTTGCTGATGTGGGATTTGGAGACGCCGAGCCGCCGTGCGGCCGCCGAGATGCCCTGTTCACGGACCAGGGCATCGAAGATCACCATTTGGGGCAGACGTTGCAGCACAGTGTTACCAGACAGGAAAGCGGGCCTCCATTATTCCAGAGCAGCCCGCAGCGGGGTAGACCTAAAGCCCGAGCGCCCGTTTGACCTCTTTTTGCAGGGGATCGTCGGCCGGATTCTGGTTCGCACCATAGCTTGCTATCAGCTTGCCATCGCGCCCTATCAGGTACTTGTGAAAGTTCCAGCCCGGCGCCTCGCCCGCGGCCGCGGCCAACCCCTTGTAGAGCGGGCTCGCATCGTCACCACGTACCGCCAGCCGGTTGAACATGGGGAAGGTCACCCCGTAGTCACGGCGGCAAACAGCGGCAGTTTTGTCCTCATCCCCCGACTCCTGCCAGAAGTCGTTGGACGGAAAACCCAGCACTATCAGCCCCTTGTCCTTGTAGGTCTGATAAAGCGTCTCCAGATCCCCAAACTGGCCGCGATAACCGCAATAAGACGCTGTGTTTACCACCAGCACCACCTTGCCTTCGGTCAGCTGGCAGAGGTTGTGGCGCTGGGTGCTGTTGAGCTCCCGTTGCTCCACATTGAAATAATCAGGGCAGGCAGCGGAGGCCGTCCCGACACCAAGCAGCAATAACAAAGTGAACCATTTCATCGGGCAATTCCTTTTGAACAGATGAGCGTCATACGCACAGGTGGCGCAGCCGGTTCATCCCCATCATTTAGCGCAAGGGTATGCCGGTCAGCCAGCCATGACCCCAGAAGATCAAGATAGCCGTGACCGCAAGTCCAGCTCCCACGCTGATACCAGTACCAACCCAGTTTGCGGCGGGACGGGGATGACGCTGCCAGTCCCGCACCGAAATCCAGATGATGCTGACCAGGGCCCACAGACCGATACCGCCGAACAACACCAGGGAGCGGGCCTCGCTGTTGACCGCAAGATGGGCGCCAGCCCAGAGCAGGGTACCAAGCAGCTGGGGATGCACCAGCCAGCGCCGTAAGTGGTTGGGCCCCTGGCCCGAGAAAAACAGGATGAGCGCGACTGGCATCACGCCTATCACCAGAGCTGGGCCCCAGGCGGGCGGAAAATAGAGTGGCATGGGGCTGGACGAACGCCAGCCAGCCAGAATCAAGCCGAAAGCGACGAACACCAGCAGCGAGAAGAGTCCCTTGTAACGGTTCTCCCCCAACCGGTCGCGCAGGCGGGTTCGATGGGCCGCAGCGAAGCAGGGATAGAGATGGATAAGGGTAAACAGCAGTACCCCCAGGGTCAGCAAGATCATGGGTGGCTCCTTGTACTATGGGGGATCACTATGCCGCAAAGTGGTCAGCCAAAATATAGAAACCGTAGAAAAGCGATGGAGATACAGCAAGATAATGAAAAAAGCCGATCGGGAGATCGGCAAGGTATTGCGGTCAGATCTGCAACAAAGACAGGTCATCACCGCGACACGGGGCAGGGTAAAGCCGGTGCCCGGCACCGGCCAAAAGAGGATCAGCGTCGCAGCATATAGAGCGCGGCCACGTTGCGGGCCGTGAGCTGCAGGTTGGTGGTGGCTGTCGCCAATGCCTCCGGCAGGGACATGGCGCGGTTGACTACGGCGAACACCGCATCCAGCCCGTGCTCATGCACCACACCGTAGTCGTCGGTGAGACACCCTGAAATACCTATCACCGGCTTGCCAAACTGCTTGGCACAGCGTGCGACACCGATTGGCGTTTTGCCGTAAATTGTCTGGCTGTCGATACGCCCCTCCCCCGTAATGACGAGATCCGCATCGGCCACCGCCTCGGCCAGTTTCAACGCCGCTATGACGATCTCGATGCCGGGCTTGAGCTCGGCACCGAGCAGGCCCACCAGGGCCGCCCCCATGCCACCGGCTGCGCCCGCCCCCGGGATTTCCCTCACCTGTTTGCCAAGCGCCTGCTCGATGCAGTCGGCGTAGCGGGAGAGGTTGGCATCCAGTTGGGCCACCATGTCGGCGTTGGCCCCTTTTTGCGGGCCAAACACGGCGGAGGCACCTGTCGGGCCGCACAGCGGATTGTCCACGTCACAGGCCACCTCTATGGTGATCCTGCTCAGACGGGAATCCAGATCGCTCAGATCTATGGTGGCCAGCTCCGCCAGCCCGGCGCCGCCCGGCGCTATGGGGGTGCCATCGCGTTTCAGCAACTTGCCGCCGAGCGCCTGGATCATGCCGGCACCGCCATCGTTGGTGGCACTGCCGCCTATGCCGAGAATCAGGTGCTTCACCCCCATGTCGAGGGCCGCCAGGATCAGCTCACCGGTACCGAAGCTGGAGGTGTGCAGCGGATTGCGCAGCTCGGGGGGGACAAGATGCAGGCCGGAGGCCGCCGCCATCTCGATGACGGCGCGCTCGCCATCCCCCAGCAGGCCGACGAAGCCCTGCACCTGGTTGCCGAGCGGCGCTGTCACATAAAACGGCAGTATGCGACCCCCGGTGGCATCCACCAGGGATTGTACTGTGCCCTCGCCGCCATCGGCCATGGGCAGCTTGATGTAGGTGGCCTCTGGCAACACCTGCTTGAAACCCGCCTCGATGGCATCAGCCACCGCCATGGCGCTCAGGCTCTCCTTGAATGAATCCGGTGCGATAACAATTTTCATATCAGTTCCTCAGGCGAGACCAAACACGCCAAACATCAAGGTGGAGACGGCTGCGATGGTCAGACCGACGGCTGTTTCATAAGGGATGAGCTTGAGGCGCTCCCCCACGCCCATGTGGACGCTGCCACCGGTGGCATGGAAGAAGGAGCCGTGGGGCATGTGGTCAAACACGGTAGCACCGGCATGGATCATGGCGGCCCCCGCCAGACTGCTGATGCCGAGCTCGATCAGGGTGGAGCTGAACACGTTGGAAGCCACCACTGTCCCGGCCGTGGTCGAGGCGGTCGCCAGCGACATCAGGGCACCCGAGATGGGGGCCAGCAGGTAGGAGGGCAGACCGGAGGCGGTCAGGCCGCTGATCAGCACATCCTTCAGACCCGAGTTGGCGATGATGCCCGCCAGGGTACCGGTACCCAGCAGCATGATGGCCACCGGCGCCATGCGGGCCAGACCCGAGACAGCAAACTGGTTCACCTTGCTGAACTTGCCCATCATAAGGGCCCCGACCAGGCCGCCAAGGGGCAGGGCAATCAGCGGATCCACCACTATACCGGCCAGCGGACGCAGGGCCAGCAGCAGTATGGCAACCAGGGGCGCACTGATGGCGGCGCCAAAGCCGGGCAGCTTGCTGCCACTGAAGCTCACCACCTCGTCGGCGGCGACCTTGCTGCCCTTGTTGTTCAGACGCTTGGCCAGCCAGTAGGCCATCACCAGTCCAAACAGGCCAGGTATGATGCCGGCCGCCATGACGGAGGTGAGCGGCAGGTGGAAGGCATCGGACGCGGCGATGGCGTTCGGGTTGGGGGACATGACGTTGCCTGCCTTGCCACCCCCTATCATGGCCAGCAGAATGGCCGCCTTGGAGAGGTCGGCACGGCGCGCTATGGCAAGCGCTATGGGGGCAACCGTGATGACGGCCACGTCCACAAAGACGCCGACCGCAGTCAGGATCAGGGTGGCCAGCGCCAGCGCCAGCAGCGCGCGGGTCTCGCCGAGCTTCTTGACTATGGTCTCGGCGATGGTGGTGGCGGCGCCCGATTCGATCAGCACGCCCGCCAGCACACCGGCCGCCAGGATCCGCATCACGGCCGTGGTGATCCCCTGGGCGCCACCTATCATCAGGGCGACGGTCTGGGTCAGATCGGCCCCGCCGATCAGGCCACCGGCCAGGGCGCCGACTATCATGCCGTAGGCGGGCGGCACCTTCTTCAGAATGAGGAAGATGGCGATGGAGAGCGCGGCGAGAGCGCCGAGCGCGGATACAGGGATCATGACGGGCACCTTGAATGGGAGTGAGTGGTGGCCATTATGGTGATCCGGGATCGGAATGCGTTGGCTGAAAAGCCAAATAAAGCCTCTTTAAAGAGAGGTTTTTTGTTCGTTACAACAAATCAGCTGTCGAGATTGAGCCCGAGGTAGAGCAGGAACTTGTCGTCTAACTTGTTGAAATTCAAACCGGTTATCTGCTCGATCCGGGTCAGCCGATAGCGCAGTGTATTGGGGTGGATGAAGAGTGCCTCGGCACAGGGATGCAGATCACAATCCTGCAAGAAATATTGGCGCAGCGTCTTTTGCAGCGTTCCCTTTGTGTCCTCCTGCGCCAGCCTGAGCAGGGGCGCCCGCAACTGATCCGCCTGCCAGGAGTCCGCCAGACTGCCGAGCAGTACCGGCAACCGGTAATCCTCGAAGAAGTAGACTTGCTTGCGCGGAGCCTGCCGCATGCCCCGGCGCAGAGTATCCCGCGCCGTCTGGTAGGAGCGCGCCAGACCATCTATGCCGCCGAAGTAATCACCCACCCCTATCCGTACCTTGAAGTGGGGAATGCGAGCCAGCAACTGCTTGATGCGGCTGCGCTCCTGCTCAGATTGCCAGACACCCTCGCTCAGCTGGGCCGGTTTGAGCACCACTATCTCGTCGAGGCCGTTGATGGCCACCAGATTGTCCCGCTCCGGATTTTCCAGCAGATGCACCAGCTCCCGCAGGCGGGCGGGATCCGCCTCCTCCAGCGCCAGTACCGCCACCACCCGAGGCTGGGCCAGATCCAGCTCGAGGAAACGGGCCGCCTGTTGCAGTTGATCGACCCGCCCCTCACCGCGGATGAGCTGCAGTACCAGCTCCTCCTTGTGGCGCTTGTCCCACTGCAACTGCTCGGTGAGCGCCGCCTGCTCCAGAATGAGCTCGGCCGTCATGCGCACCAGCTCGGCGTAAGCACGCACTATGTCCGGATCGCCCGAGATGCCGATGACCCCGAGCAATTCCCCCTGATAGGCAATGGGCAAATTGATGCCAGGGCGCACCCCCTTGAGCTGCTGGGCGGTCGCCTCGCTTATCTCCACCACCCGGTTCTCGGTCAGCGCCAGCACGGCACCCTCGTGGCGCTGATGGAGGCGCTCGGGATTGCCGGAGGCAATGATCAAACCGTGTTCATCCATCACGTTGACCGAGAACGACAGTATCTTCATCGCCCTGCTCACTATCTGACGGGCCAGGGTATCGTTTAGCTGCATAACATCTCCGGACAACAAGCTGGCATGACGCCTGGTGGCCCACAATCACACGGGCCGACGTGCAAAGATCCCACATCATCAAGACAAGCGCGGGAGGGATCGCTAGAATAGGCCACTTTACGCTATGTGTGACCCACCATGGATCATGGATCTGACGCTATGCCAGTCCGCTTTGTGGTGGCCTCATCCTTCCGATATGGACTCCGCTATGGACTATGAATTTCGCCGCGACCCGTTCGGTGGCTATCGCGCCCGGTTCTCCATGGGTCATGAGGCCATCGGTCAGTGGTTGATCGATGAAGTTGGCAAGGATGAAGAGAAGCTCGATGAGCTCTTCTCCATCATCGACCAGCTGTCCAATCGCACCCGCACAGAGTACCAGCTGCACGGCGGTGACTATTCACTGCTGCTCACCCATGAGGAAGCCGAGGTGAAAGCCAACGTCCTCAATATCGAACAGGATGAGGATCTCGACGATCTCGCCTACTACGATGATGAGCAGCTGGCCATGTGCGGGCTGGAAGACTTTGCCCAGGTGCTAGGCTCCTGGCGCGCCTTTATCCGCAATGAGGATATGGGCTGAATACCCACATTTAGGGCGAGCATGCCCCTTGCAACCCAACAGGATTGACTATGTCTATTTACGATTTTGACGGCGAACAACCAGAACAGCCGGAAGACGAGCAGGACCAGACCAAACAAGCCGTGCCTGCCAAGAAGAAAGGCAAGCAGGTGATGAACACTCAGGTCAACCTGAGCCCGCGCGATGCCAGCCGTCTGAACGGTCTGCACGTCGAAGCCATCACCACCCTGGACGATGTCAGCCTGCCGAAGAACGTCATCTTCAAGGCTGGCCTCATCGCCCTGGGCGAGCTGGAAGCCACCAAGCGCGCCGACATCATAGCCCGTGTCATCGCAGAATCTGGTCGCTAAAAGGCACCGGTACTGGCAATGCAGTACCAGAAAAGCCGGAGCCTCAGCTCCGGCTTTTTCATGGCTGCGCCCCGCAGCGGACTCGCCCTTGCAGGGATCCGACCAGCCTATTAAGCCTTGTGTCATGATGTGACGACTTGTTAAGGTGCGGGACTTTTATCGGCCTTGGAGACTCAATGTTACCTCTACCTGATTCGCTCATCTGGGGAGCACTGGCGCTGGCCGTCTTGCTCTGTCTGGTCCGTCAACGCCTGCCCGGCCTGATCCTGCTGGGGGTCGCCCTGCTGGCCGCCCTCTACCTAGACCACCTCAGCCCTTCCGCCCTGCTGATCACGCTGGCGGGCCTGCTGCTGGCCTGGCGCACCCCCAGCCTGCCCCAGCCCTGGCGTGGTGCAGGCTTGACCCTGATACTGCTGTGGGCCATAGCGCTGATGCTGCACCTCATCCCCGGCTTCAGCAATCTGAAGGTGCTGGATCAGGTGCAGGCCGGTCCCGCCAGCGTGCCCTTCAACATGTACCTCAATCTGGACAAGCCGCTGGTCTTCTTCGGCCTGCTGCTGGCCTGGCCCACCTTGCTCGGCCAGGGCGGTGCGGTCCGCTGGCGAGCGCTGGCCCTGCTGCTGTTGCCGCTGGCGGCCCTGCTGATCACCGCCTGGCAACTGGGGGAGCTCAAGCCCGAAGCGGGCCTTCCCTACTGGTGGTGGCTGTTTGCCCTCAACAATCTGCTGTTCACCTGCGTGGCGGAAGAGGCGCTGTTTCGCGGCTTCATCCAACAAGGGGTGGCCGCTCGCAGCCGGCTCTGGCTCGGCATTCTGGTGGCCAGCCTGCTGTTCGGTACCGCTCACCTCGCCGGCGGCCCGCTGCTGATGCTGTTTGCCGCCCTGGCGGGAGCCTGCTACGGCCTGGCGTTCCACGTCAGCGGTCGTCTGAGCGTCGCCATCGTCATCCACTTCCTGTTCAACTTCGCCCATCTGGCCCTCTTTACCTACCCCCTAGCCAGCCGCTGATCCCAGGCGCCCCGCCCGGGGCGCCATCACTTTTCCCCTTGCCTGCCACCCGGCGCCCCTTTTTCCCCATGACAGCAACCTGAACCCTGCGGGCTTTCTATTTGCACTATTTCACCAGGCTAGAGTGTCGATTAATTGACCCAAGCCAAGATAGTGTCATCTCCGCCCCATAGAATGAGCCGGTAACCATCACAAAAATAAAAACAAAATTATCAGTTACTTGACTCACTCAGGATGCTCACATGACCACAAGCCAACGGGAGGGGGAGATACGCTTCCCCGACCACCTATCCCTGATCTCGACCACGGATCCCGCCAGCCACATCACCTATGCCAACCAGCACTTCTGCGAGGTAGCCGGTTACAACGCCGCCGAGATGGAAGGGGTGCCCCACAATCTGGTACGTCATCCCGACATGCCCAAGGCTGCCTTTGCCGACATGTGGCAGCGACTGCGCCAGGGCAAGAGCTGGATGGGACTGGTAAAGAATCGCGCCAAGAGCGGCAGCTTCTACTGGGTCAACGCCTACGTCACACCGATCCTCAACGAACAGAGGCAGATCATAGAGTACCAGTCGGTGCGTACCCGCCCGAGCGAACAGGACATCGCCTGGGCGGAGCAGCTCTACGCCCGCATCCGTGCGGGCAAGGCGCTGCCCTGGTTCAGCCGGCTCACCCTGGAGCCGGGCCAGCTCACCCTGCTCCTCTCCGGCACGGCCCTGCTCGCCCTGCTGGCAGCCCTCGCCACCGGCAATCCCCTTTGGGGAGCGCCCGGTGCAGCGGCGCTGCTGGCTCAGATGATCCACGGCTGGCGGCTGCAACAGCGGCTCAACCGGCTGGCTACCACGGCAGGCGAGGAGATGGGCACTCCGCTCTGTCAGGTGCTCTACACCAAACGGCGGGACACACTGGCGGCTCTCGAGCTGGCCCTGCGCATGAAGCGGGCCGAGCTCAAGGCGGTGGTGGGGCGCAGCGCCGACACCAACCAGCAGATACTGCAGGCTGCCGAGGATGACAGGGGCAATATCCAGACCATAGACACCCACCTGCAACAACAGCGAGCCCAGAGCGAGCAGCTGGCCGCCGCCATCACGCAAATGAGCCAGTCGATCCGTGACGTGGCCAACAGCGCCCATCAGGCCAACGCCCTGGTGGGCGAGGTACAACAGGTATCGGCCGAGGGATTGCAGGCGCTGGCGACCACACAATCATCGGTCAATCAGTTGCATGAAGAACTTGATGCCAACCACCAGGTGCTGGCGCAACTGACCGGTGACAGCCAGAAGATCAGCGGGATCCTGGCGGTGATCAGCCAGATCGCCGATCAGACCAACCTGCTCTCCCTCAATGCGGCCATAGAGGCGGCGCGGGCCGGTGAGCAGGGGCGTGGTTTTGCAGTGGTGGCCGACGAGATACGGGCACTGGCTCAGAAGACCCGCAGCTCCACCGGCGAGATCCACGAGATGATCCAGGCGCTGCAGCAGACCACCCGCCAGCTGGCCGATGGCATGACCCAGGGGGCCCAGACCTCGGAGCGTTGCCAGCAGCACGTGAGCACCACAGCCGAGGTGCTCAACCAGATCAACCGCATGCTGACCCAGGTCACCCACACCAGCGACGAAATTGCCCAGGCCGTCAGCCAGCAGGCGGATGTCACCAGTACCCTGGATCACGGCATCCACCAGATCCACCAGCTGGCCAGCCACACAGCCGACAACAGCAGGCAGGCCCTGGACGGCATCACGCTGTTGGTGGAGCGGCTGCATGCCCTCTCCCGCCTGATCAACCAGTTCCGCCACTGACCCGTCACCCGGGGCACGTGCCGACCGGTACGCGCCCCCTTGATTGCCAAGCCTGATCTAGATCCTCCGCTTGAACGGCCACTGACCCGCAGCCTTCCCCTCAATGCCCCCCCTCTCCCCATATGGGGCCTTTCATTTATTTGTAACAAAAATGTAAATGAAATGACCTCTATGCCCGCCATAACAGTCACTTTCCATCATGCCTCAACCAAAAGGACTTAATGATGCACAAGCCCCTCAGTTATGCCGCCCTGCTGCTGGTCAGCCAGTTTCCATTGCAGGCGCTGGCCGATACCGATGTCTACCTCACCAACAACGGCCCGGAACCCCTGCAGCTGGCAATCAGCCAGAGCGGCAGCGGCCAGCTGCAGGCGGGCAGCCAATGGATCCAGCACAGAACGGAGCTGGGCCCCTGGGAGAGCGCCATGGTGCTCAGCTTCAATCGCTACGAGGGGGTGAAGGCGGGCAAAAGCTATCTGTTCGAAACCCGTGTCACCACGGCCAGCGGCGACACCTATCGCCTCAACCAGTTGATGGAGGGCACCTGGTGGAACACCACCCTGCAGCACGGTGGCGACACCCCGACCGTCAGCTCGGGGTGGAAGAGCGACCGCGCCCTGCATCGTACCCAGGGGCCGCAGGAGCTGGCCTTTGCCGCCAAATTCACCGGCCGTTACGACGATCTGCACTACATGCTGACCCCACCACAACCACGGGAACAACCGGAGCCTTCGGAGAGCAAGCTCAAGGTGGCCAGCTACAACGTCTGGGCCCTGCCGGTGATCGCCTCCAGCATTGGCGAACGGTTAACCTTGCTGCCCGATTACCTCAAGGGCTATGACGCCCTGCTGCTGCAAGAGGTGTTCGACGGCCGCCGCGAGGGCTTCCTGCAGGCGCTGGCCAAAGAGTACCCCTATCAGACCAAGGTGCTCGACAAGCCGGGGGTCAATATCCACGACGGTGGCGTGGTGATCGTCAGCCGCTACCCCATAGTGAGGGAGGCCCAGCTGGTCTATCCCCAGTGCACCGGCACCGACTGTTTCGCCGACAAGGGGGTCATGTACGCCGAGGTGATCAAGGGGGGCAAAGCCTGGCATCTGTTCGCCACCCACACCGCCAGCTTCGACACCGACGAGGCGAGACGGCTGCGCCAGATCCAGTTCGGCCAAATGCGTACCCTGGCCGCCGGCCTCAAGATCCCGGCCAGTGACACCGTCATCTACGGCGGCGACTTCAACGTCAACAAGCGCAAGTTCGCCGACGACTACGCCAGCATGCTGGCCAACCTTGACGCCCATGAACCCGGCTATGGCGGCTATACCGAAGCCACCTTCGATCCCAGGATCAACCCCTATGCAGGCGGCCCCCTCTCCGGTGGTGCCAACGTCGAGTATCTGGACTATCTGGTGGTGAGCCGGGAGTACGGTGCCGCCAGTCATAACCTCAACAGCGTCTTGATCCCCCGCAGCAGCGATGGCAGCCTCTGGCCCGCCAGCAACCTCTCCGATCACTTCCCGGTCAAGGGCGAGATCAGCCGATGAAGCGCCGCTACGGGATCCTGGCCCTGGCAGTCCTCTCGCTCTTGCTGCTCAACCTCGGCTGGCAGAATGAGCCGGAGTCGGCCCCAGCCAGCACTGAGTTTCATCAGCGTGGGGGAAGTCAGCCGCAGCAGACACCAGCCGCTCCGATAACAGCCCTCATGCCCCGGCTCACCCTGGCGGCCAGCGGGGGCCAGTCCACCAAGCCGCCCCCCGGCTGGCGAGAGATGCCACAGGAGCTGAGCCAGCGGCTCGCCAGCGAGATAAGCGACACCGACCAGCCGCTGAGCGAGCGGCTGGTCAATCTGATCGCGCTGGAATCCCAGTGGATGAGTGAGGGGGAGAGCCTGACACGGTTGCAGGGGCGTTACGCCCAGGCTCTGGATCAGTTGGCCGCTGACAGCGAACAGCTGGCACTGGCCGAACGGCTGGCCGCCCTGACCCGGCTGCAGGATGAGTGGGCGGCGGATCACCCGGATCTGGCGGCGGATCTGTTCAACCCGGATGCCCGCCTCTTGCAGGCGCGCCAGTTGTGGGGGGATGAGGAGCTGGAGACATTGGCCCGCCACTTCCTGCCTGCCGACCGGGCCGAGGCCAGCGTGGCGTTTGCCGGTGCGCGCCAGCAGCAGCTGGATCAGCGCGGCCGCTACCAGCAGCAGCTGACCGAGCTGGAGCAGCAACTGGCGGCCAGTCAGGGGAGCATGGATCCCGAGCGCTGGCAGCAGCACAGAGAGGAGGTGCTCGGCCAGTTTCGGCGCGACTTCTTCGCCCAGGAACAAGGCAAGCCCTGAGCGTGAAACGGCCCGGGGAGCCTGACGTGGAAAAGAAAAAGGGCCCGCTGGGGCCCTTTGTGTTTGTCCGACCATCAGGCCAGTGGATAGCTGGCGGCCAGCCCGTTCTCGCAATGCCAGTTGGCCCACAGCTTGTGGTCACTTCCCATCAGCAGGGTGGCGAAGTTGCGGGTGCGCAGGTAGACGGGGGCGCCGAACGGCTTGATGAGCTCGGCGCGTATCAAGCGGTTTTCGTCGAGGTATTCGGGATTGTCGTTGGTCATGGCGAGGATCCCCATCCACTGAAACTGGGTGGGGCAGGGATGGACTATGCCGGAGGAGACCAGCTGGTGCACATTGGTGACCCCTTCCCGCTTGTCCTGGATGACGCCCAGGCAGCCCACGTGCACGTCGCCGGAGAGGATCAGGGTCTTGCAGGCAGAATCCTTCTGACGCCGGCTCTTGGCATTGTCCAGCAGCCGCATGATGAGCCGGGCCCGCTCTCCCTGATGATCCTTGGCCCGCCAGTGATCCTTGAGATCGTCGGTCAGCTCCTCTTCCCAGGGGGTGGCATCCAGCGCCGCCTCTGTGAAGGAGAAGTCCCGATAAACCACGGGCACCCCCGCCAGCACCAGCAGGTGGCCCGCGTCGCAGGTGGCCAGCGCGTCGTTGATCTGATCCCACTGGGACTGGCTCATCACATGGGCCTGGGTGCGGGTTGCTCTGTTGTCCAGCGCCAGGATCCGGTAACCCCGAAACGTCAGCAGCCAGGAGTGGTGATTCAAATTGACCGGGTCCAGCAGGGAGGCATTGGTGCTGCTGCGCAGCTGGAACAGCCGGAAATAACGGGACGCGGCAGCATAGATGGCCCGATAGACATCACAGCCCTGCAGATCCTCGGGATAGCTGCCCCAGCCATCGAAGATGTCGTGGTCATCCCACATCATGGCGCTTGGCACCCGGGCCAGCAGGCGGGCCACCTCGGGCCGGCTCCACTGCTTGCAGTAGAGATCGCAATAGAAGCGATCGAGCTGCTCCTCCATGGTGCGGGTCGCCTTGCGTTTGACCTTCTCCGTCCTGTCCAGCTCGTTCCAGGCCTTGAGGCTGGGAACCGTGGTCCAGAGAGAGTCGGCATAGACCTGATCCCCCCCCATCAGCAACAGCGAGAAGGGATGCGCGGCGTGTTCGGCGGCAAGCCTGCCCCACATCACATAGGGCTGAGGCGTGGAGGTGAGCAGCTTGAAGTCGGAAAAACCGTTGCAAGAGGCGTAACCGATACGCACCGGCTCCGCCAGCCCCGGCAGATGAAACTGCCAATGGTCGTCCCCGGCCAGATCCCGAGCGGGTTCCCCATCCAGCAGGATCCGGTACTCCACAGCAGCACCCTTGGCGGCCGGGCTTGCCGTCCAGCTGGCCCGCCACAAACCCCCTCTGGGGGTATCCGCCTGCTTGCTGGCAGGCAGCAAGGTGCCGTTGATCCTGATGCTGGCGCCCTTGCAGCCGGGCCCCGCCAGAAAACAGATGCTGTACTGCGTCTCAGCTTCGAGCCCCAGCAGGGGCCCCATTAACAGGCTTGTCATCTTCTATCCCTCCATGGTTGAACCCATGGAGCATAGTGAAACCGGCGTCCTTTGATACTGCCCAATCGGGCAGTCCAACTCAGCCTTGAACTAGACCTTGCCCTTGAACTGCTTGACGCTGCGCTTGTTGGCGGTGCGACGGTTCGCCTGCTTGTCGCGAGGTGGGCGCTTGCCCTCCCCGCTGGCGGGCAGGTCGGTCACCGGGAAACCGGCGAGTTCCCCCAGCGGCAGCTCACGGCCGGTCAGGGTGCGGATCGCCGCCAGGATATCGCTCTCGCCGTGACACACCAGCGAGATGGCCAGCCCCTCGCACCCGGCGCGGGCGGTACGGCCGATACGGTGAACATAAACGGGGGCGCTGGCGGGCAAGTCCAGGTTGATCACCACAGGCAATGCCTCCACATGTATGCCCCGCGCCATCAGGTCAGTGGCCACCAGCACCAGCACCTTGCCGGCCTTGAAATCATCGAGCGCCTGCTCGCGCACCGCCTGTTCCTTCTCCCCATGCAGGGCGGCAACCGGAAGCCCCGCCCTGGCCAGCTTCCTGGCCACGCCGTCGGCATCGTCCCGCGCACTGATGAACACCAGCACCTGCGGCCAGGCCTGCTCCTTGAGCAAGCTGATCAGCGCAGGCACCTTGCTGCTCTTGTTGACCAGATAGAGTCGCTCCTCGATCTCGTTCACCAGGCTGTTGAGGGGATTGGCCTCGATGCGAGTCGGTTCTGTCAGCAGGCTATGAGCAAGGGCATCCAGCTCGGCAGGCAGGGTAGCGGAGAAGAGCAGGGTCTGACGCTCGGCGGGCATCTCATTCATCAGCCACTGGATGTCGGGCAAGAAGCCCATCTCCAGCAGGCGATCCGCCTCATCCAGCACCAGCTGTTGCAGGCCATCCAACCCCAGCACTTGCTGAGTAAGCAGATCCCGCAGTCGCCCCGGCGTCGCCACCAGCAGTTGCGGCCCCAGCGCCAGCTCTACCTGTTGTCGCTCTTGTGCCACGCCACCGCACAGGGTGAGGATCCGCAATCCCAGAGCGTCAGCCATCCTTTGCAGCGCAGCGCTCACTTGCATCGCCAGCTCGCGGGTCGGCACTACGACCAGCCCCTGCACCAGGCTGGAGGCGGGATCCAGCCGTTGCAGCAACGGCAACCCGAACGCCAGTGTCTTGCCGCTGCCGGTCTGGGCCAGCGCCAGCAGATCCTGCCCCGCCAATACCACGGGTATTGCAAGCTGCTGGATGCGAGTCGGCGTGTGCAGGGTGGGAGGCAGGGCAGCCAGCAAGGCGGGATGGAGGTCGAGTTCGCTAAAGGTCATGGGGGTACGCGGATAAAGAAGTGGGAGGCGAAGTCTAGTTAGCGGGGCATAAGAAGTAAAACCCTATCCGCAAGCGGCAAGAGGAAGCGCACTGTGCCAGGTCATGGCTGTCTACAATGGTATTATTCACTTCGAAGGCAGACAGACCATGCTCAGACATAGCCCCATGCTACTGCTCGGCCTGCTCGGTATCGCGACCATAGGTCTCTCCCAGACCTCGTCGACCACCTCCAGCCCCCCTGCCCAGCCGGTCCGCGTCATCAAGGCCCACCTTGGTGAATTGCCAGGCCTTATCAACGCCGACAAGACAGGCCCCTTCGTCGATTTGGTCCATGGGATTGATGCGCTCTACCCCGATATGACTATCGAGATCACCATCTACCCCATTGCGCGCGCCATGGCGGGCGTGATCAATGGCAAGGCCGATTTCAGCCTGCCCGCCATTCGCAATCTGCACGATGCAGACATGCTGCCCTATCGCTTCAGCACCCGCAGCTTTGGCAAGGTAGCCCATGTCATCTACAGCAACACAGCGAATCCTGTCACCACCGACATGGCCTATGGCATCGAAGCGACGCAACGGGATTTGTTAATCGAGGCCGTACCCGGTGAGCTCCCCTTTCAAGTACAACGTTCCATGAGTATCGAGCAATCCCTTCGCAAGCTCTCCCGTGGCCGTATCGATGCCTTTATCTGGGCACAGGAGGAAGCGGACCTGATGCTGCGCCAGCTGGGGCTGACCAATATCCAGCGAGAATTTTTTGGCGACTTTGAAGATGTTTTTATTATTCAGAAGGGCGCAGCCGGCAATGAGATGGATGCGTTTTTGGCGCAAGCCATAGAAAGGTTGGCGGCATCAGGCAAGCTGGAGGAGATATACGGCAAGATCCACAGACCCTACGAACACTGGCAGCCACACCCTGAGCCATTACCCGCCACCCAGCCTGTGAAGAGCCCCTGATAACCGGGTTCCATCCATAAAAAAAATCCCGCCACGGGCATGCCGTGGCGGGATTTTTGCGCTCGGAAGATTACAGGGCAGCCAGGGCGGCCGCGTAGTTCGGCTCATCGGCTACTTCGGCGACCATCTCGCTGTGCAGCACCTTGTTGTCTGCATCCAGCACCACGATGGCGCGGGCAGTCAGGCCCACCAGCGGACCGGAGGAGAAGGCCACACCGTAATCCTGCATGAAGGCAGCACCACGCAGGGTGGAGAGGGTCACCACCTTGTCCAGACCTTCGGCGCCGCAGAAGCGGGACTGGGCGAACGGCAGATCGGCGGAAATGCAGAGCACGACTGTGTTCTCCAGCGCGCTGGCCTGTTCGTTGAATTTGCGCACCGAGGTGGCACAAGTCGGGGTATCGACGCTCGGGAATATGTTCAGGATCTTGCGCTGACCGGCGAAGCTCGCCAGGGTCACGTCAGACAGATCCTTGGCAACCAGGGAGAAAGGCTTGGCCTGCTCACCGGCAACGGGGAAGTGACCGGCTACGGAAACGGGGTTGCCTTGCAGAGTAACGGAATTGCTCATGTTATGTCCTTGATTATCGAGGGAGGATAGGGCCCCCCAGTATAGGCGCGCCGGGCGAGGACAAACACCCGTCAATCACAAGGATATAGCGGCACTTGCTCCTGGACCGAACTGGCAGCCCCTCTCAAACGAGAGAGGGAGATAAAGAGGCTTGACCTTGGACTTAACACCAAGGTTTACACTCGACTCAGTTATCCAAGGTTCCGCACCGGCGGGATCCATCCAAGAGGGACTCATCATGAGCAAATCCTGCTGCAGCCATCAACACACAGCGGCCACCGGCAAGGCCGTCACCAGCCAAGTCGAACATCAACACGACAGCCACTGCTGTGACAACGTCGAACAGGTCAGTTGCTGCGCCAGCAAGGCACCCCATGATCATCAGGATCAGGGGGTGAGTGAATCGCCGGGGGATGAAGAGCCCCCCAGAGGAAGTTGTCAAAGCCAGGGCTGCTGCAGCCCGCAGCCGCCTCATGACCATGACCATGACCATCATGAGCAAACAACCGATACCGCCGAGCCGTTAGTCGCGCCGGAGCAGGACAGCCGCCGCCACAGCTGGCAGGTACTGGGGATGGATTGCCCCAGCTGCGCCCGCAAGATAGAGACCGCCGTCAGCCGGGTGGCGGGCGTGCAGCAGGCCCGGGTGCTGTTTGCCACCGAGAAGCTGGTGGTGGATCTCGCCCCCGGCCTCTCCCCCGACCCCGTCACCGCCGCCGTGCTGGCCGCGGGTTTCCGGCTCAAAGGCGCAACTCAGCCCGGGGACGACAACGCCAGGCGCCGCAGCCCGCAGATGGCCATGCTCGCCAAATATTGGCAGCCGCTGTCGCTGGCCGGCCTGATGCTGGTGGCGGCCCTGCTGCCGAAAGAGTTCGGCCAGCCGCTGTTTACCCTGGCCACCCTCTGGGGCCTGTGGCCCATCTCCCGCAAAGCCTGGGCCCTGACCAGGAGCGGCTCCCCCTTCGCCATCGAGACCCTGATGACGGTGGCGGCGCTGGGCGCCCTCTTCCTCGGTGAAACCGCCGAGGCAGCCATGGTGCTGCTGCTGTTCATGCTGGGAGAACATCTGGAGGCCTACGCCGCCGGCCGTGCCCGCGCCGGCGTCACGGCCCTGATGGCGCTGGTGCCCGACAAGGCACTACGGATCCGCACCAGGGTTGACGGTGACGTGCGGGAAGAGGTGGCGGCCGACCAGCTGCGTCCCGGCGACATCATCGAAATCGCCCCGGGCGCCCGCCTGCCGGCGGATGCCCGTTTGCTCGACGCCCTTGGGGCGTTTGACGAGAGTGCCCTGACCGGTGAGTCCATTCCGGTGGAGCGTCGCCAGGGCGACAAGGTGCCCGCCGGCAGTCTGGCGGCGGATCGGGTGTTGCGCCTCGAGGTGGTGTCCGAACCTGGCAACAACGCCATCGACCGCATACTGCACCTGATCGAGGAGGCCGAGACCCAGCGTGCCCCCATAGAGCGCTTCATCGACCGCTTCAGCCGCTGGTATACCCCTGCCATGATGCTGGTTGCCCTGCTGGTGGTGATAGTGCCACCGCTGGCCTTTGGCCAGAGCTGGGACGAGTGGGTCTATCGCGGACTGGCGCTGCTGCTCATCGGCTGCCCCTGCGCCCTGGTGATCTCCACCCCAGCCGCAGTGACCTCCGCCCTGGCGGCGGCAACCCGCCAGGGGGCCCTGATCAAGGGCGGCGCCGCGCTGGAGCGGCTGGCCCATATAGACACAGTCGCGTTTGACAAGACAGGCACCCTGACCCTGGGCAAGCCGCAACTGACCGAACTTGTCAGCCTCAATGACCAACCGGAGGACGAACTGCTGGCACTGGCCGCCGCCATAGAGCAAGGCTCCCACCACCCGCTGGCTCGCGCCGTAGTGGCCGCCGCCCGTGAGCAGGGGCTGACTCTGGCCGCAGCCCGGGATCTGCGCGCCCTGCCAGGCATGGGGGTGGAGGGACGCATCGACGGCACCCTCTGGCAACTGCTGGCACCGAGCCGGATTGACTCGCTGAGCAATGCCCTCAACGCACAAATAGCCACCCTTGAGCAGCAGGGCAAGACGGTGGTCGTGCTCGGCCAGCCGGGCGCAGCACCGGCGGCCCTGTTGGCCCTGCGGGACCAGATCCGGCCCGAAGCGGCAGCGGCCCTGGCGGAGCTCAAGGGGCTGGGACTGCGCAGCATTATGCTGACCGGTGACAACCCCCGCGCCGCCGAGGCGATTGCCAACGAACTCGGCATGGGCTGGCGCGCCAGCCTGCTGCCGGAAGACAAGGTGGAAGAGATCGCCAAGCTGGCCGCCAGCCAGAAGGTCGCCATGATAGGGGATGGCATCAACGACGCCCCCGCCATGAAGCGGGCCAACATTGGCATCGCCATGGGTGGCGGCACAGACGTGGCGCTGGAGACGGCCGATGCCGCCCTGACCCACAACCAGCTCGGCGGCATCGCCGCCATGATCCGCCTGTCGCGGGCAGCACTGGCCAACATCCACCAGAACATAGCGCTGGCGCTGGGACTCAAGGCCATCTTCCTGGTCACCAGTCTGCTCGGCATCACGGGTCTGTGGATTGCCGTGCTGGCGGATACCGGTGCCACCGCCCTGGTGACGGCCAACGCCCTGCGTCTGCTGCGCAAGCGCTGATCCAGCCCGCAAACGAGATCGCCATATGCAAAGCCGTTCCCCGACAGGGACGGCTTTTCTCTTTACCCCCACCTCACACCTGCAAAGAAAAAGCGCGGCTGCCGGTTGGCAGTCGCGCTTTGTTTACTCTCTCGGAGTTATCCCACCCTTGGCAAGGTGGAATTCAACCCGGGGCTGCCGAGCCAGCCCCGGACTCTATGGGTGTGCTTACTTGGCACTGCACTCCTGAATGACGGCGGTACCGGCCTTGGTACCAGCCGGGTCAACCTTCACCAGCACGCTCCACAATCCTTGCGGCAATGTGATGCTGTTGTTGGCACTGCCAGCCTGGGAGAAGCCGAGAGAGTAGCCCGTCTCGGCAGTGACAGCGCCACCGCCGTTGAGCAGGTACTCCTTGCTCCAGTCTTCATTGGCGACCTTAAACTCGCTGGTGCCCATGTAGTTGAACGCGGCCTGATAGATGGCGAGGTCGCCGTCCATCCCCTTGTAGCTCAGCTGATACTGGGGCTGGGCATCCCAACCGGACAGCTCACCCTTGACGAACAGGTTGTAGCCGAGCGGATTGCCCGCCACCGTATCCAGCACCTTGCAGCTCTGCACCGGCTCGGTGAAGCTGACGCTCAGGGTCGGTTTGTCCTTGTTCATTGCCGTGAACACAAACTTGTAGCTGCCCGCCTTGTCAGCGTTGAACGGCAGATCCCCGCCATTGGCGCAGAGCACGCTGACCTGGCCTGTCGCCAGCTGGTCGGTGTCACTGCACTTGCCGTAGTTGATCGGGCCGTCCCACTCACTACCGGCAATCTTCACCTGGGTGGTGCCAAGCTGATCGGTCGTCACTTCGGTGGTGAACTCGTAGGTAAAGTTGCCACCAAAGATCATTTTGTTGACCGGATCCCACTCGTTCAGGAAACCACGCACGAAGACATCGGTGTCACCAAAGGGCGGAACCGTGCTCAGGTCTATCTTCTTGCTCACCGGCAGACCCGCGCCCTGGGCTCCGGCCTGCGGTTTGACGAACACGGCGGCAGACCAGGCTCCCAGGGTCAGTTGACCACCACTGGCAAGGGCGCCATCGGCGATGCTACTACCGGCATGGTGGGCCGGGCTCAGCTGCAGTGTGCTCAGATCGATGGGCTGATCCTTGCCATCAAGGAAGTCGCCGATGCTCTGGGGCTGGTTGGTGGCGTTGATCATCACCACCAGGCCCTCGATGGCGGGATCCAGATCCGCACCGGCGTTGACGCCATCATCCACCGTCATCACGATAAGCCCCGGCACCTGGTCAGGCCCGGTATTGCGGAAATCAACCCGCTTGATCACCTCGGCGCCGCTGCCAAGGCGCAGCAGACGGGAGGATTGACGCAGCTCGGCCAACTCCTGATAGAAGCCCACCATGGTCGCCATGTCGGCCCCGCTCGGCTTGACGTGCTTGCCAAGTACCTGCTCGATCAACGGGTAGTTGTCCCCATCCTTGTCCTTGCGCGGCAACCCCTTGTCGAAGTTGTTGTCGGCAAGGGTGTAGTCGACCTGGTTGTACCAGTCACCCGAGTCATAGCTGTCCCGCTCCATGGACTTGGAACGCAGCAGCTCGACACCTGCGTGGGTAAAGGGAATGCCCTGCCCCAGCATGGCGGTGGCCAGCGATACCCCCTGCATCCGCACCAGGTCGGCTCCTTCCGGCGCCTTGTAGATCAGGTTGTCGAACAGGGTCTGGTTGTCGTGCTTGTCGACATAGTTCTGGATCTCGGTCGGATCCTGGGCATAACCCGCAGGTTGACCGTTGTAGTCGATGTCGGAGCCCTTCTTCGGCATGCCGTCCTTGTCGGTCAGCACGAACTCCTTGAGGTTGCCGGCCATGCCGAGGCGAACCAGGTCGGATTGGTGCAGCGCGGTAGCCAGCTCGACGCCGTCCATCTCGTTGGCATCCACCAGGGCGCCGTTGCCAAAGCCCTGGGTCTTGCGAATGGTATCGCCGCCGTCAAACGGGCTGCCACCGCGCACCGCATCACGCAAGCGATCGGAGAAGGAGCCGATGCCGGTGCCGGCCAGGTGCTTCTGGGTCGCCTGCACGAAGCGCTTGTCATCCTGCACCTCGCCGAAGTTCCAGCCCTCGCCGTAGAAGTACATCTCGGGGTTGACCTGCTTCACCGCGGCCAGCGCCTGCACCATCTGATCTTTCGGGTGGTGACCCATCAGGTCGAAGCGGAAGGCGTCGATCTTGTAGTCGCGTGCCCAGGTCACCAGAGAGTCATCCATCAGCTTGGCGAACATGGCGTGTTCCGGCGCCGTGTTGGAGCAGCAGGTGGAGTTCTCGACCGAGCCGGTCTCCGGATTGAGGCGCTGGTAGTACCAGGGCACTATCTTGTCGAGCACAGACTTGGGACCGAGGCCGGCTTCGTTGGTGTGGTTGTAGACCACGTCCATCACCACGTTCATGCCGATGTTCTGCTTGATGGCCTTGACCATCTCGCGGAACTCCAGGATCCGCTGGCTACCCTCGGCATCGGTGGCGTAGGAGCCTTCCGGCGCCGTGTAGTGATAAGGGTCATAACCCCAGTTGAAGGAGTCAACGCCACGCAGATAGCCGGAGAGCTCCTGCACCTGGGGGTTCTCCTTGCTGTCAGCCCCTTGCAGATCGGCCAGCACGGCTTCTATGGTCTGACCACCGCCGCAGTAACCACCAAACTTGGAATCCTTCACCTCGGCATTGACCTGACACAGCTTGCTGAAGTCATCCTGGAGGTTGGCGACCTTGGCCGGATCCTCGTTGACGGTGGCGATGTCGAACACAGGCAACAGGTGCAGATGGCTGACGCCGCTTTGGGCAAGGGATTGCAGATGCTTGACCGGTACGCTGTCGATGTCGGTCAGGCCGAGGAACTTGCCTCTGTGTTCCGGCTTGGTGGACTCATCGTTGCCGGTCAGATCCCGGACATGGGCCTCATAGATGGTGATGTCGGCAGGGTTCTGCTGGCTGTGGGGCGCCTTCAGGCTGTCCCACCCTTCCGGCTCGAGGGCCGGATCATCGAGATCCACCACCTGACTGAACTCTGAGTTCATCGCCAGGCTCAGGGAGTAGGGGTCTGTTACCTGATAGGATTCCAGCTTGCGACTGAGCGGGTGATAGACCTCGATATCATAGCGGTAGAATTTTCCGACCAGCTCCTGACCCCCTTGCACGCTCCAGCTGCCGCTGGCGTCGTCCCTAGTCATGGTGCGCTCGCCGAGGGCCTTGTGCTGCTCGTCGAACAACGCCAGCTTGACCGACTTGGCGGTTGGCGCCCACAGCCGGAAGGTGACATTGCCCCCCTCAACGATGGCGCCATAGGCCAGCTTGGTGGCTTCCTCTGCGTAGAGGGCATCGAGGGCACCGGCGCTCTGCACCAGGGTCGCCCCCTGCAAAATGCCGTCGGCATCCGTACCTATGGCCACCAGCTCGCCCTTGAGCAGGGGCTTGAGATCTTTGCCGGATGGCAGGGCGAAGGCCGCTGCATCCTTGAGGTGCGGGTACTTGGCCTGCTGCTCGGCGGTCAGGCTGGTCGCTGTCAGGCTGAGATAGGGGAAGTCGAACACACCCTCGGCATTGGCCTTGATGGTGCCCGACTCCGTGTAATAGAGGCGCACATGGGGCTTGTCCTTGCCCCCTTGCCAGATCAGGGTGTTGCCATCGATCAGATGGGCGCTGGCCCCGGCCACGCCAAAGGCGGCGGTAAAGGCATCGGCACGACTGTCGAAGACTTCACTCTTGCCCGCGACTATGGCTACGGTGCGATCAGGGTGATCGCTGAAGACCACCTTCATGTCGGCGCCGGTCAGGTTGGCGAGATCGCCGTTGCGGGCAATAAAGTTGATACAGCCTTCCAGCTTGGCCAGGGGAACCACCCAGCTGGGGCCGAAACTGTCGACCGCCGTCGGGGTATTGGCCTTGTCATCCCAGCCCGCGTTCAGACCGCTCTCGGCGGTGGCGTTACAGGCGTCGTTGTTCCACAGGTGCAGGCTGTGGTTGGCAAAGGGCCCTTCCACCCCGCGCGCGGCGCTGGTCTGGGTATCCACCAGGGCGATCACCGCCTGATCGGGGCCGGCAACCAGTTGCTCGGCAGGGGGTTGCACATCGGGCAGACGGGCGACAGGCCCATCCGTGGGTTCAGGGGTGGAGGGTGAAGAGCTGTTGTCATTGCAGCCGGACAAAAGCGCGAGCAGTGAGGCTGTTACCAGCGCCACTTTGGTCTTTTTCATATCCATTTTTTTATAATTCCCGCTGTAGTTAGTCTCGATATCCGAGTACCCGGTCATTGCCGAGCGATGCCATATTAATCAGCGGCAATCGTTTCAAATGTGAGCAGCAGGGCAAAAAAACCAACCATTTTCAACAAGATAACGTTTTCATAACGAAAGTTGGATCCGGCTCACAGACCCGGCCACCATTTGGCGCCATATCTGGTCGAACCCGCTGGCACCTTGAAAAAACCAGTTTTCAATCAGCCAGATAGCGTGAGCAGGAGCAGCAGATGAAAAGGATTGAAGAGCAGGCCAAACGGCTGGATCAGGAGTATCAGGGGATCGCGCAGCTGTTTGACCAGTTTTGCCAGCAGGCGGGCGGGCTCGCAGAGCAGTATCACTTCTTCAACTGGCCAGACTTTGAAGACACCCCTCCCCTGAGCCGGGTCTTCACTCTGCTGGGAGAACCCCGTGAACTGCGGCTGCGCTGCCTGCCGGGAGAGCGCGGCACCTTGAGCGGCCTCATCCAGGTGCGCGGTGAGGATGGCACAGTGCATGCCAGCCTGGGTTTTCGGGCGGATGGTCACCTGTTGCTGGAGTCGGGACACTTGCTGGACAACCCGCCCGGGCTGCTGCTCAAGCTGCTGCTGGGGGCCATCTGGCAGCACAAGCCGGATGATGACCACAGCCAGCATCACTGACGCGCACCACAGAAGGGGCCTGGGCCCCTTCTTCACATCCTGTCTTGAGCATCCATCCCACGCGTCTGCTTATGGCTGGGCAATCTCTATGGTGACGTGGACCAGCTCCTCGTGGATGGCAAGCCGCTCACGGATCTGGCCAGCCGGGATGGGCGTCGCCATCAATAGAGAGAGTACGCAGGCATACTGCTCCTGCCCCACCCGCCAGACGTGCAGATCGCGGATCTCGGCGTCCGGCAAGTCTGCTATCACCTCGCGGATCTCCGCCACCAGCGGGGTATCCATCTCGGCATCCAGCAGCACCCGGCCCGAGTCGCGCAGCAGCCCCCAGGCCCACACCGCCACCAGCACGGCCCCCGCTATGCCCATCAGGGGATCCAGCCAGTCGGCTCCCCACAGCATGCCACCCACCAGCGCCAGGATGGCCAGCACAGAGGTGGCCGCATCCGCCAGCACATGGATGTAGGCGGCACGCAGGTTCAGATCCTGATGACCGTGATGATCAGCATGGTCATGATGAGAGTGATCGTGACCCTGGTGACTGTCATGGTTGTGATCATGATGACCATGGCTGTGACCGTGATGATGACCCTGATCATCCTTGAGCAGCCAGGCACAGGCGAGGTTCACCAAGAGGCCCACCAGCGCGATGGCGATCGCCTGCTGATAGTGGATCGGACTGGGATCCAGCAGCCGGAACACCGACTCGAACAGCATCAACCCGGCCACCCCCACCAACAACAGGGCGCTGGTGAAGCCCCCCAGCACCTCTATCTTCCAGGTACCGAAGCTGAATCTGTGGTCGCGGGCAAAATGACGTGCGGCACGATAGGCCAGCACGGAGAGGCCGAGCGCCAGCGCGTGGGAGCTCATGTGCCAGCCGTCCGCCAGCAGTGCCATTGAGTTGTAGAACCAGCCACCGCTGATCTCCGCCACCATCATGATGACGGTGAGCAGCACGGCCCAGCGGGTTTTCTGTTCCGCCAGCGGATTACCCTGGTGCACGACGGGTTGATGGCAGTGGGATGAGACGAGGGATGACATGGATTTCTCCTGAGGGCGATGATGCAATATACTATACCCCAGTATAGTTTTATTGATCGAGAGGATCCTCCATGTCACACACCATTCACGGCAAGAAGAAGCTGCTGGCGCGGGTGCGCCGCATCAAGGGCCAGACTGGGGCGCTGGAAAGCGCACTGGAGCAGGAGGGTGACTGCGCCGCCATTTTGCAGCAGATCGCCGCCATCCGCGGTGCCGTCAACGGCCTGATGCTGGAGGTGCTGGAGGGTCATATGCGGGAGCATCTCGGCGCCGAAGAGGCCACCCCGGCCGAGCGGCTGGAGGATCTGGATCAGGTGGTGCGGGTGCTGAGATCCTACCTGAAGTAAAGGCTCCCCGGCCTGCTCGCCACTGGCGCCAGCCATGGGAGCAAGTCCGGACCCAGCCCCTTTACAGCAAAGGGGGCCATGGCCGTGCACGGCAGGTCCGTTTCAGACTTGAGCCCTCACCCGCTTTACGCCATCATGACCGCCGATCATTGATCCCCTTACCCTGGATTCCACTTCGCAAGGACCCCCCATGTTTGAACACGTCGATGCCTACGCTGGCGACCCCATACTGACCCTGGTCGAGACCTTCCACAAAGACACCCGTGAGCAAAAGGTGAATCTGGGGATCGGCCTCTATTACGACGAGCAGGGCCGCATCCCGCTGCTGGCGTCCGTGCAACAGGCCGAAGCCCAACGCGCCGCCGCACCCGCTCCGCGCCCCTATCAGCCGATGGAGGGTGCCGCCAACTACCGCACCGCGGTGCAGCACCTGCTGTTTGGTGCCGACCATGAAGCGGTCAAGGCCGGCCGCATCGCCACCATCCAGACCATAGGCGGCTCCGGCGCGCTCAAGATCGGGGCCGACCTGCTCAAGCGCTACTTCCCGACCTCAGAGGTGTGGGTCAGCAATCCGACCTGGGACAACCACAAGGCCATGTTCGAGGGTGCCGGCATCCAGGTGCACGACTACCCCTACTACGACGCAGCCACCGGCGGCGTCCAGTTTGATGCCATGATCGACTGCCTGAGCCAGCTGCCAGCGAAAAGCATCGTGCTGCTCCACCCCTGCTGTCACAACCCGACCGGCGTGGATCTCTCCTCTGCCCAGTGGGACCAGGTGATCGCGCTCGTGGTGGATAAGGGGCTAATTCCCTTTATGGACATCGCCTATCAAGGCTTCGGTGATGGTCTGGAAGAGGATGCCTACGCCATCCGTGCCATGGCGGCCGCCGGCGTCAGCTTCTTCGTCAGCAACTCGTTTTCCAAGAACCTCTCCTTCTACGGCGAACGCTGCGGCGGCCTGTCGGTCATCTGCAAAGATGCCGAAGAGGCGGGCCGGGTGCTGGGCCAGATGAAGGCGACCGTGCGTCGCAACTACTCCAGCCCTCCTACCCACGGCGGCCAGATCACAGCGGCCGTGATGAACGATGCCAGCCTGCACGCCCTCTGGGTTGATGAGGTGAGCGAGATGCGCATCCGCATCAAGGCCATGCGCCAGAAGCTGTTCGAGGTACTGAGCGCCAAGGTGCCTGGTCGTGATTTTGGCTACTTCATCAGCCAGCGCGGCATGTTCAGCTACACCGGCTTCACGCCGGAGCAGGTTGACCGCCTGCGCGAAGAGTTCGCCGTCTATCTGGTGCGCTCCGGTCGCATGTGCGTGGCGGGCCTCAACAGCCGCAACGTCGACTATGTGGCCGACGCCATGGCCGCCGTGCTCAAGGGCTAACCCGTGCAAGCCCCGCTCAAGCGGGGCTTTTTGTTTGTCCCTATGTTGTGGAGCTGTCATGGATCTGATTGCACTGTCTAGGCTGGGAGGCCGTCATCTAGTCACCCTGCATCTGCTGCTCGACAGCCAGAGCGTCACCTGCACGGCCGAGCGGCTCTGCACCACCCCCTCCACCGTCAGCAAGACCCTCAACCAGTTACGGGATCTGCTCGGCGATCAGCTGCTCTACCGCCAGGGCAACCAGCTGTTGCTGACCCCGTTTGCCGAGCGACTCGGCCCTACCCTGCACCGACTGCTGAGCGAGCTGAACAATCTCACCAGCCAGGACGGTTTTGACCCCGAAACCTGGCAGGGACAACTGAGGTTTGCGCTGCGGGAAAGCAGCATGGTCTGGCCGATGGGGCCCATTCTGGGCCAGCTGATGCAGGAGGTACCGGGCCTGGAGCCCAATGTCTGGAACAAGGATGAGCAAGGTCTGGCGGCACTGGCAGCGGGCAAACTCGACTTTGTTATCCTGCCCCACGACCAGAGCCAGCCCCTGCCCCGCCAGCCGTGTCTGGTATGGGAAACCCTGCGGGAAGACAGGCTGGTCTGTCTGCTGCGGGCGGACCATCCGGCGCTGGACAAGCCCTGGGATCTGGATGCCTACCTGAGCTGGCGCCATATCGCCATTCGCGATCAGGAACTGGCCAACCCCTTCTTCGAGCAGAGCCTGGCCCAGCTGCAGGTACGCCGCCAGATTGGTGCCACTCTGCCGGATTTTGGCAGCGCGTCAGCCCTGCTGCGCCAGAGCGATCTCATCCTGACCGCCATCGAGGGTTGGGCGTTACAGAGCGCGGCTTTGGG
>Ga0115550_1000177_pt1 | contig 59463 bp, 24 predicted proteins | sample COGITO_mtgs_1005_FD_87177 | JGI IMG/M metagenome (GOLD analysis project Ga0115550, IMG submission 87177) | Pelagic marine microbial communities from North Sea - COGITO_mtgs_100511 | ecosystem: Environmental > Aquatic > Marine > Epipelagic | place: Germany:Helgoland, sampling site Kabeltonne...
AAGCAAGTTTCAGTGTCCGTGATCTAAAACTTGATTGCTGTGCTGGCCATAGAACATAATTCGGTGTATCGTGATACATTTTTTTTGATTTTTTTTGTAAGTGTACCCTAGTCGTCTTCGTCGTCGTCGTCGCACAACAGCGACGCAACTGGCATGGAGGCGCCTTCGTTCAGCGTCTTGCCAAAGTACTGAGCAACACCCCTTATCTCTTGCTCGACACGGTCTGCGACGCGGATGAAATCGGTCGCTGAGGGCAGTGTCGCGACGACGTTTTCTGCCAGTCCTGCCGGCATGACAGGCTCGGGGAGGTCCACCCCACTGTCCGCCGCCTCTTCTGTGAACTGGATGTGCGCCATGCAGACCTTCAGGAAGGACGTACCAATGGCGGCGCCACGAGCCGTCGCCGTTTTTGAGGAGGCGATCTGTGTTGCGATCGCCCGCATCGTCCGGATGTCGTTTCCGGCGAGTTTGACCGTGGACATGACGGCGTCCCGTGCCTCGTCCGACGGCCAGTCGGTGAACCCGGGTATTGCGGTCGCGAGGACGTTCTTCATGACGGTGGGGGCGACGTCGTCGGTGGGTCGGTCCACGTGGATGATCTTCATCCGGGACAGCGACGCGGGGTGGATGTCTTTGATGTCGTTTGTGGCGGCCAGGACGACGACGAGGGTGTCTGTCACCTTCAGGGGGTTCCCCATGTCTGTGTTGGCGGTGTCACGCGGCCCGGTGTCGTCGTGCGAGTCTTTGGCTAGAATCGTCTGGCACTCGTCCATGACAATGACCCCGAGCGACGCAGGGAGGTCGACGGTGGAGTCGAGGACGTCGCCAGCGCCAGCGCCAGCGCCAGCGCCAGCGCCAGCACCGGCGCCGACGGAGGCCCGTTTCCTGACCCTGGCCTCCAGTGCAGCCCGGTTCATCGACATGGATGTCAAGAAGTCGACGATGGCGCGCCACGTCACAGAGACGGTTGAACTGTTGGCGGAGACAAAGGCGGAGTGGGTGTCCTCAGACGCGACACCGACGTACTGGGACCGCATGTTGCCGCGATTGATGGCGAGGACTTCGGGCACCAGAAGTCCGCACGTGCGGTGGACGTGTGCACAGATGGTGTCCATGAGGAAGGACTTGCCGGTCCCGGGGAGGCCGGTCATCAACAACCCCGTCACGACGTTTGCGTCTTCGGCCGACGGCACCTTGGCACCAAGTGTCGCCATGGCGGCGACCATCTGGTTGATGGCGGTCGCCGAGAAACCGAGTGCGGTCATGGTGACCCGACACGTCATGACCTGGACGCGCAGCGTGAGGTCCCGTGAAAACACCTGGATCGACTCCGCGACGGAGGGAGAGACGCCGATGGTCTCGAGGAGCTCCAGGTCCTTGGCACCAGAGGACTTGGCCAAGCTCCACGGCCGACGAAACCTCTGTGCAATGCGGTGGGGATTGCTGTCGTCGCTGCCGGACCCTTCTCCAGCCTTTTGCTTGCTTGGGCCCTTAGTCGGTCGCCCCTTTCCACCGCCGCCGCCGTCGTCGTCGTCGTCGTCGTCGTCAGGCCGGAGTACGTCAATCTGCGCCTTCTGGTTCTGGATCGTCTCGTTTTGTTGTCGCATGACAGTGTGCACCAACTCAAGGCGCTTTTTCAGTGCGTCCGTCTGGTCAGTGTCCCCGTCGTCACCAGAGGTTGGTGGGAGAGACAGGGGCGTCATCGTGCCCCCAGTCCCCCCTCCCGGCGAGCTCCCGGACGGGGCGGTTGGCGTATCAAGGCTTCCGATGCGGCGCATCGACACACCACCCGTCCCAAAGTCGATGAACTGCGCAGAACGGGCCCTCACCAAGCGGCGACGCGGAGGAAAGGCTGGGGGCGGGTCATCGTCATCCGTTGTCGTGTCCGTGCCCTCATCGTCGTCCTCGTCGTCCTCGTCGTCGTCGTCGTCGTCGTCGTCGTCCTCGTCGTCGTCCTCGTCCTCGTCCTCGTCGTCGACGTCGTCGTCGAACTCACTCCTGGTGTCGGCGTTCCGTCGTCGGCGCTTAGACCCCCGCGTAAGTCGCCCCAAGGACACGTCATTTGGGCGGTCGTCTCTGTCGGTTGGCGGTTTGATGTTACCACTACCCGGTTGTCTCAACACGCGCCCCACCGGTGGCACAACCTGCAGGTGGGCCTTCCTTGGGAAGCGGCCGCGGCGACCATCACCCTGTATCATCGGGAATTCGATGTCACCCCCAGGGGTGGTCACGTATCCCTTCTGACGGAGGATGGATGCAATATCGCCGTCACCTTCGGGCTGCAGCCGGAAGCCGCTGGATACGACCTCCTTCGTTGTGACACGACTCAACCGCGTAAACGCCCGCTTATATACCCCGACTTTTCGTTTGGATGTAGCCATAAACGACACAGTCACACCTTATGCTTTGGTGGGCAATAGGTTGTGACAGGAAACAGTCCACAACATTTTGCAAGACAGGGTGAACACTTGTATACACACCTGGCACTCACATAATTTGGCACTCACATAATTTGGCACTCACATGTCAACCCACTGAATTCCAAACTTTACATACATATTTTTTTGTGTCTATTCTTTTCTGTAGGCCTAGACGTTACTTGCGAGTGCCTGGTACAGGATCTCTAGTGACGTGGGCGACATGCTGAGTGGCGGTGCGGCGGAAGGCCCCGTCGCTGTGTCGAGTGTTTCTCCAGACCCTGCGCCTGCGTGCGGCGCGGCGTCGTCTCGTCCGGTGCCATCGAGCCCTCGGAGAATCTCCGTCGCGTCGGCGGTAGAGAGCGTGATAGGCATTCCGGGGGGCTGGCCGTGGCCGCCCACCTGCGTCCCGCTGACAACTGCCGGCAGGATGAATCGACCGGACGTGTCGAGAGGCACGTCGTCAGCGGTGTCGTCGTCATCGACACGAGACACGGGGAACGTGATGCCGTAGACGGACGTCCATGCGGTCTGTACGTCTTCGGTGGTGGCCGAGGTGGGGACGCCGACCGTCTCCGACTCGATTGCCTTTTTCATGACGTTGATCTTTGACGCGGCGTCCCGGATGAAGTCTGGACGGGACGGGACGACCATCGTGGCGAGGTCTGTCGACGACAGGCCTTTTGCAGGGAGACGGGAGACGACATTTGCGATGGAAGGCGGTGGCGGCGGCGGCGCTTTCGAGGCGGCCGTCCGGATGGCGGACGTTTCGACCCACGGCTCCGTGACGGGGAGCTCGGGGTGGGCGACGACGACGTCCAACCACGTCAGGAAGCTCTGGAGGGTGAGGACCGCCGGGAGGGTGTCGTTCACCATCAGGATGAACTCGAGGGCGGCCCCGTCCATGCCTTTGACCGACTCGGTGAACACCTCCGAGCAGTATCTGGACACCCAGGTCTGCAGCGACGCCATGCTGGACTCGAGGAGTTCGCTCACGACAATGCTGCTTCTGGCGTGGCCTTCCCGGAGGGCGGCGAGTTCATCGTCCTTCAGGGGAGCGCCTTCCGGGACTGCAGGAGACGACGCGATGGCGGCGGACGCGGCGTCTTCCACGACGGCGTCGAGTGACACCACGGCGGAGCACGAAAACGGGCACGCGAGGACGCTTGCGGAGCGGACGACGGTCGACGTGGCATTGCCTGTCTCCGGGTCGATGCTCGGAATAACGTAGCCGCCGCAGCGAGCGGTGCAGGAGGCAGTGTGCGAGAGCAACGTCTGCATGTGAATGGTCGCCTCCAGGTTGGCACCGCTTCGCGACGAGACGACGTTCAGTGGCACGGCGTTTGCCGTTGCCTGGACGACGGACGTGAAGACGTTGATCACCGTCCCGACCGGCATGATGACGACTTCGGCCGGGGTCAGGCGGAACGTGTTACGGAGCACGTTCCTGGCGGGGCCCAGACTGATGCCCTCGTACCTGACCACCGTTCGGTACACCTCGTGCGCCCGCATCCCGAACACATCAAAGATGGGCTTCAGGTGCAAAGGGTCGTCCGTCGACGCACACAGTACGGCAAGGAACCTCCGGATGGCGGCGTGCGTTGTGGCGGACATGGCGGCGGTGAGCTCTGTCAGTTTCTCCTTGCTGCACACGTCAAAGTCGCGCTTAGTGGCCGTGGCCACCTGGACGAGCTGGGCAACACTGGACGTCATGGCCAGCAACGACTCACGGCGATCCGCCGCATTCGACGACAAGGAGCGGAAGATTGCCATCAGACTCGGTTTCTGGGTCGCCGCCGACGACTTCCCGGCCCCACCGTGCTTCTTTTTCTTCGACGACCGCTTTGAGCCACCGCTTCCACCGCCACCGCCACTGCCACTGCCACTGCCACTGCCACTGCCACTACCACCGGAAACGAGGAGTGGCGAAATGGCGGCAATGGTGGGAGACGCCAGGAGAGACGCGATGGACGCCCGGACGGCCTTGGTTTGCGTGGCTGCGGCTTTGGACACCAGGTTCAGTCTCAACACTTCCTCCTTCCACGCCCGGCGGTCCTCGCTGTACAAAGACTGGGCATTCTGTAGGGCGTCTTTGGTCTCGGTTGCCTCCTTGCACGTCCCCTTGCAGTCGACCACTGCCTCAAGGTCCGCCTTCAGCCCGGTTGCGGTCGCACACGTCCCGTCGCAGAACGCACTGGCACTTTCCCGCGCAGCCTTGACGGCGTCCCTCTTGATGCTGTCCACCGTGACTGTGTCGATGGTGGGTGGCGCCGTCAAGGCTGCGCGGGCGACACGGAGCTCCTTCTGCAGCGCCGCATTGGCCAACTCCAGGTCCCTGATTTTCTCGACGTTTGAGACCGCCACCTTCTCCATGTGCTTGACGGTGGGGCACTTCCCGGGGCAGACCACGGGCTTCGGCGGCATTGCTAACCGTTGTGTGGCAGCCCGCACTTTCAGGCGGAGGTCGCCGTTGGCTTGTCTGAGGCGCGCCAATTCGGTGCCGGCAGCCGCCAACCGGGCCGCCATTTTGGCGGCGCGGGCGTCCCTGGTCTTGGCGGCTGCAGTGAGCACCTTGACTTCGGAAAGGAGGTCCGCCTCGGTTTGCTTGAGGGAAACGAGCCTGTCAGACACGCCGGCACCAAGGACGTTACACAGGCGGTCGATGTCCATAGAGGAGAAGAGCTGCGACGACGACGACGACGACAGAGTGCCACCCCCTCCTTCTTCTTCTTCGTCCCGGGAGGAGGGGCGGACCGGGGGCCTCCAGCCAGTCTCGGCTCGCCAGGCCAGGACGAACGGATCAGCGCTGTCAACGGAAGCGCCAAGGAGAAACTTGGACGCCGTCAACGTGGACCGTGTCGGGCACACAGCATGCGCCGCCATGAACATACCAACGGCCGTCTTGGGACACAGGGTGTACATGCCGAAGGACGCCATGGCGTGTGTCGCCGGGTCAAAGAAACACACGTCCGACATGACGAGGTTGTCGGGGACCCGGCGGCACCCGGCCCCGGTCCCAGCCCCAGCTCCGGCTCCAGCCCCGGCGTCCCCTGTCGCTGGCGACGACCGCAGTCGATGTGTTGTCAGCTCTGGCATCGTGGAGCTGCCACGCAGCCGAATGATTGGGATGCCATGGACAAGCAGTGTCACGTCGGCGTAGGCGGACGCCGGAGACGACCGCGACTGTCGAGAGACGCCGATACAGACGTAGGGCACGGAGAAGACGAGGTCCGAGGGAACCGGCAAGGTAGTGACCGTCGTCTCCACAATGGCCGCCAGCGCTTCGGCAACCTCCAACGGAGACGTGACGGGGGACACGACCCCCACACCGACCATCAGCGGTACGCTTACGTCGTCAAGGTGTCGCCGATCGGCGTCCACAACGCCTGCCGACAGCGCAAACGACTGCACGGGGTCAATCAGTGTCGGGACGACCGTTGGGTCACCGGGCTTCAGTGACCGGGTGTACGTCGCCAGTGCCGACAGTGCCAGCCCCCGCAGACCCTCCAGGAACCCAAACACCGGTTCCGAGCTGAGCAGTCGCGTCGTGTGAACGATGCTCGGGTGGCCACTAGAGTGGGTGGCATGCGGGTCCTTTGGGCTCCCGTCCGGGTAGTCCAGCACACACGCCACACGGACGCCGCCGCCACTCGACGACAGCCCCGGCCTCTTCCTCCGTTTCACCACGTGCAGGACGACGGCCTTTTCTTCCTCCGTTCCGTCCCCTGACGCGGCGACGTCCCCGCCCCCACCACCGTCGACCTTGACACGAACGACGTCAACGTCGAGGGACCGGAGGCGGTAGTCGACGGGATGGAGTCCGTCGGCAACACTGGGTCCTTGCCTCTGCTGATGCTGCTGTGGCGCCGGTGGTGCCGGACCGGGGTGTGTCACCGGCGGGCTGTCTCCATACCCGGGGGGGTAGGAGAAATGGGGGTGGTGATGAGGAGGAGGAGGATGATGATGGGGAGGGTACGCGTGTGGAGGGTACGACGACGGCACCGCCGCCGGGTCCTGAGGATACCAGGTAGCGTATCCATGTTGCGACGACTGACCGAACATTTGCACCCGATTGTTTTTTTCCCCACCCCAGATCAACGGCGACGTGTTGAACCGTCACCACCAACAGGATCTCTGCACAGGCCATGTGAAAGAGTGCGTATATACAGACACAAAGATGTGAGGTCTGGAACACACATCCAATCCACCCCCCCTCCAAAAAAAACACAACCCGTGTTTTTGGACTTCAGATACACGGAGACATGTCTGCCAGCAGCAAAGACAGCCAGCGCGACACGGACGCGGCGTGGTTTATCTTCGCGCCGTCTATCGTCGCGTGTTGTCTGTCGATCACCATTGCCCTCATCGCGATGGTGTACCGGAAAGAGATCACCGTCCGCCCGTTCCACCCGTGGTCGGTTTTGGTCAGCACCATCGTTGGGACGATGTGGGTGTGCATGACCAGCGTGTCTGGGGGGATTACCCACGTCGCCGACTTTGGGTCTGCTGGGTGCCGCGCGGCGTCGGTGATGACGTACGTCGTTGGGCACACCGGGTGGGTGGTCTCCGTCCTGTGGAACCTGCACGTCCAGCTGCACCCGTCGCTGGGGTCCAGTCCCACGTCCGGGTGGTGGGGGCTTTCCATTATGATCCCCGTCATCACGATCCTGCTGTGGGGCATCCCCGCCTCGGCGTACGGCTTTACAACCACGGCCAAGTTTCCGTGTCTGATGCGCGACGAGTACCGCGTGGCGCTGCTGGCTATCGTCGCAATGAACCTGGTGCACGTGGGCCTGTTCATCCGCCGCGCCAAGGGCGTCCACCCGATGTACAGCGACTCGCGCGGCGCGTACTGCGTCACCATCGGCGCGGCTGCGATTCTCGGCACCGTCGGCATCGTCGTCACCGCCGGCGCGTCGGACCCCCTGATGCTCCAGGCGGTGCTGGTGATCTCCAGCTCGATTGTGGTCCTCCTGTTCACGGCGGCGCGGTCGGGGAGGGCACTTGGTGTGTGCGCGATGGGCCGGGGGGTCAGAGCCCAGCGCATGCGAGACACCGCCGTCGTCAACCAGCTGATGATGGGGTACACCGGGGCGATGGTCCCCACCAGTATCATCTGCAAGGTGGTCCAGGACGGGACCGGCGTCCCCGTTGACGCCGCCTTTGTTCACGGCGTCACCCAGACCGTCGCCAACCAAAGGTCCGACGAGGACAAGACGGAGACGGTCGAAGGGGAAATCATCGACGACACAACCCTGTCCATGGACGTGCTTGGCTCTCCGGGGACGACCCAGTCCTTCGACGAATTTTGCTCCTTCCTTGTCATCGTCCAGCAGCCGGACATCCTGGACCTGTTCCTGCGGGACCTCGGCCAAGACTGCCGGGCCCAAGGCAGTTTCCTGCGCCAGTGGATGCAGGTGGCGTGGCGTGGGGTGTCCCAGGAGGCGGTGTTCGGGACGGGTGCACCAGACGACACGTCGGGCGTGGGGAAAAAGGCGCTGCCACTGGCGGCCGACCGAGAGGCGATTGCCAACGACGTCGAGCGGTTGTTCTCCGAGTTCTTAACGCCCCCCCACGCGGTGTCGACTGCCACCCTGTACAGTGGGACCCAGAGCGACACCCGGATGACGGAGTGGCGCATCAATGCCACGGCGGTGGTGACCGAGAAAAGCGGGGGGCGGGCCCCGACGACCCAGCCGTACCGGTCCAAGTTTGCCACTGGACACGTCTGGCGTTGCGTCCCGGCGTGCCTCGTCCGACACTGCGGCCGCCCGGTGTTCTTTGGACACCCGTTCCTGGGCATCAACCGCCACATCCGCACCACGGTTGACGCCCAGCTCGACCTCATTACCGTCCTTGGGGAGGTCAATGACATTGTGACCGCTAACTCGATCGATGCGTTTGCGATTGATGATGGGAGCGACGACGGCGACGGCGACGGCGACGGCGACGGCGACGGCGACGGCGGGGAGACGAAGGCTGCAGCGGCTCCCGGTGCCAAGGACACGGACGGCGCCAAAGGAGGGCTGGTGACGATGGAGGGCCAGAGCCTGTCCAGCCTTGTTCCGGGCATGCCACTCCCGGTCGACATCAAGACCGCGCTCGCGGATGCTGGGCAGGGGAGCACCCAGCTTGGCCAGAAGTACACGCTGGCGTTCCTGGAGACGGCACTGCGAGCGGCGATTGACCAGTGCGCTGCCAGCATCACGAAGTACGACATGTGGGTCCATGCCCACATCAAGGCCAAAGTAGACGGGGACACGCTACCGCGACGCCCTCCGGGCGCCGTCGCGCCGTGGGACTGGCGCATCCTCACCCCCGTCGCGTTCGTCGTGTACCACTTCCTGTTCGAGCTGGAGTGGCCACGGTTCGTCGCCCAAATGGGAAACGACCGCCTGGACCGCATCCTGGGTGCCATCGCCATCCAGACGTACCGTGTGCGCACGGGTCACGGGGCGACGGGCGCGGCGCCAGCGCCACAAGAAAAAGACGCGTTCAGTGACAACGAGGGGAGTGACGGCTCCGACGACGGCGAGGAGAAGAAACAAAACGACACACCCTCCGCCACTCAGACGACTGCCGCCGCCGTGGACATCGGGGCCCCGAAAAACACATCATCCGACACGGATGACAAAGTCGACGCGTCAGTGTAGGAAGAAGAAGAGACCAATCTATTCAATGTCAGCGTCTGTGTTAACCCTTCTTCAGTCTGTTGCCACAAAGCACGTGATGGTGATGTTCACGACACAGTCAGAGAGCACCTCCAGGTCCGCCACGGGTGGTTTTGTCATCGTGACAGAGGCGATCGCCTTTTTCCACACCATCTCGACGTCAGACGACCGGTTCTGGATGAAGGAGCAGGCGTTGTAGGCGAGGACGATGCGCACCCCGGCCTTGGACGGCGCGATGTGTGCCGTCTCAAACAAGGCATTGAGGTTACTGACGACGGCCCGGGCGCCCACCATCACGAACTGGAACGGGACGTGGTACAGCATCGTCCGGCACCGGTCGCCCGCCTCCCCGGGCTGGAACAGACACGGCTCAGGGGACTGGCCAAGCCTGACCTCTCGAGCAAGGGCCGACACCTCCTCCGTCGTGAACTTGGTCAACGGGGAGCACACGAAAGACGTGGCGCGTGTCATGGCGGCTGCAGACACACCGTACACCCCGGAGTCCGCGTCTTCGACCGACGCGTGGATCATCCATTCGATGACGCCACCGGTGTCAGCGGGGCGCGTCGCCTTTGCGCCGGGGAACACGGCACACCCAAAAGACTGGAAGAAGGTGGGGGCACCAGATGCACTGAACGGAGAGTTCAGGCCGTGGACGGCCGGCGTCGCGCCCGCCAATGCCCGGAACACCCGTTTCTGTGCGTCGACGTGGCACCCGATGGTCGACGCGCCGTTCAGGAGGCAGCGCGACGACGGTGTGGGGAGAGGGACTGGGACCATTGCCCCTGTCCCCTCTGCGAACATGATCGGGGGGAGGCTGTCGTCGGGGACGGCTTTCCCGACAGACGCAGCGAGGTGGGCGGGAGTTGGGCCGTTGTGGAACACGAGAATGTCTCGCCGCACGAGAAGGCACGTTGTGTGGCCCATGACGCCGCTGGAGCCGCTGGACGACGACGTCGTGTCCGCGGACCCGGTTGACACGACGGCGGTGACAACGACGGGGATGTAGAACGCCAGGACGGACGCAATTCGGCCTGACACGCCTCCGTCAACAGCACCGGACATGGCCCATTCGGCGGCGATGGACGCAACAGCCGGTCCGGCGTCGTCACAGTCTCCGGACAGTGCGAGGGTCATGGGCTCCATCCTGTCTGTCATTCGCCGCCCCTTTCCAGGAACGACAACGACGTCGTCCCAGTACGGCATGGACGAGATTGGGAGCGACACGGCGTACGCCGCCAGTTGCGCCACGACCCCCAGGGGTTCCGACGCCAGGTCCGAGACCCCGGACCGCTCCAGGGCGGCGGCGGCAACCGCGACACGGGTTGCTGGGGACAACAGGCCGTACGACGGCGTGTACAGACACCGAAACAGGATGGCGGCGGCCGCCGGCACGGGCGTCGGTCCTCGGGCATAGAACGGCATCGCAAGGTGGGTGAGCATCCCCAGGCCGCGCGCGGGTGTGTGACCACTCGCCGTCGGCAACTCGGGGTCCCACGAGTCAAGTCCTCGACTTATGGCGTGCAACCCCCCAATCGCGGCCTCCAGGTGCCCGTCAGGAGGCGGCCCGACGCAAAGCACCGCCTCGTCTCTCACACACGCCACGATAGTGATTGTCCCCTTGTGCACAGACTTGACCTTTGCGTGTGTGTTGCCGTCGTCCCACTCCACTCCCAACACCTGCTGGAGATCGAGCGTCGCGCCTTTGACGACGTCGGCCAATGGGGCACAGACACACCCGCTTGTTTGGAGGGCCATCTCACCACTCGGGACGCCCGTGACGGACAGCACCTGCAGGTGGAGGTGGGTGTACACGCCACCGGGACGGGGCGCGATGCTGAGGCGGACGCCGACACCGGCCAAAATGTCCACAGGCGGTGGCGTGAGAGACGGGGGGCAGTCGGGTCCACTGAGCCAACCCCAGACCCTCGGCGAGTCTTCCAGTCCAGGAGTGAGGACGGCACTCACATCCAATGTGAGTTCCATACTCTGCCCCCCAGAAAAAAAAGGGAAGCAAGTTCAATATGTGAGTTCCGGAGCTCACACACTTCTTCCCCCCCACGATGTATAGGTGCGTGGTTGTACACAGGGCAAACAACAGACAGTATATAGGTCGTGCTTGACAGGGTCATTCAGAACACACACACACATACTGTGCTTCTTGGTGTTTGTATACACCACCCACCACGCCACTACTGGAACGAGCCGGGCCATGGCTACCCTCAAGCGCGCCGCTCGAGTGTCACTCAAGCACATCATGAGCGCCCATGTCAGTGCAACATTGAAAAGAAGACGAAAAGCAGGAGGAGCGTCGGGGGAGGAGGAGGAAGAGGAGAACGTCCGACCGATGGTGTCCAAGTCGCCACCTGGAGCCGAGGGGGCGTCGGCCTCCAAGGAGAAGAGTAGTTGCTGCCCCTTACTAAAGGAAGAAGACGGCGGAGACGGCGAAGAGGCAGATCGACTGGTTCCGAGTAGCGGCAGCACAGTCACGTGCGCGCCGACTGACGAGGACGTGTCTCCTTCCGCCGGTACCGGGTACCTCACGGCGACAAGTAGAGTATCTCCAAGGTGGAGGTCCTGGTGGACGCCGCTTCACACCACGGCGATCGATATCAACACCGTCCCGGCGGAGGACTTTGTGTGTGTCCCCGTGGGAAAAGGCGTGTTCGGCACCGTGTTCCGCGTCCTGGTCGTCGGAGACTCGGCAAAAGCCGGGGACACGGGCACACTGACCAGCGTCGCCATCCGGCGCATGTTCGACGCGAGTCGCAAGGAGACCGATGGTCCTCCAACGCCACGCCCTTACTACGACACACGTCTGGTGATCAAGGTTTCTCGAACCACCCGCTCGAAGGACACGGTGTTCGAACGCCTCCGGACGGCAGTCAACGACGTCGCCGTCCACCGCCTCGCGGCGTCCCAGTGCCCAAACGCGGTGCCCGGCATCCACGCCGCCAGGCTAATCTCGCCGGGGTTCATCGTGAGCGTCATTGCCGCAATGCCAATGACGCTGTACGACGCGCTTACCGACAAAGAAGAGGGCGGCATCACACGCGCACCGGCGCTGATGAAGGCAGTGGCTGGCGCGGTCGGGCGGCTTCACAGCGTCGGGATCCTGCACCTCGACATCAAGCCCCGCAACATCCTCGTGCGAACAAAACCGGCGGTGGTGGCGACGCTGTGCGACTTTGGGTTGGCGGTGCGCCTCGACGGTGTGAACTGTCGACAACTGGTGGTGGGGAGACGCCCACAGGACCGGGGCGTCCAGGGCTCGTTCCCAGACATCGTGACGCCGGTGTTCCGACCCCCTCGACTCCACGCGTGCCACGCCGCCGCCGGGGCAGCCTCGGGAAAGAAGTTCGTGTCCATTATCCGGGAGCTGGTCGTTACGGGCAACACGGACGCGTGGTGTGTCGGTGTGATCGCCGACGCCATCGCAAGACAGATGTCCGGGGGAATCCCCGACCGGGCCTACGTCGACGCGAAAGCGGACCACGAGGCGATCTTGAACAACCCGGCGTACAGCGAAACGGAGAGTGTCGGCCTACGCACGCCAGCGAGTGTCAAACTCGGCTCGCCCAACGCCCCGCAGAGGGAGGAGTGCGCCGTCATGGCGGCCTGTCTGCTCACACTAAGGCCGACGGCGAGGTGCGACCTGACGGAAACGGCACGGAATCCCAGTCGGCAGTATTGCCGGATGCTGTCGAGCTCGTACCCCCTGGAAGAGCCCACGCCGACGTTCCTTGTCGACATCCACCCACCCGGTGGAAGCACACCCACGGTCACGACGACCGTCCCGGTACCGTCCCTCCAAGAAGCGGCTGCGTACGCACGCGCCGTTGACGACGCGCCGACAACGACGCGCCAGAACAGGTCGTACTTCCTCGAGCGCCTGATCCACGAAGGCGTCACCATGAAGGCGACGGCGCGGGCCGTCATCGTCGCGATGGCACTCACCGAGGCATACGGGACATGGGGAAGTCGCGACGACAACGACTCGTTGGGTATCGGTTCACGAGCCACGTCAACGCTTCGGCTCGCAGTCGCAATGGTCCAGACCCTGTCCCCGACCGAGGCCTTCAGCCGGGCGTTCTGCTCGGGCATGTTTCCCATCTGCGCCCTGTTCGTACAGAAGGCGCTAGAGACGGACCCAAGACCCCTGCTGTCGGCGTTCCCCACCGCAGACCTGTGGTGCACGAGCCACACAGGCATCGCCACGTTTCTCAAGCGCTCCCTTTCACGTGGGAGTGTCGTGGTGGACGACCTCCAGGCTGAGGTGACGGCGTGCAACCTCGGCCAGGTCGCGACGACAACGTCGCCGTCGCGACCTGGAGCAACAGACACTGGTCTGAAGAAGGCCATACGGGTCGTCTCGGAGACGGTCATGTAGTAAACGTCGTCGCCCACATTGTACAGAACGCACATACACCCTAGGATGTGAAGTCTGGACTTCACATACTTTTTTTTCTATTCCTTAACAAATATGACGCACAAGTAAAAACACCCACAGCAGTGTCGTGCTGAGCACGAGAGTGATTAACCCCGCGAGGTACACAATCATGTGCTCTGCGTTCACGGTGTACTCGGCCTGGAAGTCGTACCACGCGGCGTATACACCACCGAATGCCAGAGGGAGAGCGACCCCAGACAGCCACACCGAAACTTTTGGAACCCAGTCCATTCCATGTATAAACGTGGCCTTGGTCCTGGAGTAGGCATCCCTGACATGTTTGGCTCGTTGAGTAAGAAGCGTCACGTAGACGGCGATGGGGAGGTAGTGGACGGCGATGTTGCCCAAGTTGATCTCCCCGAGCGGCGTGTCTCCGGATTGAGCCGCGATGATGCCGGAGTCCATGATGGGGAGCACGGTGATCAGCACACCGATGGCGTTGAGGATGCTAAACGTAAACGGTGCCGTGTGGAGAAGAAAAACACCCTCGGCGTTCCTGCTGACCCCGAACGCGTCAGACATCCCGGCCGTGAACCAGGCGCCGAAAAAGATGGCCTGCCACGTCCACCCCCACCACGTGAAGTGGTTCAGCCACAGCCCCCAGACGACCGACATGGCGAGGAGGAGAGTCGACGCGACGGCGGACCACGCCCCCACGCACAGAAGGCTCCGTGTCAGACGGGACGTCACCGTGTCCGCGCCAAGGCGGGGGGTGCAGCTCGACGACGCCAGCATATCTCTGACGACGAGGACGAGGACCGGGCAGACACGACGGCGGCGCCGGTGGGTGTGCTACCTCACATGTGGACACTCGCCTCGTGGTTCATACAGACCGCGACTGTAACCGGGACGACCGTGTCGTTCACACCCTTCCCCGACCCGGGCCAGAACGTGTACGACACCCTGGTGGCAATGGCGACGGCAGCATCCTGTGCCCTCCTTGGCCGAGACCCCGACGCGACCCGAGCGTCGCACGTCGGCGCGGCGTGTGTCAAGCTGTCCGACGAGTCTGACGCCGTGTCAATCCTGACAACGTCCCACCTCAAGACCGGCACCACGATGGCATGGAATGTGGACCCGGAGAAAGCAACGGCGACACACGAAGGAATCTCCATCGTGCCACTGGAGGCGGCCGACGGCGCGTTTGTCACCCTCACGCCAGGTGTCGTGCTCACCCACGACGTCACCATCTGTCCAGGATCCATGTGTGACTCGTCCATCCCGACCACAAACCCCATGCACACGGGCCACATCATCCCACCACCAACGCCACCGAAGCGTGTCGCTCCACCACCAAGCGAAGACTGTGCCGGTGCTGGCGCCGGTGCCGGTTCTAGTGCCGGACCGTCCGTTCTGACAGAGCTCAGAGCCGCGCGCCAGAGCAAGGCGAAAAACCACCGCGAGTTGCTGTCTCTCCAGGCCCTGCCGCTGTATGATCACCCCGAGTGGAAAGGTGTGTGGGTGATTCCTGAAGCGACGACGTCTGGCGACGACGGGGTGTACACCCCAAACCCAGAGTCTACCAAGACGTACAACGTTCTTCTTGCTACACGGATTATCGCGACACTCGTGTCCAGCATCTCTGCGGTCGGGACGGATACCGCCCGGTTCGCCGTCGTGGAGGCCATCTTTGACAAGCTTGCGGCCAACACATCTCTCGGCGCCTTCCGCGCCGGCTTCCCACTGGCCCTCATCGTCCACTTGGAGTGGATCTTGGGAACCGACGACGCGACCATCTGCTCGCTCCCGGGCAGCCCGGTCCCGGTCTTGCGCATCACCCAAACCAGCTGGGCAAACTCGGTTAGGAGGAACGCCGTCCGTGCGTGGCGGACTGCCATTGAGTGCATCGTGGCGTACTCGTGCACACAGGCTGCAAAGTACAGTGTGTCGACGCCGCCCTTGCCGTCGGCGGGCAGCCTCCGCCCGGCACTCCAGACCCGGGTGTCTCTTGACTCCGCCGACGGGATGTGGACCGTCAAGCCGTGGACGCTCGCCAAGGCCGTCGTCGCCTCCCGTCGGGGGGTGCTCGCCGGGGGTACACTGCGCATCCCCATGAACGCAGCGGTGGCGTCACCTCCCGCCGGAGACGACTGGGTCCAGGCCGTCCAGTCGTCAACACACGACGCCCGCCCAGGCGGGCAACTATCAGACATCTCCAACGCGATGGTTGCTGCCAACATGACGTGGCTTGACACGTTTATTGCGTCGGCGCCACAGCACCTTTCCGTCGGTGAACTGCACGCCGCCACGAAGATCGCACAGGACAGCCGGGACACGTCCGCGGCACTGGACAGTCTCATGCTCAGGGTGCTGTTCACAGAGTCGGGGGTTGAGCGACTGTGCGCCCCATCGGCAGACATTGTCGCAGACGACGGGGTGTACGGCAGGGCCCAGATGCCGTTTCCGACGTTTGCGTCCCGTGCGGCGCCGTGTGTTCTGGCGACATTGCTGCGAGCGCACAACGGGGCGCACCCGAAGTACGAGAACCGCAAGATGCTGGTCATGGAAGCGGCCCGGGGCAACGTTGTGCCGCGAGCGGCGACGGGCCGGCATGCGATTGGGATCATCGACTTTCTGGACGCCGCCATCGAGAGAGAGACCAGAGGAAGGACGACCAAGCTCGACCATGGCATGGCGGCGTCCATTGGGAAGATGAGCGTCGGCCCGCCGGGCAAGCGACGTGGAAACAGCTGCAAGACGGTGCAGGGCATGAACCGTGTCGAGGGCCGACCCTCGTGTGGAAAGGTGTGCCCGTTCATGAACCGTGCCGAGCGTCGAATGAACCCGTTTGACGTCGCAGACGCACTGGCGAAAGCCGTCCCCGGCGCGAAACTGGAGTGGACGTCCATCGAGGCGTTCACGCGGAAGGAGTGGGAAGATGGTGGCGTTGGCGCCCGCCTGCAGGCACCCGGTCTTGACCCCGTCGAGGTGTGTCGGAACACTGTGTGGGGGTTTGACGCGGTTGGGACAAAGTCGGCCTTCCCGCGCGACATCCCCCGCATCCTCACCGAGTCGTCGTCGTCGTCGTCGTAGTAGCCTGGTGGTAGCCTGGTGGTATGTGAACTGTGTGTGAATAAGCAATGCCCCTTTTCCCCGCCAACCCATCAATCTATTCCTTCTGTGCCGTCTTGAGCTTCTGCACGAACTGGAACGTGTCGTTGTTAAACACCCGCTCCAGCTCCGCCACGACTTCGAACACAAACCCGGGCCGGGCGAGGGTCGTTCCCCGTTCTCTGGCCCTGCAGTCCGGTGTGACGTCTGCGTGGTCCCGCCGCCCCGTCAGCCGCGCGAATAGCTCCATCTGGTCGTCGTCGCCGCTGTCGTAGGCCTGGAAGAACAGGAGCACGACCCACATCGTGTCCCCCAGCTCGCCTTCGTCGAAGAACGTTAGTCGCTCCCCGTACAAGTTAAGCCCCTGGAGCAGCGGCATGATGGCGAGCGCCCGGGCGGTCCCGGCCGAGACAGAGACCCAGTTCTGGAGCGTCAGCTTGAACTGCCGGTTGCTCCTGACCGGAGGGGAAAGCCCCCTGGGGTCCATCACCCGGTTCTCCATCGTTCCCAGAACAAAGGACCCGACGTCAGGAGGACCCAGCTCTCCCCGCCCCATCCGCATCGGGCCGACGGCAAGCATCAGGTTTGATGTCTTCTTAAAATACACGTGTCCCGTCACTCTCTGAAGGCGCGTTGGCGGCGGCAGAGGTGGTCGCTGCATTGGGGGCGAAGGGGACGACGACGAAGAAGACGACGGGCCCCGGGCGTCGACGCCGTCGTCGAAAGACACAACACTCAGGCAGTCCGGCGCGTCGCCCCCGGGCCCTTCTCCGACACCGGCACCAGCGACGATGCCACTCACCGGCATCCTGGACATCACGTCCTTTGCAAGGACGTCGGTGTCGACCAGTGACGTGACGCCCTCAAAGAACGTCCCATGGACAACGCGCTGCTTGGACAAAAGCATCTGGTCGACTCTCATCAGACACAAAGCGGACCGTGTGTCGGGCGCCGTCGACGCGTCAAAGTGGTGAAAAAACGACCCGGACACCCGGACGCCACCAAAGGACGCGAGGCGGAGCAGAAACATGTTGGCGGCGCCGCCGCCTCCTGGCGTTGTGGTACGAACAAGGTTTGACGCGCCCGTGAACGTCCTCCACCGGTTCACCAACACAAACGTGTTGAGCTCACCGTCGTCTTTTGTGTCTGTCATTGGGTGGGAACAAACAACAACAACAACAGACAAAAAGGCGACGACGACGTGTGCGTTCTAGACTTCAGAAACGTGGTGCTGTATACACTGTGGTCTGTACGTGAGTTCCAGAACTCACATACAAAAAAAAGAAGGTGTTGACCCATATGTGAGTGCCAGAACTAAACGAGTGTATAGACAGTGTTCCAATCTTTCATATACCAGTGCTCACCCTGTCCAGCCACAACCCCCCTGGCTGACCCAGCCACAACATTCTTATCCACCCCCCCAGCACACATGAAGAAGGCACGACGAGCCAGTGGCGATGAAAAAGGTACGTTGATATTGCACACGTAACCGATTATTATTTGTTTGGCTTACTCACATCGACGTCACAGGCCGGGCGGTGGCAATAGCGTCGTCGCCCACCCCCCTCACAGACGAAAGAGAACCGGGTGGCACCGGGACACCACTCCGTGACCTCATCATGATGTTCAACGGAACGGCACTGACACCGACGACGGGGGCGGCACCGTCCTCCTCCCCGCCGCTCCTGTGTTCGGCCGACACAGCCCCGGCGTCGGCGCCGTTTCCTGCCGCAACAATGCCGGTCCCCGGCGCCCCGTCCTGGTCCCATCCCTCCATCGGCCGCCCGATGACGATCCAGTTGTGCCAGGGAGACGACGTCACGCGGTACCCGTCCCGTCGTCCCGGTACGGTGACACTGGTCCTCAACACCATCGTCGCGACAGCAACAACGGGTGAGGTCGGGGCCAAGGCTGGCGTCCGGGAGATTGACGTCCAGCGGGCGGTGATCAAGTTTCTGTGTGACGGGCTGCGCGTCTTGCTCAACCCCGTCCCTCAACTGGTGAGAGTTGAGGACTCACATGGGCTGGACAAAGCGGTGCGCCTTGGGCCGTTCGACGCGGTGCGGGACCTCAACGTGGCCTCTGTGTACACGGTCGAGACGTCCCCGAACCACTTCACGGTCTCGTTTCGGGGCGTTGACCCGGTTGTCGCCTCGGCACTCCACCACGCGACGCTGGTCGAAACGGTGCGCCCAGGAACGACAACCGCGTCACCAGACACCATCACCAGAAGGTCCCTCGTCGTCACACGCCGTGCTGCGGTCGAGGCGGCGTCCTTTGTTGACATCGAGTTCTCCCTTGACCCGACCGTCGCCGGGGCAAATGACGGCATCACCCAACAGGGTGCCAAGAGCGTCGTCGACCTCCTGATGTCTGGCGCCGTCACGACAACAGACGCCGTCCTGATCCTCGCCCCGGAATCACAGGTCACGTTCCTCACCACCACCCCCAACATCTTCGCCAAGATGAAGACCGTCTTTGGGTCCGTGTCGCAGACAACACCCCTCAGCTACAACATGGTGGCACAGCTCGCCGACGAGGCACAGACGTCCCTCGGCCTTGCGCAAGCACTTGCCGTCACAGGGAGCGGCATCACCCCTGTTCCAACCGCCGAACATGTCCTCGCCACGCACATCCTCGACACCCGGTTCGGAGACCCGATGGAAACAAAGACAACGACGGCGGGGGTGGCAGCAGGCGCAGGTGTGGGTGTGGGTGTGGGTGCCATACCCGGCGTGCCGCCACTGGGCCCCGCCATCCAGTTCCATGGAGCCAGGGGAGACGCCATCTTCGACATCCCGTCCTTCTCGATGCCCGTCAAGACGATGTTCCAGACCATCATGAGCACACCGATTCAAGAGGTCTTGCGAATGGGTTGCGACAACTTCATCACCGTCAAGGCGCACGAGATGCCGTCTGCCGTCAGGTCGGGAAACATGGTGGTGCTGTGGTCGGGGCGGGTCCGGCGTGCACCGGAGAGCCTCCCTGCATCGTCTCGAGTCGTCACCGTCCTGTCCCGCACAACGGCCAGGGTGGAGTTCTCGACGCCCGTCCACTCCGAGATGTTCACGGAGCTTGTTGTTGGTGGGCACACCCAGTCCTCGGTCCGGCTTGTGTCCGACTCCAAAACGCCGGTACGGGACGCCGCGGCGCGGTGCATGGCGGCGCGCAGCCTGCAGAGGCACGTCGACATCCAACGGACCAAATCAATGTCTCGAGTGGAGACGATGGACCCGTTCACCACGTCGTTCGACGTCTCGGCCCCCATCACGCCCGACAGCCCGCAGCCGTTTGGGGTACCACCGCCGGTGTCACTGACGTTTCCGCTTGGCACTGGCGCTGGTGCCGGCACATCCCGAGCGTCGGTCACCATCAAGAGCAGCGCATTGGTCCACAACGGCCTGTTCCAGGACGACGTGCTCGACTCCCGCGTCGCCACCGGCGTGTCCGCTGTCATGAAGGCGATTGTCGAACCCCTGAACAAGATGGGGGCGGTGGAGGCGACTGTCGTCGACCCACAGGTCATCGTGTCGACCGTCACGGACGCCATGGCGGAGGTGCAGCGCCACGTCGCGCCGCACCAGATCGCGGCGACGCAGTACCGGCGTGTACAGATGCTGCGCCATTCCTCTGTGGACGACGACGACGGTGGCGGAGACGGCGGCGGAGACGGCGGAGACGGCGACGAAGGTCGGGTGCGGGAGATGGAGATGGAGACGGTGACACCCGCCTCGTCGTTTGTGTTCGACATGACGGGCGCAGTGACGGGCACACTCCCCTGGCCGCTATCGAGAAACGTTATGGTGTTTGACATGTCGGATGCCCGCGCCCGGAAGGTGATGGGGTCCCGGGCGTTCTTCGCGGCGGTCGCGGCGTGCCACCCCGACATACCGGGACTCGTGGACGCCGCCCACGCATGGCTTGTCCGGCCAACGAAAGCCCCGTTTGGACCGGCGGCGGCGGCGGCGGTGGTCAGTGCCTTTCGGCGCCTCCTCGCAGAGGAGGTCGCCACGACGACCGACGTGATGCAGAGAGAGGGGGTCCACCCCACATGTGCGGAGGGGGTGACCGCCCGGTTCATGGCGGCACTGGCAAAGGCCACGGCGGCGCACGCCACGGCGATCACGAGTTACAGCACGGACCTGCTAGGGGAGGGCAACACGGGCACCGACCCCACGGGGCTGGAGGACCGGGCGTCGTTTATGGAGCACTTTCGGCGCATCGAGGACACGCAGTGCCGCATGTCTCTGTACGAGGACAAGGTCGACACGGCGTCAATCAGCTTAGGCGTCCGGTCCGACACGGGGGTCAGTGGCGCCGCCAGAGAAACCGTGTACCGCTTCGTCGACAGGGACACGGCGGAGGTGTACACGTCGACGCTGCTGCCGAGCAACTCCCCGCACCGTTTGTCGACACCACCAGCGGCAACGTTCAACGAGACGGCCGTCCTGGTTCACCCGTCACCGGGCATCAGCGTCGTGCTCCACGCCGGGAGTGACCTCGACCTGGAGGCCGCCGTGACGGAGCTGGTGCAATTCAAGGCGTGGCTTGACCCAGTGGCGCCGGTCATCAACGTGAACGCGATTATGGGCCAGATCGAGAGGGACCCCGCCCGGCAGGCCAGCATCTTGAGGGGCGCCTTTGACACCATGACGACCAACATGATGCTGTACGCCCGGACGCAGCGAGACGGTGGGGCGGACGCCCGTCGCCGTGCCAACCTCATGGAGCTCCGACGGATGCGGACGCACATCTCGTCGCACGGGTCCAACCTCGTCGGGACACTGACCAAGAACTCCACGACTGGGCGGTGCACCACCGGGAACTTCATTCACACCTACCTGGAGTCGGCCAAGATCGACATTGCCGGCGAGTCGGACCAGCCGGCAATGTCACCTCAGACGGCGTCGGCGGTTGAGTCCACGACGTGCCATATTCGGAGCTTCTTCTCGAAACTGTGGGCGATCCGACAGACGCTGACGGCGATGGGGATCAGCACGGACCTGGTCCACCCCGACTCGACGCCGGCACAGACACTGGTCCGGGAGGTGCTGGAGCCGCCCGTCGCGACGGGAGACATGTCGCTCCACGAGGCGCAAAGCAACTCCCTTGGGCGGATCCCGACCCTGAACACGGAGACCTTCTCCAAGCTCCGCACGGCACAGAGAGACACGTCGATGATGGTCGCCGACACCGCCACCGGCCACATGCGGAACATTGCGAGGCCTCGTGTGACAGCGGAGCGGATGGTGGCCAAGTCGGCGAAGGACGTGTCGGAGGTTCTGGACGCACTCCGGGTGTTTGCGTTCCACATCTTTGGCATCATCGAGCGCGCCGTCACCGCCTTCCACACGCAGGTCGTGTCCTGCGACCGGTCCCCGACCGTCGTGTTTGCCGCGTCCGAGGCGACGCTGCCCCTCACCCTCACCCTCATCTCTGCCGGTGCCTACTTCGTGTTCGGGTTCAACAAAGTCCCCGGGAAGCCGTTCTGGGCGCCAAGCACGTACCGGATTGTGACCCTCCGCAACCAACGCCGGGCCTGGTCACGCCAGTCGAAGAACAGCGTCACGGGCGAGACGATGTCGGAGGTTCTCTCCCCGGACAACACCCCGTGCGTCCTCGACATGACACAGTTCTTCTGTGTGTCATACGCCAAGGGAGTTGGCGCGGCGAGCAGGACGATCGCGCGCCTGAAGGCTGCCACCCCAAACTCCATCCTGGCCCGCATCACGACCCGGGCGCGGATGTTCCACGGCGACTCCGGGTCCGTGTCGCCCATCGAAATCGTGTCCGCCATGGTGATGCAGGAGATCGACGCGAACGTCAACACGGCCGGGCCGGTGTTCAAGAACCTCATGATGTACAAACGGAACTTTGACACCCTGCTGCAACTGGCGTCCACCATCGTTTCCATCAACCGTTTGAGGAGCAACGAGGAGATGGTCCGGGGCGTGGAAGCCAGACAGGCAACGACCCGAGCAATGCTGCGCCGGGCTGCGGAGAGGCTCAAGGCCCCCAGTGCCAACGCCGACGACATCATGCGCGACCTTGCAGAGGAGATGCAGACGTGGACGCAACCGAGAGACGACGACGGCGACGACGACGGCGGCCTACCATTGACGCTTGGTAGCGAAAAGGGAACGACGACGGTCCACGACCTGATTCGGTCCTTGGTGCAGTTCTGTGACGGGACGGCACTCCCGCTCCCGGTAACGACGACGACAATGTCTCCGTGTGACACCCGGCCGTGGGCCGTGGTGGACGCACACCGTCTGATGGAGCTGTCGTCGTCGTCGTCAGTCATCGTCGTCCGCCGGAACCAGGAGATGGTGGCGCCACACTTCCCGAGGGCTGTGTGCGTGTCTCTCTCCGCCGTGCGGCGACGGTCCGACCACGGCGGCATCTCCAACTGCCCGGCACTGAGCGACATGTTCGTCCTGCCGTTGGAGAGGGGACTCCGCAACATCCCGAAGCTGTCTCCGTACCTAACAGACGCCCCCACCTCCCGGGTGATGTCGACGTCCGTTCAGTCGGCAGGGTGTGTGGACGTCGACATCCACTCTCGTGTGATCACGCAGGGCGGGCACGTCATGTCCCGTCGACCAGAGTGGCCGGTGACGGTGATGTCCACGGTGTCGCCGGCTGGACCCCCCCGGTTCCACGCACAACAGGACCAGAGGTCCAGTGGGGTGGCGGTCAGCGGCGTGGTTGTGAACCGCGCCGGGATTGCCGTGCGCCCAGAAAGTGTGTCGTCGGTCGAAGTCACGGCCGCGTGCATGGCAATCGCGGCACGCACATGTTTCTCCAACGACGTCACGACTCCGTCTCTGACGTTTTCGGCGCACCCGCTCGTCGAGAACAACATGCACGGCCACATGATGTCCCTGCAGCAGCCATCTGCTGGGGTGAAGGGCGGTGCGACCGTCTTTGAGTCACTCGTTGGGATGTTCCAGGACGCTGTCGCCCTTGCCCTGAAGCGGCATGGGGCACTGGCGCTGTCGACGACGCGGGAGGTGTCGTCGGCGCCGCAGCAGTTTACGAGTCTGCTTGCCGACGACGACGACGAGGAGGAGGAAGACGATGACGACGAGAAGGAGGAGACGAAGACACCGTTTTTCGCGAGTCTGTTGGACGACGACGACGACGACGGCGACGACGTGGACGTGGACGTGGTGGGTACGACAACGGACAGAGAGGAGGTGGGAGCGTCCGAAGCAGACATGTACCATGCCGCACCAGAGCACGCCGTCATCCTTCACTACGTGTCTTTCGTGAAGAGGATGTCAGCGTCGGTGGTAGACATGTCCACCAGTCTGTCAAGCAGCATCGCCAGCACTGGGAGTGGCAGCAAGACGGTGTTTGCACACCGGGACTGGCAGAACCGGTCCAACATTGAGATGGCGGTGCTGCTGTTCATCATCACGTCCCAGGGCGGGGCTGGGGTAACGGTGCCTCTCCAGCCGCGCATCGGACTGGGGCTGCACGAGCTGACACCACTAGCGACGGTCGTGCCGGCCATTCGGCGCCTGCCAAGAGGCGCGTCGGTGCGTGCGGTCGAGCGGTTCCTCGCCCAAGTCCCCCACCCGTTTGCGTCACTGCACCGACGCTGGGCGCCGCTCGACTGCATCATCAGCAACCCGTCGGGGACGTTGGTGGTGCTGGCGCCAGACGGTCGCATCCACGCCGAGACGATGGCCTCCATCCGACGCACGATTGTGGACGAAGGCGCCGTCGAAGATGGCCTGAACATGATGAAGGCCGCACTGACGCGCGGCGACAGGGTTTCGTGGCCGACGGGCATTTCACGGTTCGTGGTGATGATGGTGCGCCAGTCGCGGCGCCACCAGAACCAGACGAGGGTCGTGCTGGTGGTGAAGACGGGGCGAGAGTACACGAAAGACACCCCCGTGATTGCGGCGACGGGGGTGGTGGCCACCGAGAGCGCCACCCGGAAGGCGGTGAACCAGGTGATGTTCAGCACCGAGACGGCGACGCCCCTCGAGCACACGGCGACGCTGCAGGGGGAGTGCACAGTGCAGTTGATGCACGCAGAGAATGCGCTGGACATGACCGGCACCCCCATCACCGCCAAAGACGTGGAGAACGATCGGAAGACCGCGGCTCGACCGCTCGCCTCAAGAGTCGTGGCGACGATGAAGGCTTGTGCCGCCGACGGGTCACTGCACCCCGTCCAGGGGAACGTTCGGACACAGGTGCCCAGCATGGTGACGCCGGGTGTGTCTATCATCACGGTGAGGGTGAACCCACTGACATGATGAAAATACAATACAGAACTGTGCATCTTTCGTCCGGCGTTACTCTGTGCCATCTCCGTCGTCGTCGTCGTCGTCGGACGCAACAACAACCATCCGGCGACGCTTCAGACTCTCCGCCACCATCTCGCTGGTCATGGGGCGCTTTTTCGTTGGAACGACCACGGTGGGACTGGGTTTGGTCACCTTGGGCCTGGGTCTGGGTCTGGGTCTGGGTTTGGTCACCTTGGGCTTGGGCTTGGGCTTGGGCTTGGACTTGGACTTGGGTTTGGGTGTCTCTAGTTTGCCAGAGATGTGTGGTCGCGGCTCGCCGTGTGGCACGACCTCGTTCTTGATCTGGACGGTTTTTCCAGTCTTCTTCGTGATGATGGACACGTCCCGGTAGTAGGTGTGTGGCCTCCGGTAGTCGTCGTCAGCCTTTTCTGCCCAGATCATCTTCTTCGTCTCCTCGGACACCGCCGGGACGTGGATGGGGAAGCCGACGATGTCTCGGAGTGCGTCGTGTCCGACGACGGGTTGCTTGATGGGTGCAACGGCCGGCGGGCGGCCGACGATGTGTATCCGTCGCGCCGCGGCCTTCTCTTCCTCCTTGGCGACGTCTGTTCCGGGTGCCCACGCGGCGGGCCCACTTCCGCGGAGCACGACGGTGTACGCCGCCCGGCGCTGGCGGGTGTTGACGTTGGGCCTGTTGACGCCACGGCGGTATTTCTTGGTGTCCGCCGTCGTGTTCTGGATGCGCGCCATGATGCTGTCGCATGTGACGGGCCCCATCGAGATGGAGTCCCCGCTCTCAAACAGGGTCGTCTTGGGCTCCGACTCGCCGTGTCCCGACGGCGCGGACGACATGATGGCGGAAAACCGCGCCAGGACGGCGGTCCAGTCGTTCTGGTTTGCGGCATGGGCGGCGGAGATGTCCACAAAGTGTGTCCCCGACGTCGTCGTCGCGACATTCACGATCGTCATGTCGTACGGATTTGTCACGATCCGCATCGTGCGGAGGACGTCTGCCGCAAACATGTGCTGGACCGCCACCAAACTCGACGGCGTGGCCCGCCCCATCGACACCACTCGGCGCTGGAGGCCGACGAGGAGGCACAGGTCGTGCAGCCACTGGAACGCGGTCGGGAACTGGGACGGGTTGGTTTTGTAGGCGAGGGTGGACGCCATCTGGCGGTCTTCATCGAACGACGTCTGCACCGCTTTCCCGTCGATCTTGGTGAGCATCCCCGTCGTGCGCATAATGGTGTTCGTCACACGGACGACGTCCCCCTCGCTCCCCAGCCCCAGCCCGGCGGGGGGCACCCCCACCAGACGCATGTAGTGCTCCGTCATCTCGGCGGTGATGGGGGTGCCGGCGGACTCCAGCGCCCTCTCCAGCACCGCATCGCTTGCCGCAAACGGGTTGATGAACGCCATCCTGTTCCACGTGTCGACAAACACCCCCAGGTCAAACGGTACGTATATACAGGACTCAGAACCACGGTGGTTGGCACACACACACACACACCGGGGAAGGAAGAACAACCATGGCAGAGGAGGGAAACCTGCATCTCCCGTTCTTTGACACAAATCGTGATGTCGATGAGGCGCTCTCGGTGCTAAAGTCTCAGGTTGGTAATGGCAAAAGCCTGTGGCCTCCCGGGTTCGACCAGGAAAATGATGACGGTGGACGGGTGTGGCCGCCGGTTGCCATCACTGGTGATGCAATGGTTGAGCTCGCCGCCAAGGCAAACACCGTGCAGGTCCTGGGGAAGTCCCGCCATCGGATTCATCCTCGAAAAGCAGGGTCCATCATCGCGACGAACATCCTCCCACGTGTGTTCTCCGCGACGGGGTCCGTCTCCACCGCAGGCTCGACCGCGACAGCGTTTATGGACGCGGCAAGCAGCTGGGTTCGTGACGACGATGACGCCGGGGCGATGGCCACCCACGAAGCGTGCTTCGTCGCGTACCTGAACATGGTGTTCAAGTGTGGGTTTGGTCCACTGGCGTTGATGAACACCCTGGCGACGAAGAAGCCATCAAGCCTCCTCCAGTTAGGACTCACAACGACGCTCGTCGCCGGGACGGTCTTGGCGTCTGGTGTTGGCGCGGTGGACGAGTTGATGTCAGGAGAAAGCGGGTACATGATGCTCTTCCTGCTCTCCCTGTACAACCGCTCCAGGGATTGGCTCTATACCGGCTTCAAAACGCTGATCGGGCACGCGCACACACGGGAGTTGATGGGGAGACTCGTCGCCTCTGCGTACGACAAGGGGGCGACACCGGCAACGAGTCTCAAGGATGTGTTTCTGTGTGTCATCGCGTCTGCCGGTGCACTCCGCGTCATCCAGCGCAACCCACTCATCGCAGACTGGGCGGCCACCGACGCCGTGCCCGCCTACACGTCCTGGTTTCCGGAGTTCACCTGCAACTCTTCCACTGGTAAGCAGGGACTCCTTGTCATGAACGAGGGTGTCGCCGGGACGTTCGGCGATGACGAAGAACGTACCGGTGACAGCGTCTGTGTCTCGTCTTTGAAGGCGGTGATGACAAGCGGCATCGAGAGCGCCAAGTCAAAGGAGTTTGCTGACTCCACGGGGCTGATGGTCATGGACGTCCCGATGAGCAGCATCGACAAGGCCAAGAAAGGACTGAAGGTGGTGATGGACGGACTCGTGGGCGGCGCGTCGGTGGCCAACATGACGGCCCGCGTCGCAACACACAACCTGCTCGTGCGTGCAGTCCAGTCCCTTTCGGGCTCGACCACCGGCGTGAAGGGTTCTCTCTTTGAGGTTGACGCAGAGACTCTGGCGACGGTCCTCAAAACGTGGGCCCTAAGACGCCTGGTGGACGACGGCAGTCTCTTTGACAGCGACCCGGAGTTTGTGACGCGTGTCGTCCTTGCCCTGGCGGTCATCTCCGGGGCGTCTCCCAGTGGCCCGCGCCCCCCCGACCTGGACAAGGCGATTGTCGACCAACTCATTCACATGAAGGACGGCGCCCGCAGCGTGTGGTCCTCCGACGGTGTCACCGGCGTGGTGTGTCGTGACGGGGTGCCGGCCGCCCTGAAGGCAGTGTTTGACGGAAGCGGCATCGCAATTCCGCAGGTTCTTCTGGGCCGCCTGACGAAGGAGGAACTGTTGTCACTCGGGCACATCGCCACCCTCAAAACGTCAGAGGATCTGAAGAAATTGTTCCCCGCAACGCGAACACGAGGCTCAACGGCAGGGGGCGGCGGGGCTGGAAGTGGTAGTGGTGGCAGCGGCGGCGACGGCGGCGTTGGTGGTGGTTCCGTCGACCCCAAGACCGGCGCGTACTGGTCCATCATCACCGACATGGACGGCGGGCCCAAGACGGTGTCCTGTCGCCAGGAACGGAAGCAGGGCGACGACGAAAGCAAGCTTGACTACGACGGCACGCCGCTGCGAGACGGCCGCCGCGTGGCGACGCCGTTTTTTCCTCTTCCAGAGGAGGGTGGGTCAACGTCGGTGGCGTTTTGGTGGAAGGGGGCGACATCGGCCTTTGCTACCTTCGTCCTCGACGCCGGGAGTATGTGTGTGTCAACAAGCACGGTCTCCGGGCAGTTCAACGAGACGGGCGCCCCGGCTGTGGCACGGTACGAGGTTCTGCACCCCCACGCGATCTGCGCCCCTCGCCACAAGGACGACATAATGGCCGAGACGGGGCGCGACGAGACCGACGTCCTCTTCATGGTCTCCTCACAGGGAAGAACGGGCGTCATGAGCATGGGAGAGCTGCGCGAGACGGCGATGGATATGGGAAGAGCGTTTGTGCGCGTGATTGTCATGTCGACGATTCCCCCGCTCACAGGCGGCGACGACGACGACGACGATGACGACGACGACGACGAGTAGTAGTGGTCACCTAGAAGAATATGTATACATGAATCGTTGTGTGTGATGTACCGGCGCGTGTGTGTGTCGCCCCGATGACAGACATTGTGTGGGTTCTGTTGAGTCTGATCGGAACGTTCACCGTTGTGCTTGTCGCGGTTCTGTGCGCGGGCATCTACAACACCGGGTCGTCGCTCCACGGCACCAGCACCGGCATCGAGTCTCTGGTTTCACCGGCGGCCATCCGCGCCGCTATCCGCTCTGTGTTGCTTGAAGAGGAGGAAGACAGTACACAGTATCTATTTCAGGCAGGGCGCTACGACGGGGGCAGACGGTCGAGAAGAAAACACTACCACCACCGGCGTTCCCGGCAGAGCTACAGCGGAGAGGGTTCCGTTTAGGCCCTTCTCATCCCGTAGTAATCACCCCGGAGAGCGACGAGGCCGATTCCGGGCCCGGCTGTGTGCAGGGACGACTTGAGGCTCGCCAGGAGGCGGACGAGGCTTCCCCCGGTAGAGGTGAGCCTGGTCACCATCGGAGACTGGATCAGGAAGCGGGACAGGGTGGGGGACGGCTCGATCTTGAAGCCATGTTGTTTGTCGTCGAACCCGTTGCACATCAGGGTGAGGCACACGTGCGTGAACGCTTCGACGGGCGGGTCTGCGCGTTGGCTGGACTGCACGAAAGACACGGCGGCGGTGTCCTCGACGTCAAGGATGAACTTCTTCAGCATTAGCAGCACGTTGTTGACGAGGTCTTCGACGAGGGCGGTGGGGACGTCTTCCATCGGCGACGCGATTGTGTTGAACACTGCCATCCATCCGACGAGAACCTGCTGTATCGCGACGGCGATGTTGATGACCTTGAGGCACCGCCTGGCGGTGTGAAAGCGGGTGGACACCGCCTGTACGACTTCGTGCTTTTTCTTGGAGATGGACTCCTGGCGGCACTGCCGGGCTTCTTTGGAGCTCAGTAGCAGCACCACCGTGCGCAGGATCTGTTTCTTGATCGACGTGTCTCGGGCAGAGATCGCCACGCCGGTCTTCGACACGAGGGCCGACGCCGAGTCCAGGACCGCCGATGGCTGCACCCGTCGTCTTGCACCCGAGGGCGCGCCCCCCGTGTCGGCGGTGATCCCCGACGTGGGCTGGACGCCTGCGCGGATGACGACGCCACTGGAATCGGGTTCGTACGCCGATCCCGCCGTGATGGTTGCCTGGAGGATCCTCCCCGTCAGCTTACACACAACGGAGCCGTTGCACGACGCCTTTCGCTGACACGTCGTCGGTCCACACAGGTGCTGTGTCCCACTCTCGGAGCAGAAGTACAGCAGGGTTTCCTCTGGGAGGCCCTGTGTCTTGACCCACACACACTTTGATGTTTGACATTTGTGCGTGTGGTCAGATGCAACGGCCCGCCCTTCTGTTTTGCACAGTGCTACAAATTGACACAGTGCCGCCCTGTACGCGGCGGGTTCGACGGCCCTGGCGGACATCGCAACGAGGGTGGTGAAAAACGAAGAGAATCACTGACGTGTTGTATACATATGTATTGAGGCGGGGGGGGGCACGCGGGCGACGGACTACAGCATGCGGAAGGTGTTGTTGAGGCGCTTCATCGTCTCGCAGATGCAGAGAACAAAGTCGGCGACGCACCTCTGCTGGGACCGGATCAGAGCCGCCAGTGACGTGGACCCCCCGGCTCCCACCAGGGCTTCGAGGATGGCGTTTGTGTCGACGGCACCACCCGTCGACCGTTTCTCCAGCTCGGCACCGACGGACATCAGTGACGTCTTTAACGCGCCCCGCTCGACGACCGTCTTGGTGTACTCCGCCGTGTTGAGAATCTTGGACAGCGCAAGGCTAGCAACAAACGCCTGACACAAGAGGCCGACCGTCCTGGAGTCGAACATCCGCTTGAGACCTTTCTCAAATTCGTCGGCAGAGTTCCGACACAGCGCCTCGACAAGGTTGGTCAGTGCTTCCAGGGAAACGTGGAGCGTCTCTGGCGTCGTCCTTGTAATGGCCATGACGTGCTCGTAGTTCTCGGCCCACGTCCAGCGGGGAAGAGGAGGAGGGGGGTCCACTGCAGCCTGTGATGGCGCACCGACGACAGCATCGACGACGCGCCGCCGCCGCTTGGAGGGTTTGGGCATGAACTCCTCCTCCTCCTCCTTAAAATCCTTTTCTGTCGCTACGTCGTCGTCGTCGTCATCGTCGTCGGTTGGAGCGAGGAGGCTCGGCGCCGCTGTCGCCTCCACTTCATTGTCGCCTTCCGGGGTGATGTCAACCATCACCTCTTCCTTCTTCTTCTTCTTCTTCTTCTTCTTGGTGCCGTCGACGACGGTGTCAGTGGTCGTTTTTGCCACCTCCGGCTTCGCGTGCGGGGGATCTTTCGTCGTTGTCGTCTTGTGCTCCGGCGCCCGGCGCTTTTTGGACGGAGTTTTGGCCATCCTGTGTGAAAGAGGGGTGGGAGTGTGTGAAGTCTGGAACGCACATACCACTCCAGAAAAAAAAGGTGTGTGAAGTCTGGAACGCACACTAAAAAAAATATAGATGAGTTCTAGAACTCACATAGAAACACTGAAAGCGTATAGACGGGTGACGCACTGACCTTGTGTGTCTGTTTCAGAGACCTGCCCCCGTCGGCAGAAATAACGTCGTGTGGAAGTAGTATTACGGGCACTTCGTGTATACAGTTCCCGCCGACACCCATATTCACTGTGTGATACTGGGGTGTGTGACAAAACGGGTATCCCAGGATCCGACTTTGTATACACGTGTCGTCGTCCAGGACTTTGGCGGAGTGGTGTCGCCCGGCGACATGAATTCATCCGGGACACCCAGCACCAATCGGGAGATCCTTCTGGATAAAAGGATCTTCTCATTGCACGCCCCACCGTCGACGATCGTGGTGCCGGTCCAGAACATGAAGGGCAGCCTGACGGTCCGGGAGGTCCTCCACAACGACAGCCAGGGGGGCGCGCTCGTTAAACTGTTTGCCTGTGTGTGTGCCGACATGAACACACGGGACACCAGCTACCTCCGCGCGATGACTCAGCCCCGGAACCGGCCGCCGGTCTTCGTCCCCCCGCGTTCAGAACTGCTCAACGGCGGCTACACCGTCTCTCTCACCGGCTCCGACCAGAACTGCAGACTGGTCCTGGAGCTGGTCCCACACTCGTCCACCCGGAGCGCCGACGACGGGGGGGCAGACGCTGCTGAAGCCTGCATCGAGAACCTGTCAAGCATTATCGAGCTCCGGTTCTGGTTCATCGTGCCATCAGAGTCAGTCAAGCGGTTCCAGGCAACGCTCGGCTCCCTGCTGTCGCACATCAACACGCTGCAACTCTTCGAGGACCATAACGGGATGGGGCCGTCGGTCGCCTCCACGCAGCACCTCGACGGCCTGGAGGAGATGAAGAACCCGAGTGCCATGACCAAAGCACTGGCGGGGCTGTCCGGGTACTCGGGCGCCAATGCCGCGACGGAGAGCATTTTTAGGCTGGGGAGCCCCTCTGCCATGATCGCCAACACGAGGGCCCGGTGTCTGGGGGCGGTCGACTACCAGTTTTCCAGCCCCGTCCAGTACAACCTACCGGCGGTTCGACACGGCCCCGCCGTTGGAGTGGGTGCTGGTGCAGGCGCAGGCGCAGGCGCAGGCGCAGGCGCAGGTGCAGGCGCTGGCGCTGGTGCTGGAACCGGTGGCGCTGGTGGCGCTGGCCGCCTGGAAGACGCCGACGCCTTTGAAATGGACCAGCGCGTGACCTTCGTCCCGGGCTCGTTCGTGTTTGAGATCCCGCAGCACGTCATCCAGCCAGACCTTTTGGTGCGATGCATGTGCGTGTTTGGCATCGACGTGGAGACGGACGGGTGGATGGTGACGCAGTACCTCCGGGTTCTGGCGAGCCGGCGTGCCACACACCTCTTCTCCAAGATTGATTCGACGATGCACGCCGAGATCGTGCGGGCGTACCTGCAGTTCACGACCAACGTCCTGGGGAACCTGCGCATCAGTGGGACGCTGCACGCCGGACTCGTGCGGGACAACAACCTCGCCTTGCTGACAACGGGGCCCGACGACACGGTGGGCCACAAGATGGTCCCCCCTCGGAACGTGCGCTCGGTGCCGATGTCTCGCCCCGGCATCACCGACACACGGAAGACCATCGACGACACGGGGACGCTCGGGCAGGGGAACATGATCGCTTTGATGGCTGCGGCCCTGAAAGACGACTCGTCGTCTGACTCCGACTCTGACGACTCCGACTCTGACTCCGACTCTGACGACGACGACGCGGAGGCGCGAAAGAAGAAGAAGGAAGAGGAAGAAGCCAAGGCCAAGGCCACGGCCAAGGCAAAGGCAAAGGCCAAGGCGGTTCCGGTGGCGCGACCAGTCGCTATTGGGGGGTTGACGCCCGAAGACATCTTCGAGATTACGGGTGGCCATGTCGCGACCCGGAGCGACATGATGCGCGTCATTCGCCAGTGGGACCAGACGTCCGGCGAGAGCATCTCATCATCAAGGGTCGTCGCCCTGGACGACATGATGGAGCTCCGCAGCAGCATCCTCGCCCAGAAGGACGCAATGGAGCGCAACGTTCTCCTGCTCCGAAAGGACCTGGAGTACGACCTAGCGAGGGTGGCTGCAACGTACCCGGACAGGAAAGACCCCTCCGGGTCGGCGGAGCGGCGGGAGATCCGTGCCAGGTTTCGGAAGTCCGTCCAGGAGAAGGTGACGGCCCTTGAGAACGTCGCCCAGCGCCGAGCGTCGATGTGGTTCTTCAACAACGTGGACCAGCAGGAACCGGTGACGGCGGAGGCGCGGGCACTGCTGGGCGCGATTCGCCAGGAGCACCACCGACGCCAGCGTGTTTCCCCCGAGACGCCGAACGGGGACGAGTACAACCTGTTCCGCGACGCCGCCCCGTGGTTCAAAGACTTTATGAACGTGTTCTCCGACGCGGGCGACGACATCATGTCCCGGTTCAACCCCACCATCTTCCTGACCCTCGAGAGCTGCAACGCTCTGTTCGGCCACGACGTCATCTACCTCCTGATGATGGCCAACCTGTCCAACGCCGCGTTCAACACGTTCAGCGTGATGGCGTTCAACTCCATCCTGATGGGGGTCCCGGGGACGGGCAAGTCCTGGGCCCTCGGCCTGTTCAAGGGCCTTCTGAACATCGCCGCCAAGTTTGTGGACAGCCAGACAGCCAAGGCGAAGCAGTCGTCCGGCAACGCGGGTGCGGGCATCATGGGCCACGACGACGTGTCCCCTGCGATGCTGGGGATTGAGCCGGCGAAGAGGGGGACCCGGGCGGGGGACCAGGCCCCGACCCAGTTGGGGAGCGTGTTCAAAACCCTGATGACGGAGCGGAAGGTCACGACGGAGACGACGTGCATGACAGACGGGCGGCGGAGCATCACGACGCACACCACGATCAACATGCGGGTGATGAACATGGGGAGTAACGCGACGGAGGAGCACCTGAACTCGGACGCGATCAAGACCCGCTGCGCCCTCATGACGTGGCGCGACAACCCGTGGCCACGGTGGGACGGCCGTGAGGTGGGCCCGATCGAGCAGAGCCGTCCGAGCAAGACGGCCCAGACGAGGGGCTTCCAGGTCCTCAACGCGATGGCGATCATGGTGGGCCGCATGCAGCACTTCGGCCTCTACCCCGAGCCGACGACGACGGCGTTCGATGTCGTCGTCGACGCCTTCATGCGGACGGTGGACCGGCTCCAGATCCCGATCTTCGTCGCGGCCGGTGGACGGGGGGGCCGCGTGCGCATCCTCGAGCGGATTAAGCGGATTGCGTTTGGGTCGGCGGTGACGCGCGCCATGTTGGTGGCGACGATGATCCAAGGGACGGGGCTGGCGTCGAACACGCCGTTCGACATCAACCACCTGTTGACGGTGGCCAAGCTGTCGGTGATGACGGAGCGCGACGCGATCCAGGCCTTCATTGGGTCCGGCCGGTACATCATTTCAGACAGCATCACGACGCTGATGATGATCCTGATGGATTTGATGAAGCCGGTCCACGGGCGTGCCGGCGGCGCCGACCGCTTCACGGGCATCAACCTCTCGACGGGGCACCTGCTGCCGGACTTTGTCATGATCTCCATGCCACGGTCCAAGGGGCGGTCGGCGACGTGGGCGACGTACTTGGGTGGCACTCCGATGGCCAAGCGGTTGGGAGTGACGCGGTTCACCATCGCCCCTGCCATCCAGGCGATGCTCAACACGGAGATCCCGCTGCAGTCGATGACGGCGGACACCCGCCAGGCGTGGGACCAGATGACCCCCGAGCTGATGCGCCCCAGTCTGAGTATCGTCGACCGTGCGTTTGAGGCGTACGATGAGCACGGGTTTGAGCCCCCCAAGCCTGTCGGCGGTGGCTCTGTGGCATACACAAGGGCGGGCGCATTGGCACCACCGGCAGGCTTCATGACGTCTGTTTTTTTTGGCCTCCAGCCGCATCCGGGCGGGTGCCACTCGAAGCCATTGTCACAATGGCACCCGCCCTCAGGAACCGGCACGGCGGCGGCGGCGATGGCTCCGGCATCCGGGCGCGCGGCCGGTGGGTCCGCGTCGGACCCAGACGGTGCAGGCACAGGCACAGGCACAGGCACCGGCGCCGGTACCGGTGTCTCTGGCCGTGCCGCCCGCTACATTTTCGGCAGCGTCCCCGACACGGAGCTGACGTCCACCGGGATGAACCGGATGGACCGTACCAAAGCGATGTACTGCCACACGCACGACGACGAAGACGACGAGGGGGGGAAGGGCGGCGCGCAGACCCAGTTCCTGCTCATCCGCCGCGAGGCGTTTGCGCTGGCGAACCTGACTCGGGTTCTCCAGACGGTGGTCACAGAGACACCCATCGCCACACGGACGCCTGGGAAGATCACGGTGCCCGTCGGCACGCCCGGTGGGCCCTCTCTCCCGTGTGTGTTCGAGATCCCGCCGCCGCCCCCGGGGTGCCGCCAGTTCTACACGATCGCGAACCCTGTCCCGATTGCTCTGGGTGCGGACGGTGGGTCGGCACCGAAGCCGGGGAAGGTGATGAGCGAGGACCCGCTGATGGACGCCTTGCGCAGCCACACGAGCAGCCGTCGTGTCGAGCTGAAGAACATGCACGTCGACACGCTGGCGTACCGCTGCCACGGTTCTAAAATGGGGTACGGTCCCAGCGCCCCGTACCTGAAGATGGGCGACAAGACGTACACAACGACCGAGATGGCGACGTTTGAGGCGGACCTGTGCAAGCTCGTGGACGCGCAGCGCGCGGCGGACGTGGACCGCCCCCCGGCGCGGAAGTACCCCATCGAGTTCATTCCCATGGGGTCGCGTCACGAAGCTGTGTCGATGGCGGAGCAGCACATGCCTGGCTGCCTTGGGAAGTACACCAACGAGTTTGTCGGGGCGGTGGACGAGGAGGTTCGGGATGCGCCCGCTGCGTCTTTGACGCAGATCATGTCGGCCCTCGGGGACATTGGCGAGGACACAGACGACGAGGACGGGTACCATGAGAACGACGAGTTCGATGTCACCGGGGCAGTCGTCGACGACGACGACGACGATGACGACGACGAGACTGGTGGTGTTGATGCAGACGACGAAGGCGATGGTGATATGCCGACGCCCCCCGAGTCCAGATTCCAACAAGTCATGTTCAACCCAGGGATGTCGTTGGCCCCGTCCAGGACGCCGTCGTCGTCCCCTGCCGTCGTCGGGGAGAACATGAACACGAAGAAGCGGGGGCGCGACGACGACGACGACGGCAGCGGCGGCGGCGGACCTGGGTTCCTGCCCGGGTTCACCAAGCGTGTTCTCACCGTAGATAAGATTGGGTTTGGGGGTGCCGCCGGTGCAAGTCCGGCTGTGGGCCGTGCAACGCTGCTGGTGGACGACGACGACGATGACAACGACGAAAACGGATATTAAAGGCGATACACGTTTCAATTATTCAGACTTGTGTGTGTGTATTGTATAGGCGTCTGTGTCACCGAGGTTTATCATCATCACAACCACCAGTGACGACGACGACGATGACGGTGGCACTGGTGGTTGTGTTAGCACTTAGTGTTGTCGTTGATGTGGCGTCTTCGTTGTCCACCACCGGCGGCGGCATCCAGCACACACTTCCGACGTGTGGGTCCGGGTTTGCGGTGTTGTCTGCACCCCCGGCGGCGGCGGTTGCCGACACGGCGTCTGTTTCTCCGGGCTACCGCCTGGACTTTACTGTTCGCGGCGTGTCCGTTGGCTCCCTGTCGACGCCGATTCTGCCTGTTCTGGACACGACGTTCGACGGGGTGGGCGTGACGACGCCACTGCCCGGGAGTTCGTCTCTTGTTCCCATCAACGAGCTGTCTGGGGTGGACTACGTCCGAGTGGCCGGCTCGTGGGTCCGACTCAACGTGACGACGATCCGGTCCCAGGGTGTGCCCTACCGCCTGGGTCTCGCGCCGGGTGGTGCCGCCGGCCGCCAGTCTTGGGACGACGTCTTGGTGTTCACCCATCCCCGTGGCGGGTGGATCGTGACCCACCCCAAGGTCTTCGACCCGATCGGTGTCCTGGGCCGGTCGCCCGACCTGTCGCAGTGGCTTCGGTGTGAGTCGTCGGGCACCCCCGAGCACGGCAGTCTGTGCTTTGTCCCCGCGTCCGTGGGAGATTCGCCAGGCCGTGTTGCAGTCGTTCCGGAACTGCAGGTTGTGTGGGTATCCCCTGACCTGATGGCGCTTCTTGTCGGGTCAGGAGGGGGGGACGGCGTCACCGACGTCGTTCTCACAGTTGGCGGCGTCACCGTCTCTGTGTCTCTCGACGAGTACACGGGGTCCATCTTCAGGACGGTCCGTGTGCTTGACAGTCTTGCAGGGAACGACGTGATCCTGGGTGGGGGTGTCGTCGCGGCGGTGGTCCACTACCGGGTAGACGGTGCCGGTGACGGGGTGGCCGGGGCGTCGATGCGCATCGGGGTGGCCCGGGACAGTGTTTCCCGTGTGATGGGGGGCGTGGACCCGCTGGACGTCGGCCTAATGGTGTGTCTGTTCTTTGCCATTGTCGTGTGGGGGACAAACACCGGGAGCCGCCTCGCATCATCGTCGTCGTCCGACGGTGGCAACAACAACAAGTCCACGGTCCGTTCCGTCACAATTGCGTCGATCGCCATCGTGGTGTGCACCCTGTTGGTCGCACGAGAGGCGGACGACCCTGTCACCGCCGCCCGGATGTCGCTGTGGTCACACTGTGCCGTCGACGCAAGTGTCGGGCGGGCCATGGTGTCGTCGTTCTCGGTGTACGTGTTGCTGTGTTGTCTTTTATGCTTCTCGCTGGTCGCCCGTCTCGCGTCTGCGTACTTTTTGGCGCCACGCGGCGGCAGCGGTAGCAGTATCGGCGGGTCTCAGCTGTCAGAGGAGCACCCGTCGTCTCCAGTTCTTCGCGGTCTTGCTCTCCGAACGAGCGTCGTCGGCGCGTCTACGCTGTGCATGATCATCGCCGCGTTTCGTGTGTTCGGGACGGGGTTCACGAACCGGTCTCACATCGTGACAATGTTGGTCATGGTGTCGTGCATCGGCATCATGTCCCGTGTCGCGGACTGCGTCGTGCTGATCCCGTGGCACTTTTCGAGGTCCGCCGTGCGGTCCATCGACCACCCGGGCGTGCTCGGGTCTGCCGCGTTCGTGGGTCTGTACGTCCTCAACTTCCTGTACGTCGCCCTCATCAGCTTGACGGTCATCCTGCCGTTGCAGACCGTCGTCCTGTCCTCGTTTTCTATCACCCCGGTGGTTCACGCTCTGCTCACCGTCGCCACCGTTGCGTTTCTTGTGTGGTTGACGTGGAGATGGGGGTCTGCGCTGACAGGAAAGCTGCCGGGTGCTGTGGTGTACAATGGTGTTCCATCTTCTTTGTAAAACAAAATCAACATCTCTTTTTTTTCTGTGGGTTGCTGGTTCTCGTTTACCACCAGTTGTGGCTCTGGAGCCTGTCCATGGCGTCTCGTCGGTCCTTCATCTTCTTGGCCTCCAGTTCGATCTTCTCAATGTTCACTTGTGTCTCCCACTCCCGGTCGACGTCGGCCGTGTCGATCAGGCTGGAGCCACGGGCGGCGGCGGCGTCGACGATCCTCTGTCGTCTTTCGCGGGTGAGGTATTTGAAGCGCCCAACGACGTTTGCGTGCTCGGCCTTGCTGGTGGCGGAGCTCCCAATGAACACAGCCGGGTCGATTTTCTCGACGTCGACTCCGAGCAGTTTCCCCTGGCTGGCATTGTGATATCCTGGGTGGATGTAAAAACTGGATGATGACGATGGTCCACTCGCAACCAGTGGAGCGAGAGGGGATGGTGCCGGCACAGGCATGTACGCTGCTCCAGCTCCAGCTCCGACCACAGCTCCAGCTCCAGCTCCAGCCCCAGCTCCAGCCCCAGCTCCAGCTCCAGCTCCAGCTCCAGCTCCAGCTCCAGCTCCAGCTCCAGCTCCAGCTCCAGCTCCGGCCGTCGCCGTGGCCGCCTGCGTCTCGATGATGGCTTTGGCGACAAAGGACGACGGGTCGCCGAGGAACATGGCAAGCCTAACCGTCGTTGGTGCCGCTGGAAGTCGACCCACTTGCTCCATGTCGTGTGCAATCTTCTGGGCGGCGGTTTCGATGATGTCTAACGCGGTTCTCGGGGAGTTTGCGCCGCCTCGGACGACGCGGAAGGATGTTTGGACGAGGAGGATGGCAAACGCCTTGTCCTTCTCGCTTCCCCAGCCTTGGTCTCCGGCGATCTGTCTGACGTAGTTCTCCACGGGGCAGGCTTGGTCTCCGACGAAGTCTCCCGCTGCACGGAAGAGGGCGCCTTTTTGGTCGTCTGTCAGCTGTCTCCACCTGGCCTTGACCTCCCTCTGCATCTTGGTGCCGCCCAAGTCGTCAGGGTGCAGGTTGGCCCACTTGATCAATGCCTCGGCGGCGCGAAGCTCGTCGTCGTCGTCGTCGTCGTCGTCGTCGTCGGCCTCTTCACGTGCCCGCTCCAGTAGGTACCTCATCGCCTCCAGTGTTCCGGGCTCGAGGGGTGTCTCCATCAGCGCGCTCCGGGCATCTTCGCTGGATAGCTTGCTAACGGCGTCGCTAAGCGTCACGGGGATGCCATAAACCCCGGAGATCTCCATCTGCTTTCGCTGGATCGGGCCGGCGGAGATGGGTTGGGGGCCGAGGATGATGAACGGGGACAGCTGGACGATCTGCGGCGGGCTGCCGGAGGCATGGAGGGACAGGTTGAGAGTGTCGACGTCGTTCGCCAGGTTGCCTATGATGTTCCCTGTTGTCGTGGAGTCGTCTGCTTCATCCACGTCGCTGTCGCCGACGATGGTGGAGATTGCATTGGCTTTTCTCTCGAGGCACCCGAAAAGCTGCTTCGTCACGGGTGTCATGTGATCTCTCACTATATCGAGCATCGCCACGGCGGAGTTGTAACCACCGGCGTCCGTGCATGTCGTCCGGAGAAGCGACTCGATGGCACGTTTGGCGGCGGCGTCGACACCCTCCGCGTACCGCTCGTCGACGACGTCGGCGGCGGCCTGGCGTGCAGCGGCCAAAGCCTTGGCATCGGCCTCGGCGTCGGCAGCGGCCTGGCGTGCAGTGGCCAGGCGTACAGCCTCGAGATTGGCAGCGGCCTGGCGTGCAACAGCCTGTCGTGCAGCCTCGGCATCGGCGTCGGCCTTGGCCTTGGCCTTGGCCTGGCGTTCGGCCTCGGCGTCGGCGTCAGCCTTGACCTGGCGTGCAGCGGCCTCGGCCTCGGCCTCGGTCTCGGCGTCGGCCTTGGTCTGGCGTTCAGCGGCCTTGCGTGCAGCCTCGGTGTCAGCAGCGGCCTTGGCCTCGAGTGCAGCCTCGGCCGCGGTCTCGGCGTCAGCAAAGACCCGGCGTGCGTTTTGGACCCGTAGGGTGGCCTGTTTTTTCCAATACTCGTAATCCTTGTCGTCGTCGCTCTCTTTGCTCTGAATCAACTCGAGCGCGGCCTCGGCTTCCTTAACTTTCGTGCGTGCACTAACCACGGCCTGGGCGGTGTGAGCGGCTCGGGATTTGATATCATATCGCTCCCGAGCCCTGGCCCTGAATTTGGCAACATCCTCATCCTCATCCAAGGCTCCAGCTCCAGCTCCAGCTCCAGCTCCAGCTCCAGCTCCAGCTCCAGCTCCAGCTCCAGCTCCAGCTCCAGCTCCGGCTCCGGCTCCGGCTCCGGCTCCGGCTCCAGTCGGGGCCGCCTTGGTGAACGCGGCAAGAATCCTGGGTGGTGATGGTGGTTCAGTGTCTCCGTCCGACTTGCCAACCGCGTATTTGACGGCGTCTTCTCCCGCCTTCTTGACGAGGTTGTTTTTGGTCACGACTTGTGCGAGGTCCTCTGGGTATTCGAGGGCTTCTCCGTTCTTGATCACCATCGTCCTGACGTACCCATCGAGCAGGATTGACATGGCGGTGGCCACCGCCCCGTTTCCCCGCATGGCGGATGCCTTGACCATCGCGCTCCAGAAGTCGTTCCTGGTTCCCTTGGTAATGACAGGAGATGCGGCCGTTTCCAACAGCCCGGACATGATGATGTGATCAGCTTGGTAGCGCGACTCGGTGAACTGTGCGACCACTGCAGTCTTGACGTCTTTGTAGAGGTCGGTGGCGTTGGAGATCTCTTGTGTCACCTGTTCCAGCCACTTGAGTGGCGTGGTGTCTGCTGCGATCTTGAGGGGGAAAAACTCTGGGCTTTGCTTGTCCCTTGCGGCATTGTTGACAAGGGTCTCAAGCTGCTTCCAGAGGAAGACATTGGCCGCGGTCGTGTCCTCGCCAGCCAGTCGTGCGTCGGCGTACTCGTTGATTGCCTCCATGATCATGGGTCTAGGACCTCCCCGATGGCCAGACACGCCATCGGCGATGGCCGCCATTATGATGGCGACGATGGCGTCGGCTTCGTCCTGGTCCACGCTGCCGGACTTGGTGAAGACGACCTTGACATTGGTGGTGGCGGGGACTTGGGTGCCATCGAAGGTGATGCACAGGGATGCGTTTGCCTTCACGAGGAGTAGCTTTTTCTCCTTCGTGACAGTGCTCGCCTTGAGGTCTCCCATTTTCCCCACGACTTTCTTGAAGAGGTCGTTGGCTTCTTTGGTGAAGAAGAAGATTTCGCCATCGCCGACGTCGGGGCAGCACTCGATGATCTCCCCGTCGTCTTTAGGAGCGAGGCGTTTCAGGGTCATGGTGTTGTCGAGAGTGAACCTGGCGGGTGTCAACGGGATGAAGACGGAGAACTTCTTGGGGACTTTCGCCAGCGTCGCGTCCCCGGGCTCCGGAACGTCCTTCCCGATGCGTCGGAACTGGGTGTCCGGGACGGCGTCTGCGGCCGCCGTCCCGAAGAGGGTGTTAGCGGCGAGACGAACCAAGACGTTGGGTTTGTCCTCTTCTTTCCCGGCTGCCCCGAGCATCGTGGCAAAACTGGCATCTGGTGCCACGCTACCCGGCTCTCCCTTCATGAGTGCAAAGATGGACGCGGCGAACACCGCCTCCGGCTGTGTCGATGTGAATCTGTGCAACTTCTCGACGACGGCGACACGCTGGTCCAGGTCATTTTTCCAGTTGGTGCTGACGCCCCCAGCTCCTCGGCGACCCCCCCTCCGGAAAGCCATGTTGTTCTCTTCTCCCCCCCCTCTAGTGTCTGAGTGTCCTTTCCGACGTGAACCCTTATAACATGGAGATGGGTTGTTGTTGTTTGGGTGTTGTGTGCGTTACATGAGTGTGGGGTCGAACGAGGCGTCTCCTTTTTCGTCGTTGAGCATGAAGGTGACGTTGAGTCCGGGTGTGTGTAGTGGTCCCCTGACGCTCCATTTGAGGCGTCCGGCGAGGTCCCAGCCCTTCGCCTCGTCGACGGCGATGCCTTTGACGAGGTTGTCGACGATGGTGGACATGGAGAGGAGGTCGTCGACGACAAAGGTGACGACGTTGACGGGCGGGCATGCAAATGAGCATACGTGCTGCGGGTTGAGCGCGTTTCCCCTGACACTGGTTCCGATCTTCATCCGCGCGACGCTGTCTCCGTTTTCGCCGTCGTGTGCGACGTTCATCATCCACGCCATTGCGGTGGCGATGAGGACGCGGCGGCGTGGGTCGTGCACCGTGTCGGATTTGAGGAAGGCGTTGAAGGGCGAGTCGGGCTTCAGCATCGCCTTGACGGTGTTGTTGATGCTGGTGCACATGGCGTCCCACCTGTAGTAGGACCCTCCGTGAATGGGCGTCACGGGCACGAGTGTGGGCGACAGTACGGGTCGCGGAGACGGCGGTGGCGGGGACGTGCTTGGTGGCGGTGTGCTTTTCGTCGCCTTTCGCCGTCGTTTGAGTGGTGGCGGTGCTGGACTCGGTGCCGGGTCCGTGACTCCCGCGGGGATGAGGAAGACGGCGACGAGTGACACGTTGACACTGGACGGCGTTGTCCGGTGGACGACGTACAGGCTGCGGACGACGTCTGCACAGGGCTTTGCGAGGGCGTCAATGGTTGGCTTGAGGGCGTTGTGTGTGAGCGTGAGTGTGTCGCCGACGAGGTAGAAGGAGATGGCGGCGATGATTCCGCCTTCCTCCGGCAGGGCGGCGACGTCGTCGACGAGGTTGTCTCCCCGGATTCCTGACTTTGGGATTGCGGCGGAGATGTCGGCGGCGGATGCCCCGCGCTCGACGCGTCCGGTGTGGAAGTAGGGACGACTAAGTCCGTCGCCGAGTGTGATTTTTGCGGTGCTCACGAACGCCATGATGCAAGCAGTCCGTTCTGCGCCCATTTGAGCGCGTGTGAGAGGTGTGAGGCTCTCACTACCGCCAGCGTCCAGGGGGCCCTGTCGAAGTTGACGAACGGCACCAGCACCAGCACCAGCAGTGCGTAGATGACCAGCGTCACCACCGCCGCCGTCCGACGGTTCCGCGCCTTCAGCAGCCCCCCGACTGCCCTCGCCTCCTCCGCGTGCACCACGAAGGTCGACACCGTGTCGAGCAGGTTGTTGTTGACCCCCCCGTCGTGGAAGTCGAGCCCATCGAACGACGCCCGCAAGCTTGTCAAGAACAGTCTGCATTCTTCTGGGGTGATGAGCCGCCCGACACAGGCGATGGCCGTGGAGAGCTGGTCTTTCTGTTTGTCGAGGTGCTGGGTGACGGTGATTCCGGGGAACGACGACTGGGCGGTCGCTTTGATGGCTTCGCTGAAGGTCTCGAGGGCGTTGGGCATCCCTGGGCGGGAAAGCGACGAGAGAAGAAAGAAGCAGGAGGGTGGGTTAGACAGGGGTGGTTACAGGGTGTCACTTATACACTTTGTAGGTCGAACGATGGTTGGGGCGAAGGCGTTGCGTGTTGTGGGGAGAGAGTGAACGTTCATTGTGATGAAAAGCAAAAGTTTGAAACGAAAATGTAGGGGGGGTTTGGATGAGTGGGGCAATGACCGTAGTGGTCACGCAGTGTTGTTGATGGTGACGACGGGTGTCTGTCTACTCGTCATCGTCGTCGTCCAGGCCGCCGGCAACGGCCGCGAGGAGTCCACCACCAACAGAGGGTGCCTTCATGATGGCGGGTCCAGACGTGGAGTGGAACCCGTTACCAGCCCCGGCACCGGCTCCAGCCCCGGCTCCAAAGCCGACACCGGTCATGGTGGTGGGAGCGTCGCTGTCGGCCTTGTCGCCTTCGTCGTTGAAGTAGTCGTCCTCGTCGATGCCGCCTCCGCCAAGGTCGACGTCCCCGACGCCGGCGTCGCCGCTCATTGGCGTCTTGAAGCCGCGGGGTTTGCGGAGTTCGACGAACGCCTTGTACGCCTCGAAGGAAACGCCGAGGTTGTGGGCGCGGAAGCGGACGACGGGAGCGATGCCGGTTCCCATACCCAGCATGGGGAGCCGGCCCTCGATGTGCTTTCCCTTTGACAGCAGGGTGAAGCCCCCCGGAACAGCGGTCGTGAACTTCCACGCTGTTTCCGGCGTGACGTTTCCGGCCTTGCGCTCCGCCTCAAAGTCAGCGATGTCGACTTTGGCGTTCTTGAGGAACTGCTGGAAGTACGCCTCAGCGACGGCAGGTTTGGCGACTCCCCACCCGCGCTTGGCGGCGTTGGTGCAGACGAAGTGCTCGTTCAGTGCACCGACCACGTTGTCTGTCAGGCTGGCGGTACCGACCTTCTTGACGACGTGCACGGTGCATGAGATGCGGATGTCCTTGGGGCCGAGGAGGCCTGGGGCTGGCTTGTTGTCTGCGCCGTCGGTGAGGTTCCCCCCCGCTTCGGTGTGGGCGTCACAGAGGGCCTCGTAGAACCGCCGGTTGCCTTCGTACTTCCGGTCGCCGGGGGCGGAGATGAACTTGGTGGGCGTCCTGAAGTTCTCTGTCCCGAGGAGCCCATGGACGGTTTCGCAGACGAGGAGGTCGACGTCTTCGACGAACTGCTCGTCGGACGACGGGTCGGTGGGGGAGTTGTGCTCGTCCTCGGCGGCCTGCAGCTTGGCGGCAAAGTCGGTTTTTCCGCTGTGGAGGGCGGCGCGCAGGACGGGGTCGCGCAGGCAGTTGGCGAGGGTGTTGCCGAACACGACGTAGTGGAGCCACTTGTTGATGGCGGCGCACATGGTGACGCGGAGGGACAGCTCCTCGGTGTTGAAGACGGTGGGCATGATGACGAGCGCCTTCTTGACCTTGGACAGCTCGGTGGGGTCGAACTGGCTTTTGGACTCCTTGGGGATGAGTTCGGCAAAGTTGGTGCCGGACCGGGCGGGTTCGGACGGCAGCACCACCTGTGCGTCGAAGGCGACGCTTTCCCAACGCCCGTCGGTGGCGTAGACGTCCTCTCCGTTCTCCCCGTCCCCCCCGAACTGGGCCATCCCTGGGGCCGCGTTCATCGTGGTGACGAGGTTGCTTCGCTTCGGGCGGACAATGGTGCGCGTCTGCTTGAACTTGGCGAGGTACTTGTCCCACCAGGGGAAGGGGGCCTTGCTGATGGCGACGATCAGCTGGATCCGGGTCGACCCGTTCCGGTTCGTCACCACGTCGCCGTCGCTCTTGTTGTTCTTGCGGGCGACGTCCCACTTCATGAAGAAGCGGCCCTCGAGGTACATGAGGTACCAGTAGTACAGCGACTTCTCCCCCAGCTCGGTGACGTGCTTCACCATCGCGGCGTAGTCATCGGTGGTGACGTAGTTGTCGGCGTCAACGTCCGTCGTCGTGAAGTGTTTCGTGAACGCGTCCTTTGCATCCTGCAACGGCCCGCTCTGCTTCTGTCGAGCGGTCCTGATGAGGGCGCTCCGGGCGGCTTTGTGTGGCGCCGGTGCCGACACGGGCTCGGTTTCCAGCTCCGGCTTGGTGGGCGTGGCGTCGTCCGAGGCGGCACGGGACCGCTTCTTCGACGACGCCTTGGCCTTTCCCGACGACTTGTCCTTGAGCGGCATGACAGGAGAAGAAGAAGAAGTGGTGTGTGTGTGGAGATGAAAAGAAATACGAAATCGTGTCATCCTCTATACAGATTCTGTGGTGCTATTGTGTGTGGGTGTGAAGTCTGGACTTCACATGGTCATTTTCCGGGTGCCGTTTTGTACACGTCTTCGATAAGTGTTGCCCCCTTGCACCTCACGACGTGTGCAATAACCTTGAGGTTTGCCCTGAATGCGGTCGGGTTGAGTGGCGGCGTGGGCTCTGCATGTCGTTTGAGCCACGCGTCGGTGGTTTCGTCTGCGACACCCGGGACGTCGTGCCCCACGTCACAGTACACGAGGCACGTTTTGATCCCTGGCGCGACGAGGATGGCCCACTCCAGCGCGCATGTGTTCTGCATCTGCTTGAGGTTTCCGTGGCAGACTGCGGCGGTGGACGGGTCGTTGGCCAGTTTTGAGATGGTGGACCCGAACGCCCTGAGCCAGGCCAGGACGTCTCTTGTGTTTTTGACGATGTTCCGCAACGGCGCCGTGAGTTTGGGCGTGTCTGCGTCGGAGAGCAGTGTGGTGGCCTTGTTTGCCGACAGTGTGGTGCTGGCGACGGCGGTCCGGAGGACGTCTGGGCGCACGACGACGGTGTCTTCGTCGACGGTTCCGTCTTCAGCCCCGAACGTCCGTGCGGCTTGTGTTGCAGAGAAGAGGGAGAGTGTGAGCAGGAGTCCCGCCGGGGTGGCTCCCGGTGCTGCCGCGGCGATGCCTTGTGGTGGGGAGCATGCGTTGTACATGGTGCTTGCGAAGTAGCGCAGGGCGACAACAAAGTCTGTCAGCGCGTCGAGTCGTTCGGGTTCGAGCCCAAAGTGTCGCTCGGCCGAGTTTGTGGCGAGTGCAGGTTGCTGTAGGGTGTTGACGGCGAGGACGGAGGACCGTAGTGCGACTTTGACCGCCTCCATTCCGTCTGCCATGACTGCCACGACGTCGGTTGGGGCGGCGCGTCCCTCGGCTTCCCAGTCTTTAGTGTCGATGTCGGAAAGGACGGCCCGTGCTTCGGCGATGCCGTGGACGGCGAGTGCGAGGAGGGCGGCCCGCGCTTCGGTGACCAGAGTTGCGCCCGCGACGACTCGGCCCGGCACCTGGGTGTCGGACCACGCGAAGGGTGTGGGGGACGCGAGTTTTCCGGGTGTCGTCACCTTCACCCCAACGGTTTCGAGGGCGCCGGCCTTGGCCAGGACGAAGTACAGGTTGGACATGTCGGCGGCGTACAGCTTGAGGTCTTTGAGGACGTGTGGCGGCAGGGCCCTTCGTCCTCCGTTGGTGTCTGTGTCTGCGACTGTGTGTCGCCGCGTCGTTTGGACGCTCCACCACTCGGACGTCCCTGGCCGTGTCCCGGTTTTGTCGTCGAGGCCTGCAATGATTGGGTTGTCGTCACCCAGAACGGCCCCGTCGACGGTCAGTCCGACAAACTCCCATTTTTCTGACGGGAAGAGTGGCTGGCTGAACAAGATATCGGATTCTGGAGCGACTGCCATCTGTACGACGATGTGCGTTCCGGGCTTCGTGGGTGGTGGATGTGTGTATACGCGTGTTCTCGGTCTGTGTATACACTTAGTCGCCGGCTGGCGGTAGATACCGTCCACGCCCACCTGTGGTTCATGCATCGCCTTGGGCCGCCGGGTTCTCCGGCGCCGGCGAGTGGTGTGCTGTCTGGTGTGTTCACCTCCGACGCCGCGTTTGTGTGTGCACTGTGTGGCAGGAACCCGGTCGGGGACTGCGATGTCTGCGACGGCGTCCTGCGCCGAAAGGGGGCGTGCAGCGCCCGGCACATTCTGTGTGGTGCGTGCGGCGTGCCGTCGATGTCCCACTCGACGCTGTGCCCCGTGTCGGGGTGTGGCATGCAGACCCACGCGTACGACGTCGTGAACTGCTCCATCGAGATGGGGGTTGTGGTTGCTGCCGACGCGGACGCCGACCCACCGGACGGCTACCCGCTGGAGTGGGACATCACGACGGAGCGTGTTGTCGCTCCGACGCTTCCCCGTGGCCCGACGGGTGTGGCTGTGACGGCGCAGGTGTCGTGTGTCGCGTGTTCCCGCCCCGCCCGCGTCGACGCGCCGACGCTTGCATGTGTCCGGTGTCGGTACGCGTTCCACGTGACGGAGCGGCCGTGCGTCGGGCCGGGTTTGTTGATGTCCATCGACGACGTCCGGTCGGCCGCCATGGCAATCCCCCGCCGCAGGCAGAGTATTTTGTGTCGGCACTGCAGCATCGGCGGGTTAGTTGCTGCACCGTGCGCGTCCTTCAAGTCTCTGCACACGATGCAGGGCGTGTATGGGAGTGCGGTAGACGCTCGCCGCCGCGCGCGCGAGTCGCGTGATGCCGAGAAAACGGCCGGCACCTCCCCCTCGGGTGCAGGCGCCGGTGCAGGCGCCGGGGTGGTTCCTGTGGGGACGACAGACAGCATTTGTTGCGACACGTGCTTCGCGATGGGGACGCTGTTGACGATCGTTGCGTGTCACGAGCCGACGTGTCGCTGGCGTGGCTGTGTCCGTCACGTCGTCCGGTGTATGGGGTCTGGGTGTGGACGCGGCGTGTGTCCCGGGTGTTCGACCAAATGGCTCGGTTCCGGCACGACGTGCTCCAGGTGTTTTATCCTCGACCGCGACAAGGAGGACGGGTACGTCGCCGACGACGGGCTGGACGCGTCCGCGTCGTCGTCTGAGGAGGAGGACGAGTTCGACTTTGACGCCCCAGAGTCGGGCGGGGAGGAAGAGGCTGCGGCTATGGCACGGCTTGGCTTGGGCAAGTTTGTGTGTGACATTGGGTGTGGAGGGAAACGGTCGAAGCGGTGTGCGGCCTGCACGACCCGTGTGTGCACGCGGTGTGGCACGCGGTGCCGTACGCCTGGGTGTGGCGTGTGGGTTTGCGACGCCCATACCTTGGCATGCCAGGCGTGCAACACGACGGGTCTGTGTCCGGGGTGCATGGACGACGCGTCGATCGGCCACCGTCGGATGTTGTGCGTGGCCCTTCCCGCCCAGCGACTTGCCGCGTCTGCGTCTGCGTCTGCCAAGTCGAACGCCCGCGTCAAGTGCCAGATCTGTCGCACGACCGTGTTTCGGTCGGCCGACGAGATTGAGAGGTGTCCCGTCGAACCGCGCCACTCGAAGGTCTGTGCGTCTTGCATGCACATGTGCTCCAAGTGCCACCGCCCAATGTGCGCCCGGTGCACGATGGCACAGCTGGGTGACGCGCCGGACGACGGGACACGGACGTGTGTTCGTCTGGAGTGTTTAGCATAGAGGGTGATGTGCGTGCCGGAACTGGTGGGTGGATGTGAGTTCCAGACTTTACATTTTTGTGTGTGTAAAATTTCGACACTGTATATGTGAGTTCCATCTGGTTACATACCAGTCGTCAGTGAGTCTGGCAGTGGGCGTGTGGGGGTGTGTGGTCACACCTCCTTTTTTTCCCCCCTTGTTGTTTTGTGTCGTCCACATGTCCCACCATCGTCGCGTTGGGCTGTTCCAGCCCCCTGACGGCCTTTCGTCTGTCTGTGAGCAGAGTTCCGACACGACGGGTCAGGGCACGTCTGGGTTCGTGACCCGGGTGCTTTTGACCGGGTGCTCGACCGCGAAGTCCGGCGTGGCGAAGCAGCCACAGCACGGGACGGCGTCTGCCATGACGGCGTCTGCGGCGGGTTTGACGGCGTCTCATGCGTGGACGGGGTCTTTGTTCCAGCTGCAGTCCCTGTTCGGGTCGGCGTTTACGGTTCCGGGGACGGGCATCCGGATCCCGCTGCGGCCGGTGGACGGGTCGGTTCTGCTCCCGGTGTCTGCGAGTCTGACGCCGGTCCCCGGTGGCGGCATTCGTCCGGTGGTGTTGTTCAAGGCGGGCGGGTTCACGATCCACAAGCTGTCGTCCGAGTTTGAGCAGCTGCACCCGAGCGGGTCGGCGGTGGCGCACCTGGTGCACGACATGACGTGTGTGCTGGCGCTGAGCGCCGCGGCGGGGATGCTCCCGCTGGACTTTAAAGCGGCGAACATGGTGCTGTGTGTCGAGCGCGGGTCCCGCCCGGTGGCGTGCGGCATCGACATTGACGGCCACCCGAAACTGGCGACGGTGCCGGAGGACCCGCTGTCGCCCCCGACCGGGACGTCGTGGCGGAACGCCCGGACGACGCACGCGTTTCGGGCTCCTACCGGGGACCACATTGGGTTTGCCCAGTCGATGTGGTCGCTTGCGGTGACGGTCCTAGGGCTGTTTTCAGGGGGGTCGGTGTGGCGGGTGCCGACGGGGATGATGAACGCCGGGAACGGCGCCATGCTGCTGCAGGACTACACGGCGTGGTCAACGACGGTTCTGTCCCTTGTCGGGGGCACCCGGTTCTCTGGGCGGTTCACGGGAGATATCCACGACGACCCGGAGGCGTACAGCCAGATCGCCAACTCGATTCTGTACCTGTCGCCGTCCCTCCGGTCGGTGATTGCGATGGAGGAGATTGCGGTCCGTGACGGCGCCGACCCTGCGACCAACCTCAACGGGGCGCTGTGGCTGCTTGACTTTCTCGTCATCTGTCTCACGCCGTACTCGGTGATCACCAACACAGACCCCGACGCGTCGTCGTCTCGGCGGACGGTGAAGATCCCGTCTGTGTTTAACCTGCTGCAGCACCCGCTGTTCGCCAACCTGGACCCCGTTGACCGGTTTGTTCCTGCGACGGGTATGTAGTAATAGATGTATACGTAGTGACATGGAGTTGTGGGGGAGTAGAGTTGAGGAAGATGTGGGCGTTGGCACTGTCGGTGTTTGTTGTTGCCGTTGTTGGGACGGTCGTTCCACTGGCAGCCGGCAACGTGTGGGGATTCTCCCCGAGCGACACGACGTTTATCCAGAGCCGGTATGCCGTCCCGGGGTCCGCAGCGGCGTCGTACGGGGCGTGTTCCGTCGCTGGCGCCGGCAACAGTGACGGGCAGAGCAACCTGGGTCACTGGGACGAGATGCTGAAGTCGGACAGGTGGGGACGTGAAACTAGCATCGGGCGGAACACTCATAGCATGGTGTCCGATTTCCGCACATTCGGCGTTGGTAGTTCTCACAACTTTGCCGTGATGGATACGTACTACGTCGATAAATGGCGGAGGTACACCGGGACGAATGTTGACGGGCTGGTAGCGGAGACTGGGAGCGTGTCGGCAATCAATGCTGCACTTGAGGCCGCTGGCGCTTCTCGTGTCGCCATGGCAGCGACGTGGAAGTCTCACATGTGGATCTATCCCTCGAATAGGATTCCCGGGAGGATGCCTGCCGCACTGAACCACTTTGCGCGCCACGTTACGTCGGCGTCCAGTGGGAAATACTTCGTGTCGTCGGGTCGGCCCCCCACGGCGTCGCACTGTTTCGCGGTGGACATCGCCGCGTTTGCCGCGGCGACGAGCGTCCCTCCGGAGGCACAGCCCACAGTCCTTGCGTTCCGTGACCAGATGAAGCTGGCGCACGCACACGGCGCGACTGTTGCATGGGAGTGGGCGGCAGCCCGGTTCGAGTCCCGTCGCCAGGTCCGCGACGCGCCGCACGCAATCGACGCCCAGCTTGCCCGTCAGCGCGCCGGGGAGGCGACGAGCCAGCAGGGGTACCCGGCGGGGGGTCTTCCGTGGTCCAGCAGACCGTACTGGGCGTACGACCCGCAGATACAGGTGGACCCCGTCGGGCGCGGCGGTGCGGCGTACGAGTACGGCCCCGTTGCATGGGACGCGCCGGCGGGCAAGCTGATCTACCGTGTGTACGAGTACGCGGACGGCGACGTGACGGTGGGCAACATCGCCGACTTGGACGGGTTCATCTCAGAGGCGGCGTCCTTTATCGACATCACGTTCGACGACGCGGTTGCGATGGATGGCGGGGTGTTGAAAGACACCCTGTTTCCTCAGCCGGTATCTCCGGTGACGATTTACGACGTCCGAGAGTACATCGGGAAAACAGAAGTAAAATGGAGCTGGAAGAAGTTCAAGATGGTGAAGGTGTACGATCACGACCTGATTGACGAAACCGTGGAACGAATCAACGACCGGGCGGCCAACTACAACACCCGGACGGCGGAGATGTACGGGACGCAGTACAGCACAGTGCTGTCTGCGCGGTACCCATGGGGTGTCATCGAGACGTGCCGCAGCGACGCGCCAGGGATGTCATGCGAAGCGGCGGCCGGCGGGTCGAGCGTCCACGACGCGGTGTTTGACATCACATGCATCGCTCCCCGTGACACGTTCAAAGTTGCGAGATGTGAAGCCAACCGAACGGTGGCGGCGGCCATCCGGAGCACCATCTACGACCGGAGCGCGCGGGAGTACAACTTTGGCGATCGTATCGTCGAGGAGCCGAGTTCGACATACAGTCGGATATGCCACAATGCGCACTCGGTGTGCTACCGCGGCGTCAAGGCCGGTGGACACGGGTTCACCAGCATCACGTGCGGGCGCCGCAAGGCGCTCGGCGAGCCATGCGGGCCCGTCATTCCGACGGGGCGAGGAGGGTCGACGCTGCAAACCCGCCACGCCGTTCCCGCGCCGTCGGGGTGGGTAGACATCCGGACGGGAGTCCCGTACTGCTACCTTGGCAAGGGCGGGCCGGAGTGTACCAAGAGCTGCGGCGACCTGTATGGCGCAGACATGCACGGTCGACGGCGGGAGTTTCCACACGCCCGGTGCACCGCCGTGGACTGGTCGTCGTGCGCCGGCAACCCCGCAGACGGTGTGAACTGCACCATGAACTCGGACTGTACGGTGTCGGGGCAGAGCTCGTCCGGCAGCGCCGAGAAAGCGTACAGGCCTCGGAACCAGGGGTGCAACCGACACGGAACGTGTTTTACGCCCGAAGACCCGGGACGCTGTGTGTGCGGCGCAAACGTCCAGGGTCGGTTCTGTGACGCGTGCGCGGACGGCTACTACGGGTACAATACGTCGATACGCCCGATTGTGAACACCTACTCGGCGGACAGGTGCGTCGCCCTCGGCGAGAATCTCCCTGCTTACCTGCGCCGCTATTATGCCCGGAATCCATCCGCCAGACCGGACGCTTGTGACGTGGACGGGCCATTGGCCCGGACTCCGCTGTCCGAAGCCGTGCGTGGTAACGCAACACTACTCGACCCTGCATTCCTGTACGCAGGGACGGCCGTTGACGGCGGCGGTGGTGGCGGCGGAGGACGGCGGCTTGTGGAAGAGGACGAGCTCACCCCCGCCCAGGCCGCGGCGATTACCGACTCTGGGTCAGATATGGAGTGGCTGTACACACAGCCCGGCCGTGGCGCGATTCTTCGCCCGCCTGTCGTCAACGCGCTTGGATGCGCCGGGTCGTGCTGGGGCTGGCGCCCCGAGGACGGGGTCACCGACGACCTGACATTCCACGGCACGGCGACATACGGGTGGAACCCGTCTGGGAGCTCCGGTCGGTACTCGCTGCGTGACTCGTGTGGAGTCGCGGTGGTTGCGTCTGTCGCCCAGGACGGCGAGCTGGTGGCCGGCCCTGCGTACGCCGGCGCGGTTGAGTCGTTCACCGAGCTCTCTGCACGATGTAACCTGGACTCGGCCTCCAGTGGCGACGTGTTCCTGTCTCGTGCCCGGGTGTGTCGCGCAACGCCCAACGGCACCGACATCCGGGTTCTGCAGTCGGTATGTAACTTCGAGGAGACGTTCTGCACGCCCACGACGCTTGGCGACGCACTTGAGGCCGCGGGACATACGCCCCATTCCGTGCTTGGGTGTCCGTCGTCATGGACGCCGAGTGTGGCCACGTCTCCACATGCAACCCAGTGGCCGGTTCCGGGCGCGGCCCCTGCGTGCACGGGCGACGCGATGGGCAGCGCCGTGGCGTCTGCGCGCGACGCCGCGTCGACGGGCGGCTGGCACACCGTCCAGGTGCACTGCGAAAACGTGAACACGGAGTGTGTGCTTCGTGGCGAGGCGTACGGCGGAATGGAAGTGGACCCGGACACGGGTCTGAGCACGGGTCGACAGGACGTCCGGGTCGACTCCAACGGTGACCGGATCTACGCCACGTCCCCCTGTGACTCGTGTGGCCCGATGCACGTCAACGAGGTGCTCCGGTCCCAGGCGCCGGAGGTTGAAGGCGTCGGCGCGTGGGCAGCGTGTCCTGCGCTGTGCGACCCGGCCGTGTGGTTCGCCCACGCCGCCAGTGCCACAAACGGTGTGTGGGAGTCGGGCGCGAACGCCGGACGTCGGCGCGGCATCACGCCGTCCCACTGGCTGGGCTGCCCAACCGTCTCCACAACGTTGTCCCCTCTGGCCACGGTCGTCGACGCCGATGCCGATGGTCCCAACTCGACGGCGAGTCTGTCTCTTGACGACGTGCTTGCGCTCGTCCCTCCCCGGTGGGTGTCTGACTGGCGACAGTGCCTCCCGGAGCACTTTTATGGCGACGCCGGCGAGGCGTCCCGGCTTCACGTCGGCGACCCGCATGGATACACGTCTTCGTCGACCCCCAGTGTTTCCGCAGAGATGCCGTCCGACTGGCTTCCGGCGTTTGCCGAGCTGTGGCCCGTCAACACGACGGTGTTCCGTGTGTCTGCTCCCCTCCACCCGGACAGTGGCACGACGTGCACCTGGGTGGAGGCCTCTGACGACAACGCGACAGCGGCTCTGACCGGCGCCGCCCGCTGGAACTGCACGTACACCGTCCGTCTGTGCAGCCTGACCGGCGAAGAGGGGCCGGTGTGTGGGTACGTCCCCCGCCCGTTATGGCAGGAACTAAACGGGATCACGCCCCAGTCCGTCCTTGGGTGCTCGTCTTTGTGGGGGGACATCGCGCCCCGTGCCCGGTTGCTGGTGGCGTCTCAGACCCCGTACGCGCGGAGCGACCCGGACGGCCACGTGTGCAACCCGGCCGTGTTTGCGGGTCTGAACACGGCCGACATCGTCGCTGCGCCGACAGAGGCAGACTACGCCACGGTCGCGTCGTTCTTCCCGGCAGTGGCGGCCCCGGGCATTGGGCTGGACATCCGCGTGGCGTCGCTCGGGAACGTGAGTCTTCCAGTGCTGCCGGTGCTGTCGCCGGCGTCGTCTCCGGCGTATTCTTGCGTGCCGCGCGAGAGCACGTTTGCGGCGCGCCCCATTGTGCGCGACAACTCGACGGTGATCCTGGGCCACATCTGCGGGGGGCCGTCTCGTGCGGCGACGTGCTCCGTGTTCGACCCAGAGTGTGCCTCGAAGTACCCCGCGTGCTCGCCCGGGTCGCCTTTGGCGTGCAGGTGCCACGACAAGCGGGGGTGTGACGCCTGTCGCCCCGGAAGCAACCTGGACCCTTCCCGGAACTGCGTGGAGTGTTTGCCTCGCCACACGTGGGTGGAAAACGGGGCGTTCGACACGTGTGAGTTCGTCGATGGGTGCTACGCGCCGGGCCACGAGGGCGACGAGCACGCCTGCGGCGGCCGCGGGACGTGTGTCGTGTCTGCCACCCGTCCTCCTTCGGAAGAGCCGTCGGAGCGCCAGCGCATCGTGTACGCCGACATGCCCCCGAGTGACATCTCGCCGTTCCAGGCGACGAACGGCTACTCTGGCGTTAAAACGCGGTGTGTGTGCGGCCTGGACGCGTCGGGTCCGTTCTGCTCCCTGAACACCACGTCATGTTGGGCGGCGGGCCACGTCGGAGCAGGGGGGCCGTCGTCGGCGTCCGGTGTCCGGGACCTGGGGTACAGCGGGGCCCTTGCGCCGAACATGACGACGATCGACGACAGCCGTTTCTTGGGCGGACAACGGCCTGTGGGGGCAGTTGCGTGTCGCGGGGGGATGCAGCCTGAGCTGTCGCAGCCCGGTGGATGCGACCCCAACGCGTTCGTCATCCAGGCGGACATATACACGTCGTGGTACGAATGGTTGTTGGTGGGTGACAACTTTGACATGAGCGACTTTAGGGTCGAAAAGTTTGACAAAAGGAGGATCTCGACTACCGACAACACGTTCAGGGACCGGTATCTGTGGCTCTACCAAGTGCCGGCCGACCACCGACCGCCGGGCTTTTCGTACAACTGGAGGGCCACGTTTGAGTGTTCCGCCATCGGTGGCCGCGACATGACGGCGGAGGAGTTCATGAAGGCACCGTTATGGAAACGCCGGGTCTATTCCAGGTTCTACGACTGGAGCGGTGGGTATCTGGCGAAGCTGGCCGCGAGGGGTCACAACATGACGTACCGCAATTCGTGGAAAGAGTGTATCAGAATGCCGTCCTCGAGACGACCCGGTTCCACTTCAAGAACGTACGCCCCCCCAATTGACGCCGACGCACAGCTGAGCTTGACCCTAGATCAAGGTTCATGGAGACAATGCACCAGCTTCCTCCCACCGGCGTGTGTGGTTGACACATGCTCGACGAATCTCCGTTGGTCAACGGTCTTAACGTAATACACGCATCATCATCAACCTTCTTCTCTGTATATGATGTACCGTCGCGCCTGTGTGTATCGTCGTCCGGTATGGCGTGGCTTCGTCGTCGTCGTCTTCGTCGTCGTCGGGTTGGGCCCATCGTCGCGTTTCTTCTTGGAGTCGTCACCGTCGCTGTTTCGGGGTCTTACCAGCGCGGCCTCACGGCCCGCTGGCCGCTGAACGTCATCGTCATGCCTGCTGCATACCCGGACGTCCTGGCGGCCATCGAAGACCACGTCGCGCTAGACGAAGGTCTCCTACAGCTCCGCGGCCTGGCGTTTGGCACGTCAACGGACGACCCTTCGTTCTTCATTTCCCGTACCCCGGGGGCGTCGACGGAGGTCCTTCCGCTGTATCGATTCATGCAGTCGTGTGCGTTTCTGTGTTACGTGTACACCGACGCCGTTAAAGGGTGGACGATCCGAGACGCGATGCCACCGCTTGCCGCGTCGCAGGCGGCTATACCCACCCACTACGCCATCGAGATGGACGCCCCCGGCGGGTCCGACCCGCACAACTGTTCCTGTCTCACTAACGACGGTAGTGACCGCTCCACGTGGTCCGGCATCCCCGCGTCCTCTCGGTACGGACTTGGATATAACGTACAGAACCTAGACACCCACGGTGTAGCCACACTGTACACGCAGCCGTACACGGACGGTGCTGTACCCCTGACGGACTGTTCCTCCGAAGGGACGCTGTGGGCACCGGCGCCGTGGGCAACCATATCCTACCCGCTGTCGTTCAGCGAACGATCACGGTATTCATTTGGCCGAATTTATTATGCCAGATGGACGGGGACGGACGTGACGATGTGGCGATGGTACAACCGGACAGTTATCAGTGGCGTGGGGTTGGCTGCGCCACTCGATTCCATTCTACCGACCCCGCCGGACGCGCCGCCGGGGACACGCTTGGAGTGGTCCGACTGGACATTGTCGAGTTTTGTTCCTGGGGCATGTATTTGCTTTCTTGGGTTCACGGGACACACGTGCAGCGAGGAGTTCCATGAGTGCTTTCCGTCCAAAATCCTCCCGGGTGGAGTCGACGCCCTCGGCTGGAAATATAACTGGATGTTCGTGCTCGGACCCAAAGGCGTCGTCGGCGGGGATCCCCCAGCAATGTCAGCGGAAGAATACAATGGCTTCACCGAGTGGTCCAAGCTGTCGGTGGCCCAGGCGTCCGGACTCCGGTGCGGCTACGGGGGATGCAAAAACGCCAGGGGCGGCGCCCGGTGCCAGTTCGAGCCCTGCGGTCCTGCGCCCGACAAGTGGAACGTGTCCTGGTGTGGCGTCGGTGTGTGTGCACCCGAGTCCGGCCGGTGCCTGTGTCCCGTTGGGTGGGACCCGGCGTCTGACTGCACACGGTGCCGACCACCCTTCTACGCCGACGGAAATGGCCGGTGCGTCACGTGGAGGGGTGTGTGCGTGGACCCCGATGGGGATAAACTCGGGAACGTTGTCCGCGGCGCGACGCGCCCGCCAGAGTGCAGTGGCCACGGGACGTGCAGTCTCCGGTTCGGTGTGACGGTTGTTCCCGGCGCGCCGCCACCGACACACTCCGCGGCGTGTGTGTGCGCCGATGGTTGGGTTGGACGGTTCTGCCAGCAGCCATCGTCTGACACTGGCGACGGGTGTGGGCTTGCAGGAACTCGCCAGTGCCGGGGTCTACTTCAGCGCGACTCGTCCGTCGCCATCAACGTCAACGGGTGCGACCGCCGACTCGTCACCATCCCGGTGGACCTTTCTTGGGGATCATTTCTCGAGGCTGTCGAACTATGTGCGGCGCTGGACGGTGTGGTGGCGTCCTCGGTCGACCTCGCCGTCCATGCTCCGTGGGGTGCCGCATATGGATTCACCCGCATGGTGGACGACGACGGCTCCATCACAGCCACTCGGAACGTGCCGCACTACGTTCTTCGCTTTCGGGGCATCGATCCCGTGGAAGATCCGCACTCCCTGCTGCACTTTCAGGGGATTGACGCCCGAGACAATATCCGTTATGCTCCACTGTACGCCCACTGCATGGTGTCTCCGTGTGGCGATGTCTCCGTAGAGGTTTCCGTCACGTCCATCACCGCCGTTGTCCGCGTGGAGGTACCCGAAGATGTCTCCGGCTTGGACGACATCCGTGCTGCTGTTGCCGCTGCAGCTCCAGCGGTGTGCGCCGCCGCCATTCCGGGTGGCGCAGCCACGTCCGTCCCCGTCCGCTACACTGTCGGCGCCGCGATTGTGTGGGACTCTCAGCGTCGCCGCGTTCCAGCGTCCTATGCTGTCGGTGTGCCGGTGGACGACCCCGATGCCTGGATTTCAAGGGGCGGTGGCCTACGCCCAATATCCTCTCTCGTGGATGGGAGCGTCGATTCACGATGGTGGACATACGCCGAGGCGTACGAAGAAAGCTACGGCGACGTGTGGATGCGCCACTTTCGCGGGAGGAAAACTCCGGTGGAACTTGTCCACACCTTCGTCCCCGGGGCGGCAGACTTTATCGTAGTTGGAAAGGACGGCGATGTGTCGGAGTTTGGGGCCGGTGGCGTCCAGGTGCCACATTCGTCTCCCGCCTTTATGTCCTCCAACCTCTTCCCCGGTATCGTCATGGTGCCCGGCACGATTTGGACGACGTGTGCCGTGCCGCCCATGTCACTACAAGACCTGTTCCGGGTGGCCGGAGAAGACGCGGGGAGAGTGTCATACGCCCCACACGCTGCCGTCGCGACGTCAAGGGTGTAGGTGGACCCCACAGAAAAAAATCAAAAAAAATGCACCACGATACACCGAATTATGTTCTATGGCCAGCACAGCAATTAAGTTTTAGATCACGGACACTGAAACTTGCTTCGTGGCACCTACTTTTTGCACAAAAACGTCGAAAAGTATTCCAGTGCCCAATACTTCGGTGCAAAAACACTGCAAGTTCAGGGGTACCCTCC